>JGI24143J45723_1001424_pt1 | contig 11341 bp, 10 predicted proteins | sample BarGraIncu00432A_FD_45723 | JGI IMG/M metagenome (IMG submission 45723)
GTATTTATGGGTTTTCATGGTGATAAGGTTCCTGATATTGACCTGAATTTCTCTGGTAATTATCAGGCTATCGCCCACAAGTATACGGAGGAACTATTCGGTAAAGATAATGTATTTAAGGCAGGCACCATCGCTACGATTGCGGATAAGACAGCTTTTGGCTATGTAAAAAATTACTTTACGGATAAAGGCGTAACGCCACGTAATGCCTATATTAATGCCTTAATAGCTGGTTGTGTAGGAGTGAAACGTACGACGGGTCAGCATCCAGGTGGTATTATGGTTGTGCCAAGAGATATGGATGTTCACCACTTTACGCCGATCCAACGTCCAGCTGATGATAAAACTTCAGATACAATTACTACTCATTTTGATTATCACTCAATTAGTAGTCGTTTGGTAAAACTTGATATTCTAGGCCATGATGACCCAACCGTTATCAGAATGCTTGAAGATTTGACCGGTATTAATGCCAAAGAAATTTCTTTAGATGATCCTGAGACGATGAGTTTATTTTCCTCAACGACTGCTTTAAAGTTAACGCCTAAAGATTTAGGTAGTACAGTGGCCACCTTTGGCATTCCAGAATTCGGTACAAAATTTGTAAGGCAGATGCTAGATGATACTACACCTAAGACATTTAGTGAGTTGGTGCGTATTAGTGGATTTTCCCATGGAACTGATGTCTGGCTCCATAATGCACAAGATTTAATAAAAGCTGGCACAGCAAAAGTGTCAGAAGCAATTTCAGCTCGTGATGACATTATGATGTATCTNATTCATAAAGATGTTGCATCATCTCTGGCTTTTAAAGTAATGGAAGATGTACGCAAAGGTAAAGGGATAAAANCTGATGATGTGCAAAAACTACGTGAGAAAAGTGTCCCTGAATGGTATATTGAATCTTGTCAAAAAATCAAATATATGTTCCCTAAGGCTCATGCTGTAGCTTATGTTATGATGGCTTTTCGTATTGCGTATTGCAAAGTCCATCATCCGTTGGCTTTCTACGCCTCATATTTTAGTATACGTGGTACGGAGTTCGATGCTGATCTTGTATTGCAAGGTGCTCCTGCCTTACGGAGTAAAATGGCTGAATATGAAGCAAAAGGCAATAATGTTACACCTAAAGAAAAGAGTTTGCTCGCTGTTGCTGAAGTAGCTTTTGAAATGTACTTGCGCGGCTTTATTTTTCAAAGGGTCGATTTATATAAATCAGATGCTACTAATTTCTTAATTATAGATAATGGTTTATTACCACCATTATCATCATTACAGGGCCTTGGAGTCAATGCCGCCCATAATATCGTTGTTTCACGTCAAGAAAGGCCATTTTCATCACTTGAAGATTTAAAAGGTAGGGGACACGCTTCTAAAACAATTATTGATATATTAAAGAACCATGGTTGTGTTAGTAATTTACCGGAGTCTGATCAAATGGACTTATTTGCTTAATTAAGTTTTAGTAATATAAATAATACAAAAATAACACTATGTTGTAATAATATAAAAAATGTGATATAATAGTTGATAGTATAATTGTTTTTTTTGCACTAAAAGAGTGGGTATAATACCCACTCTTTCATCTTAGTGGTTATTTTATCCTGCCAAATATAGGGTATAAGCACACGTGTTATTAGGCAACACTAAGGTAGAGAACTATACTTAGGTAGGGGGTGTTATTGTGTCGAAAGAAGACATCGAAATTATTGTAGAAAAACTTGTTGAAGATATTGTTAATGGCAGTGCAATCGAGTTGGTAGATGTTGAATATGTCAAGGAACGTGAATGGTATTTGCGCGTTTTTTTGGATAAAGACGGCGGTATTGAAATAGAAGATTGCCAATGGGTAAGTCAACAGCTTGAGGCTAAATTTGAAGAACTCGATCCAATTAAGGAAAGTTATTATCTGGAAGTTTCATCGCCTGGACTTGATCGTGCACTGCGAAAAGATAGGGATTTTATCCGTCATATCGATGATAAAATTGAAATCAGCACTTTTAAATCTTTCAATGGTGATAAAAAAATCATTGGTATCTTAAAATGCTTGAAAGACGGTAATATAATGATTGATGTTGATGGTACGGAAGTAAGTATTCCACGCGATCAAACTTCACAGGTGAGATTATATCTTGAATTTTAACTACGAAAAATTGAATAGGAGGAATTTAGTTGAACGCAGAATTCATGCAAGCTTTTGAACAATTAGGCAAGGAAAAAGGGATTGCCCCCGAAATTNTGTTTGATGCAATTGAAGCAGCACTTATTTCGGCTTATAAAAGAAACTTTAGTTCGGCGCAAAATGTGCGTGTTTCACTTGATCGCACAACAGGCGATATTCATGTTTATGCCAGAAAAAATGTGGTGGATGTTGTAAAAGATACACGTTTAGAAATTGACTTAAATGAAGCAAAACTCTTGGATATTCGTTATGACTTGGAGGATATCGTTGAAATAGAAGTTACGCCGAAGAATTTCGGACGAATTGCAGCCCAAACAGCGAAACAAGTGGTTGTTCAGCGTATTCGTGAGGCAGAACGTGGCATTATTTATGATGAATTTTCCAACCGTGAAAGCGATATTCTGACGGGTATCGTGCAACGTATTGAACAAAAAAATGTATATATCGATCTAGGCAAGGCAGAGGCTATTTTAGCTCCATCGGAACAAATTTCTGGTGAAGTTTATAAGCATGGTGATAGATTAAAAACATATGTGATAGAAGTTAAAAAAACGACTAAAGGTCCACAAATATTAGTATCTCGCACACATCCTGGATTATTAAAACGACTATTTGAATTAGAAGTTCCAGAAATTCATGATGGCATTGTTGAAATAAAGTCTGTGGCTCGAGAACCAGGTTTGCGTTCAAAATTCGCAGTACATTCGAAAGATGAGAATGTTGATCCTGTGGGTGCTTGCGTTGGACATAAAGGAATGCGTGTTCAATCTATTGTTAACGAGTTAAAAGGCGAAAAAATTGATATTGTGAAATGGAATACTGATCCAGCCAAATATATCGCCAATGCCTTAAGTCCAGCGAAGGTTGTTAGTGTCGATATTAATGAAGTTGAAAAGATATCCAGAGTAGTAGTGCCAGATTATCAATTGTCATTAGCAATCGGTAAAGAAGGTCAAAATGCTCGTCTCGCTGCCAAACTTACAGGCTGGAAGATTGATATCAAGAGTGAATCTCAAGTTCAAGGCAATGTGTAGGAGGTTTGTATGGTAATGCAAAAAAAAACTCCTCAACGTCTGTGTGTAGGTTGTCAGCAGATGAAGACTAAAAAAGAATTGTTACGCGTGGTGCGTACACCTGAGGATGAAGTTATATTAGATATAACTGGTAAGAAATCAGGACGTGGTGTATATGTCTGCTGTAATGAACAATGTCTAGCGAAGGCTTTTAAAGAAAAAAGGNTGGAACGAGCATTGAAAAGAGTCATTGACCCAAAGGTTTATGAGCAATTAAGTTCAGGTATTGTAAAATGATGAATGAACAAAAGATAGCGTCACTACTAGGAATAGCACAAAAAGCTGGTAAAATTGTCTCCGGTGAACTAGCCGTTGAGAAAGCAGTAAAATCTGGTCAAGCCAAAATCTTAATCATTGCAACAGATTGTTCTGTAGCAACTAAGAAAAATTATCGTGATATGACTACATATTATAATGTGGAACTATTTGAGCACTTCTCAAAAGAAGAATTGGGCACATGCATTGGTAAAGAATATCGTGCAGCATTGGCAGTCATAGATGCAGGCTTTAGTACTGCAGTAAAAAAAACACTTGAGAAGACATTAGAAGAAAAGTCTTAGTACGCTTATTAGGAATCAGAGATTGATGATTTCTGGTTTTTTGAAAAAATGGAGGTAGATGAATGTCCAAATATAGAATATATGAATTAGCCAAGGAATTTAACACAGAAAGTAAAGTTATTATTGATATTTTGGCTCGGAACAATATGGAGGCAAAAAATCATATGAGTAGTGTAGGTGATGATGCGAAAGCTGTTATTACCAGGACTTTTGCTCATAAAATAACTCCACCAGCACCGGTAGCACAAAAACCTGTCCCATCCGCGCCACCAGCGCCACCAGCACCACAAGTTCCACAACAGACAACAGTACAACCAGCTCGGCCATCGATAACAAATAATGCTCCTCAATCCCGGCCATCATATCATAATCAACAAAATCAAGGGCAAACTTTAATTCCGCGTAAATCATTTTATGATCTGGAAAGTGTATTGCCAACTCAAAGCCCACGTCCTGCCTATAATAATCAACAAAATGCGGGGCAAAACCAAAGTCCACGCCCTGCTTATAATAATCAACAAAATGCGGGACAAAACCAAAGCCCACGTCCTGCCTATAATAATCAGCAAAATGCGGGGCAAAACCAAAGTCCACGCCCTGCTTATAATAATCAACAAAATGCGGGGCAAAATCAAAGTCCACGTCCGGCTTATAATAATCAACAGAATGCGGGAGCACAACCATCGGCGCAGACTAGAGTCGCACCTGCTAATAAATTTGCACAGAGCACAAATAAGCCACCTGCCAACAGCGGTGGTGGGTTTAGAAATCAAGGAGCCGGTAACTATAATAATAGAAGACCGCAACAAAATAATAACAATAATCGTAACAGCCAGTTCCGTCCAGCGCCAGCTCCTAAAATAGAGATTCCAAGACCTAAGAACATTAAATTTGGTGAATCCATTGCCGTAAAAGACTTAGCAAGCAAAATGAGCATGCAAGTCGGTGAAGTCATAAAGAAACTTATGGCTCTTGGCGTGATGGCGACAATCAATCAAGATCTTGATTTTGATACTGCATCCTTAGTGGCGACAGAATTTGGTGTTGCAGTTCAAGAATTGCCACCTGAAGAAGATCCTACAGAAATTGTAGAAATTGAAGATGATCCCGCTAGTCTTGTTCTCAGACCGCCAGTAGTGACTGTCATGGGACATGTGGATCANGGCAAGACATCATTATTGGATGCTATTCGACAAACACATGTAACAGCACAAGAAGCTGGTGGAATCACCCAGCATATTGGTGCATATAAAGTGACATGTCAAGGTAAAAAAATTGTTTTCCTTGACACACCTGGTCATGAAGCCTTTACAGCGATGCGGGCCCGTGGTGCTCAGGTCACAGATATTGCTATTTTGGTTGTAGCTGCGGATGATGGAGTTATGCCACAAACCATAGAAGCAATTAATCATGCCAAATCAGCCAACGTTCCTATTATTGTGGCTATTAATAAAATGGATCGCCCAGGTGCCAATCCAGATCGAGTTAAACAGCAATTATCTGATCATGGTCTGGTTGCGGAAGATTGGGGTGGTGACGCTATTATGGTACCAGTTTCTGCCCAAAAGAAAACTGGTATAAAAGAGCTTCTTGAAACGATTGTATTAGTAGCTGAAATGCAGGAAATTAAAGCTAATCCTAATCGTCATGCTCTTGGTACTATTATTGAGGCTAAATTGGATAAAGGCCGTGGTCCAGTAGCTACTGTATTAGTCCAAAAAGGAACACTACATGTAGGTGATACGATTATCGCTGGTATTGCCTATGGTAAAGTTAGGGCAATGATAAATGATCGAGGGGAACAAGTTAAAAAGGCTGGTCCTTCAACTCCTGTAGAGGTACTTGGATTAGCTGAGGTACCTGAGGCCGGGGATGTGCTTGTTGCCGTAGATGAAAAGATCGCCCGGGCAGTTGCGGAAAAACGTATTGCTAAAAGACGTACTGATGAATTAATGAAATCCCAAAAAGTTTCATTAGATGATTTATTTAAGCAAATTCAAGATGGTAACATTAAAGATCTTAATATTGTCATTAAGGCTGATGTCCAGGGGTCAGTGGAGGCTTTGCGTCAATCCTTGCTTGCTTTAAATGCCACCAATGAAGAAGTAAGAGTAAATATTGTGCATGCTGGTGTTGGTGCTATTAATGAATCCGATGTAATGCTTGCATCTGCAGCGAATGCATTAATTATTGGTTTTAATGTTCGCCCTGATTCCAAATCCCGTAAGGCCGCTACTGCTGAAAAAATAGATATTCGATTATATAAAATTATTTATGAAGCCTTAAATGACGTGAAGGCAGCCATGACTGGAATGCTTGCTCCGACATATAAAGAAGTCATGCAGGGCAAGGTAGAAATACGTCAAATCTTTACTATTAATAAAGTAATTATTGCTGGTGCTTATGTAACTGAAGGTAAAGTATTAAAATCATCTCAAGTGCGTGTTCTTCGCGATGATATTGTTGTCCATGAAGGCACCCTTGAATCATTACGACGTTTTAAAGATGATGTAAAAGAAGTCGCAGCTGGATATGAATGTGGTGTCACTTTAGATGATTACCGCGATCTCAAAGAAGGCGATATTCTTGAAGTATTTACCATGGAACAAATAAAACCTAAGGGTTAAAAAAGAGGGTCAAATATACATGGGACAACTGCGAGTAGAAAAAGTCCAGGAGTTTATAAAACAAGAGATCAGTAAAATGATTTTGACTGATCTTAAAGATCCACGAATTGGTTTTGTAACGATCACTCAAGTTGAAGCAACGAGTGATTTACTTAATGCAAAAATTTATGTTAGCTTAATGGGCAGTGATGAGCAGAAGGCCGATACTTGGAAAGGCTTACAAAGCTCATTGGGCTATATGCGTGCTGAAATTGGTAAAAGGATTCGTATGAGACTGACTCCTAATTTATCATTACACCTTGATGAGACATTGAATTATAGTGCTCACATCCAGGAATTACTACTTAAAATTAAAGAAGAAGAGAGTGGAAAATAAAGAATGGATTTTTCACTTGATCAGACTGCCAATCTTTTACAGAGTAGCAACACTATAATTCTCACTGCCCATGTTCAGCCTGACGGTGACTGTTTGGGATCCATGTTGGCGCTTAATCATTATCTTGTAGCAATTGGGAAAAATGTAAGAATGGTACTGGATGATGATGTGCCTGCTCTGTTTAAATTTCTCCCTGGACATCAAGCAATTTCGCAACCAACGGAAAAAGTACTTAGTGCTGATTTATTAATAGTGCTTGATGCAAGTGATGTTAAGCGTATCGGTAAAGTGAAAGAACATATTGACGCTCCTATTTTAAATATCGACCATCATATATCTAATACTAAATTTGCTGATTATTGGTATATTGATAAGTGCTCAGCCGCTACTGGAGAAATAATCTATCAATTACTTACTCTGTTGAAGGCAAAGATTACTATTGATATTGCAACATGTTTATATACTGCGATAGCTACTGATTGTGGCTTTTTCCGGTATGCTAATACTTCGGTCCAGACAATGCGATATGCCTCTGATTTAATGGAATATGGGGCGAAGCCTTACGTTATCTCTGAATATATGGAAACCAAGCCTTTAGAAAGTATTCTTACTTTATCTAAAGTATTAGAGACCTTAAAACTTTATCATAATGGTAAAATAGCGACAATAACAGTATTGCCCGACACTTTAAGTAACCTTGATAGTACGGAAGGGTTCATCAATTATCCTCGGGTCATTGAAGGTGTGGAAATTGCTATCATGTTTAAAGTCATGCGGGAAGGTATCATTCGCATTAGCTTCCGCTCAAAAATATCTGACGTTAGTAAGTTAGCATTAGTTTTTGGGGGGGGCGGTCATGCACGGGCTGCTGGTTGCGCTATTATGGGTAGAATTGATGACGTTACTACAGAAGTACTTGATGTTGTGATAAGTCAACTGAAAGAAGGGGAACTATGATTGGGATCGGCGCTCTTATTAATATAGTAAAACCGCCTGGTATGACTTCCCATGATGTAGTTTCGTTTATTCGCAGAATATATCACCTTAAACGTGTGGGACATGCTGGAACCTTAGACCCCGCAGCTGCTGGCGTACTACCAGTAGCTTTAGGGCCCGCAACGCGTTTGCTTGAATATATGACTGACTGTGACAAAAGTTATCGCGTTGAGCTTACTATCGGTTATGAAACAGATACTGGTGATGATACTGGTACTATTACAAATGCCATTGATTGTACAATGCCGACTCAAGACAAAATTGAAGAAGTATTAGCGTCTTTTCTTGGTACAATTGAACAAGTACCTCCTATGTATTCAGCGATTAAAGTACAAGGAAAAAAGTTATATGAATTAGCAAGGGCTGGAATTACTGTTGAACGCAAAGCACGAGTGATTACTATTCATAATATTAATTTATTAAAGTTAGATAAAAAGAGCTTCTTGTTTGATGTAACATGTTCGAAAGGAACATATATTCGTTCATTATGTATAGATATAGGCACAAAAATAAATTGCCCTGCTACTATGTCATTTTTAGTACGTACACGTGTAGGTAGTTTTTCACTGGATCAGGCTTTCACATTGGAAGAAATAGAGGAAAACCCTGAAAACGCTCTTTTACCAGTGGACCATGCACTTGGTTATATGCCAAAATTGATATTATCCCAAGAAATAGCAAGAGCATTTAAACATGGTCAAAATATTTCGATTAGTACTGATAATGATGATGGTCAAACGTATTTAAGGATATATGACCACCAAAACTTATTTATTGGTATCGGACAAAAGAGACTTGGCACTGCTGTCATTATCCCGATAAAAGTACTGATCTCATGATAATTTAGTTAAAAACAGACTCTATACTTTGTGTGGTGTATATTATGGAAATTTTTAATAATATAGTGAAATTGGATGCTTGTTTTCCTGGTATTACAATTGCTTTAGGAGCTTTTGATGGTATACATATAGGTCATCAAAAAATCATTTCGAGAGCCGTAAACTTAGCTAAGGAAATAAATGGTACGAGTGTGGTATTCACTTTTAGTAATCATCCCTTGTCCGTTGTTGCACCTCAGCGTTGCCCGCTGCAGCTAATAACACAACAATATAAGGCCGAATTAATTCAAGAGTTGGGTGTAGATATTTTGCTAACTATTCCTTTTACAGCACATTTCTTACAGCTTTCAGCATTGCAGTTTATTAATTTAGTTATGGAAAATTTAAGCCCCAAGCAAATTGTCGTTGGGCCAAACTACTTTTTTGGCTACAAACGTAGTGGTACGCCAGAATTTCTCGAGGAAGCAGGAGTACAGCATGGATTTAATGTGGAGATACATCCCATCGTNTATGTTAATGATACGATTGTCAGTAGTACATTAATACGTGAAATGATTACCGAAGGCAATATTGAAAAAGCTGCACAATTTTTAGGTAGACCAGTACAATTAAGCGGCATTGTTATTCATGGTGATAAACGTGGTCGCGAGCTTGGTTATCCGACAATTAATTTATCAATATCCAATCAATTAATTGTACCAGCAGATGGAGTCTATGCTGTTTCTGTGGAAATTGGAATGACTCACTACAATGGTATGGCTAATATTGGTAATAATCCTACTTTTAATGGAACTGACCGTCGCCTTGAAGTACATATTTTAAATTATTCTGGGGATTTATATGGACAAGGGGTGACTATAATTTTTTTAAAGCGTATTCGTGGTCAAATTACATTTTCAAATGCTGCAGAGCTTAAATTGCAAATTTATAGTGATATAAAAGCATCTCAAATTTACTTTCCTGACCATAATTCAAAATAAGTCTTTACTTGCAGTTTACAATCATTACTATTTATGATAAAATACATTTTGTTGATTGATGTCTATATGACGTTGAATCATAAGGAACCATAGCGAGGATGATCGATTCTCCAACGATTGTCTTGGCTACTGGCGATAAATAAAAGGGAGGGTACTATTATGTTAACAGCAGAACTAAAACAGTCTTTAATTGAAAAGTTTCGTGTACATGAAACTGATACTGGATCACCAGAGGTACAAATTGCAATATTAACTGAACGCATCAACTATTTGACAGGGCATTTAAAGATGCACAAAAAAGATCATCATTCAAGACGTGGTCTTTTGAAAATGGTCGGTAAGCGTAGAAATTTATTGAATTATGTACGTGATAATGATATAGAACGTTATCGCACTATTCTTGAAAAACTTAATCTGAGAAAGTAAAAACTTTCTTGTTTATCTAAGAAAAAGACTAAGGCTTTTGCCTGCGTCAGAGGACTTGGCACAAGCCAAGTCCTTTCTTATTATGAGAAGTTATTTATATTTTATTATTATTTTATAGTTTAGTTAATAATAATAAAGGAAATACTAAAAAAAATGTCGAAGATTTAAATTTAGTAACAAAGAAAATCTGGCTTGTGACAAGCCTTAATTGTCTTTTCTTAAAATAGTAAAAGTATATGTTTTCTGATTCCCGAACAAAGATACATAGGAGGAAAAATAAATATGCAGACATTTCAAATGCAATTAGGCAATAGTACACTCATCATAGAAACTGGTAAGATGGCCAAACAGGCCGGTGGGGCAGTCTTAGTCAGATATGGGGATACTGCTGTATTGGTTACTGCTACAGCATCAGCTGAGCCGAGAGAGGGAATGGATTTTTTCCCATTAACAGTAGATTATGATGAAAAACTTTATGCTGTTGGTAAAATTCCGGGCGGCTTCATTAAACGTGAAGGGCGTCCAAGTGAATCGTCTATTCTTGCGGGCCGTTTGATTGATAGACCGATTCGCCCTTTATTCGCTAATGGATTTCGTAACGATGTGCAAGTAGTCGCTACAGTTTTATCAATTGATCATAATAATCCACCAGAAATTCCAGCTATGATTGGCGCATCATGTGCTTTATCTATATCTGATATTCCTTTCAATGGTCCAATGGCTGGTGTACGAGTTGGTATTGTTGATGATAAATTTATTATCAATCCTAATATTGATCAGCAAAAAAATAGTAATCTTAATTTAGTAGTAGCAGGTACAAAAGATGCCGTTCTTATGGTAGAAGCAGCGGCTAACGAACTATCTGAATCTGTTATTTTAGAAGCTATTAGTATTGGGCATGATGCTATACGACAAATAATTGCCTTACAAGAAACTATGATAGTTGCAGTTGGTAAGACTAAACGTGAAATAAAATTATATGGTGTACCTACAGATATAGATGATGCTGTACGTAGCTATGCTACTGATAATTTAACAATCGCTGTTACAAATCCTGATAAATTATCGAGACAAGACAATATTAAGCAGGCGAAAAAGCAAGTTGCAGAACATTTTGCTACTATTTATCCTGATAAGAGTAAAGATATACAAAATATGATGCAAAAAATTCTTAAAGAAATAGTACGCAAAATGATTACTATTGATAAAATACGCCCTGATGGCCGTGGTTTAGAAGAAGTGCGACCTATTACCTGCGAAATAGGGTTATTGGCTCGTACAC
>JGI24143J45723_1001426_pt1 | contig 11331 bp, 9 predicted proteins | sample BarGraIncu00432A_FD_45723 | JGI IMG/M metagenome (IMG submission 45723)
AGCCTGAAGGGAATAAACGACGTGGTCGCATTCACCATTGACAACACGTCCACCTGCGACCGGCAAGCTAAGGTGGTCAGGGTGACGGACAAGGGGATAGGTTTACAGTTTGAAAAGCACCTTCTCGATTAAGGAGATGAACTGAGCCATTCTTGGCATTGTCGAACAAAGGCGAGACTGGCCGCACCTCCATCAGCGTATGATTGAAATGGAGCACTTGACTGCCAGAATTCGTCATCAACCGGTACAGCTATCCTGAAATCATGGCACAAGATGACCGGCATACGGTCTTGCAGAGGCCCTGTAAGCTCATCGCCGACCTCAACGCCACTTCAGCGGCTCCCCCTTTTGCCTAACAAACCGCGCACAGTACGGCAGAAAGTGCAACGGTATAACCGTGACAGCATATGGTTCCTTCCAATTCGGTATCGATCAGACCATGGCAATGGGATCGTTGGCGGTAACGAAGACTGGAATGGTCATCTGCGACCACAGGGGATTATGGAAATAGAGAGTCGGAATTCAGGGGGGAGGCTCGGCGGCTGCATGGAACCTATATTAGTTAAATCTTATCCTGTGCGAAGTTTTTTGCAAGATTGTCGTATGCCGGTGGGCGCGGTTCCCGCTCTCGAAGAGCACGGAGGCGTTTACTGGGGAACTTGGGGAGGGCGAGGAATCGGAATTTTATTCAGTGGACTTCTAAGCGGGGTTCGCATTGAGGCTAAAAGTGGTAGCGGCGTTCTCTACCGGCACTACCAGATCAGCCGAATCGTTCGCAACCTTGTTGACCAGCGGCGACACCGGCCACATCTCCATCAAGTCAGCGGGGTACGGTTGGAACATCTTCTTCAGGCTGGTGGGATCTGTCGTAGTTCGCTCCAGCCACGTCTGATATTCGTCGGGGGATAGGATGACCGGCATGCGATCAAGGAGAGGCGCTACAAGTCGATTTGAGGCGGTTGTGAGTATGACACAGGACTCGACCACCGTACCTTCGGCAGACTTCCATGTTTCCCATAGCCCAGCAAAGACCATTAGTGACCCATCCTTGAGTCGAATGTACCATGGCGTCTTCGCCTCCCCTTCTTGCTTCCACTCGTAGAACCCTGAACTCGGCACCAAACACAGTCGATATCGAATCGCCTGTCTGAAGGATGGCTTCTCGGTCACCGTTTCCGACCGTGCGTTGATCAGTCGGGAGCCGATGGACTTGTCCTGCGCCCAAGAGGGGATCAAACCCCAATGAAGGAGGTCGAGGTGGTTCTGGCCATCCCCGTACCGACGGATGACCGGAACCTGCTGTGTGGGGGCGATGTTGTACCGTGGAGTGACGGCGGGAGTCTCAGCGAGTCCGAAGATCTCGACGAGGAGTTCGGGGAGGATGTCAAATGAGAACCTACCACACATTCGGGAACCTCATGATGTCGTCTCGGGGAGGAATCGACTTACGCAAGAAGCAAGACGAGAGGAACATTTTCTTACGAGGGGATTCTTCATATCTGGTCATCTCACGTCACCCCAGTCCAGTGATTTGAGGTTACACCAGAGGTTACACAAACATCCACAAAATAAAAAAGACCTAGCCATTTCTAGCTAAGTCCTTGTTTTTATTGGAGCTGGAAACGGGATTCGAACCCGCGACCTTCAGCTTGGGAAAGTATAGGTCGCTACGAGAAGTGGTCACACAGACATCTATTTTGTAAAATCTCACTTCAACGTGTTTATATTGTTATAAATTAATTAGACACATATTTTGCGTTTCAAGAGTCAGACGGGGGGTGATTTTGCAAAGGGAACCAAGAAGGGTTGAAGTCAGTTTTCGTCATCTATGTCCTAAGAGCTAAAAATTGTTGGGCACAAATTGGTCACAGGATGGTCACATACTCGATCTAATCGGTATGGAATCAATTATGTGAAGCAGACTGGCGTACAAGAATGGGCAGATAAAAAAGCATAAACATCGGAGATACAACAATAAAAAAGCCAGACCGAAGTCTGGCTAATATTTCTTAATTGGAGCGGGAAACGGGATTCGAACCCGCGACTTCGACCTTGGCAAGGTCGCACTCTACCACTGAGTTATTCCCGCTCAGCGAGCTTTGTCTTATAGCAAATCCCGATTACGCAGTCAAGCAAAAGACGTATCATTGCCAAGGTTTTTTTCGATGAGCCAGTCAACCTACCGATATCTCGCATTTATGGCCAAAGTGTCGCAGGCAAAAAAAGCCAGGACTAACCACCCTGACCTGCAGAGCGCCGCAACCGGGCGCGCGCAAGACGTTATTTGCCGCCCAGCACCCTCTTGACTGCTTCGTAGATTTCCTTTGGCACAAATGGCTTCAGGAGGATTGCTTTGGCGCCAACGTCCAGGGCCGCCTGGGTGTCGCTGTCGAAATCCGAGGCGCTGCAGATCAGCACATTGGCATTCTTGTCGAGGGCAATCATTGCCTTGGTAGCATCTATACCATTTTTCTCCGGCATATAGATGTCCATGATAGTGACGTGAGGACGATGCGAGCGGAACTTCTCTATTGCCTCGTTGCCGTCCGCCGCCTCGGCAACTACGGTGAACCCGATCTTTCCCAGAATGTCGCGCAGCACCTTGCGGAAAAACACCTCGTCATCAACTATCAAAATACGCACATCTTTTAAGGCCATGGTTGCCTCCCAATACTCATGAGGTTGGTTTCCCTTTTACCTTATTCTTCGGCAGATGTCCCCTTTTCTTCACCCTTTTATACTCTCTGTGGGAAAAAGTCAAAGTCTGGTCCAAAAACGCGTTTTCCGACGTTTTTCCGGTGCAGCAAGTGTCGCAACTATGCTTTCCGGCGAAGGATCAAATAGGGATAAAGGATTATGCGGCTCGTAGGCTTTAGCGCATAGGCCCGACAAGGTAGGTGAAAAAACACCAAAGACTTACGACTATGCCCGAGACCGCGGCTGAAACACTCCTTTTAACTATTTCTGCCTGATGCCTAATAAAAAAGTCCGCCGGGGTTTCCGGCGGACCAAAAGATAGGACACAGTCATTAGGTTCTCGTAAACGTGGCATTCCACTCTGAATTTCGCGTACAGAATGTGTTCCGACAGGTTTTAGCAGGCGACTGGTTTCATCAGGGAAATTCACGGTTAGCTAAAGACAACACTAATCCGTTCAGCCGCCGAGGCAAATGTTCATTAAAGGCTAGCCGGCAGGCGCGCCGACATGAGGGTGGAGCTAAGCTGGGTCGGCATTTTCCGGTGGCTCACTTTAAGCGGAAGTTCCGCGCCCAGGCTCTTTAATTCCAAGGCTACCTGATCCGCCAGTTGCTCCATAACCCCGGAAACCGGGTCAGACAGGTCGAGCCCGGTACCGAGCTCCTTCGGTTCAACGCCGAAAAGGACCACTTTCCCGGGAAGGCTGTCGGTCAGCCGGGCCGCTGCAATCAAATCGGAAAGTCCAAGCTGGTGGGGCGAAATTTTCTTGCGAAACAGTGCGGGGACCTGATCCCCCTCCATTCTGACGATTGTTCCGGGGGGCTTGTTGCAAGTGACGGCGTCGAGGATGATGAGGGCATCCCGGCCCTGGATATACCCGAGTAGTTCCATGCCGGCCGTCCCGCCATCCATCAGCTCGACCCCTTCCGGTACTTCAAATCGCTTCTCGATCGTTTCAAGAGCCCTTACTCCTACGCCTTCATCCATCAGGAGTAGATTTCCGACACCAAGGACTAATATATTCACTGAAAACCTCCTGAGTCTAAGAACCGCAAACGCTCTCGACGGCGATTGGCCGGATTTTATGCAGAAAGGCCTGTCCCGACCGGTTCAGGTTCTTCTGGTAAACGCTCACACCTGGCTCATCCCAAGCCGGGGTTTCACTGCTCCCCTTGGCACAGGGGGCGCGCGGGGATTTGTCTTAGGCGGCAACTTTTTGGTAGCATCCCAAGGGAAATCCCCTCCGCCCCCCTATGCAACGGGGGAAAATACCCCTTTTGCGTCTGCGCTACCTGGACTAACCTTCGTACCAGGCAGCGCCGGGGGGAGTTAGGAAGCCCGCACCTGCACGATTTCCTTGTTGTCCTGGTCCGCCAGATGTACCGCACAGGCGAGGCAGGGATCGAAGGAGTGCACGGTCCTCAGGACCTCGAGTGGTTTTTCCGCATCCGCTACCGGGGTTCCCACGAGCGAAGCCTCGTAGGGACCGGGCAGATCCTGCGCGTTGCGCGGGCCGGAGTTCCAGGTCGACGGCACCACGGCCTGGTAGTTCTGCACCTTCTGGTCTTTGATGACGATCCAGTGGGAAAGCACTCCGCGCGGCGCTTCGTGGTAGCCGACTCCCTTCGACTCACCCTTGGGGAATTCCGGCCGGTTGAAGGTCTTGGTGTCTCCGGAGCCGATATTTTCTATCAGGAGCTGCCACTGGTTCTCCAGCGTCTCGAAGACGACCGCCGCACGCACGGCCCGGGCCGCGTGACGGCCGATGGTGGAATGCAGCGCGCCTATCCCTATCTGCTGCCCGGCCAGAGAGCTCACCGTGGCCAGGGCCAGATCGGTGTACTTCTTGGTCGGCGCGTGACCCGCCGCGTACATGCAGAGCACGTTGGCGAGCGGCCCCACCTGGGCGGGCTTGCCGTAGAAGGTGGGGGACTTGACCCAGGAGTACTTGCCGTCGTCCTGGAAATCGGTGTAATGCGGCTTGGTATCCTCCTCCCAGGGGTGGCGCGTCGAATCCCCCTCGTACCAGGCGTGCTTGACGCTCTCCTGGACCCCTTTTTGGAAGTACTCGTCCTGCAAGGTCCGGATCTGCTGGAACTTACTGATGTCGCCATCGGGGATATAGCCGCCGGGATGCTGACAGGCGGTTCCTTTGCCGTCGATCGGATACTCGGGGACCGACAGGTAGTTCTTCACGCCGGCGCCGATCGCGGTCCACTCCGGATAGGCGGCGCCGATGGCACAAACATCCTTGAAGTAGACGTTGTTCACGAAGCTCCCCAACTCATCGATCAGGGTCTTCACGTAGTAGAGCCGCTCCATGGTGAGGGTGGAGGGGCTGTCCGTGTTGATCGGGTTCGCCACGCCGCCCACGGCCAGGTTCTGGATGTGCGGGGTTTTCCCGCCCAGGATGGAGACGATCATGTTCGCCTTGCGCTGGACCTCGAGCGCCTGCAGGTAATGGGTGGTCGCCAGCAGGTTCATCTCGGGGCTGAGCCTCATGGCGGGGTGACCCCAATAACCGTTGGTGAAGATCCCCATCTGGCCGGTGCCGGCAAAGCCCTTCAAGCGGTCCTGGGCGTCGCTGAAGACCTGGGCGGAGTTCATGGGCCAGCTGGAGACGCTCTGAGCGATCTGCGCGGTTTTCTTCGGATCCGCCTTCAGCGCGCTCACCACGTCCACCCAATCCAGGGCGGAGAGGTGATAGAAGTGGACTATGTGGTCCTGAATGGCGTGTGCCGCTATCAGGATGTTCCTGATGTACTGGGCGTTGAGCGGTATTTCCGTCCCGAGGGCGTTCTCCACGGAGCGCACCGAGGCGATGGCGTGCACCGTGGTGCAGACCCCGCAGATCCTCTGGGTGTAAAGCCAGACCTCGCGCGGGTCCTTCCCCTGCACGATGGTCTCGATGCCGCGCCACATCTGGCCCGACGCCCAGGCCTTGGACACCTTGCCGCCGTTGATTTCACAGTCTATCCGCAAATGCCCCTCAATCCTTGTGACCGGGTCTATGGTAATTCTTGTCATTTTACCCTCCCTCGATTTCGATTATTCACGGCTTGGGCGCTGGCTGTGCGCCATCTCCATCCTAGTGGTGCTGGGGAAAAAGATTCAGGTACTTCGCGCATAACTTGAACCCCAGGATGGCAAAGGCGATCATGCCGAGGGTCAGGATCCATTCCATGGCGGAAGGAAAGTAGTCCCCCCCGGAGCGGGTGGCGAATTCCTGCACGCCGAAGATCCCGACGTTCAGGCGGTTTAGCAGTACCCCGGCGACCACCATTATGTCGACCGCGAAGAGGCGGTTTATGTTGCTGCGTACCGCCTTAAAGGAGAGGAAGATGATCGGGAGCACCACCCCCACCGCCATTTCCAGCAGATACAGGTTCCCCAGGAAGCTGCCGTCGGTCACCATGCCCACGAGGCCGGGGGTGTCCAGCAGTATGTAGATCTTGAGCGCAAGGTACAGTATCGCCGCGATCAAGGTTCCGCGGCCTAAGCCCGAGAGCACGTCACGCGGAGGGGGATGGTTCCAGACTTTTCCGGTCAGGATGGTCTCAAAGCTGACCATGGAGAGCCCCAGCATGATGGCGGACAGCAGGAAGCAGTAGGGGATCCACTGGCTGTACCAGATCTGAGAGAGCTTGCCCGGGGCGATCAGGTAAACGGCCCCCAGGGAGGACTGGTGCAACAGCGACAGCAGCACGCCGAAGAGGGCGACCCCCACCATGCAGCGGGAGACCTTATTGCGCGCCCCGTCCCACCCCACCTTCTCGAAGAACATGGGGCTCGACTCGGTGGCGAGCGTCGAGGTGTAGAGCACCACGTGGATGGCCACGATGAACATGATGGAGTTGATCTGCGAGGAGATCAGGGCCTTCCAGATCACCACGGAGCGCCCGATGTCCATGCAAATCGAGATGGCGGCCAGAAGGTACCCGAAGAAAGCGTTCAGGATGGCGGCGCGTGCCACGCAGTGGTACTTCTCCAGACCCATAATGTACACGGCGCCGGCGATCAGGAATCCCCCCGCCGCCATGCAGACCCCGCCCAGGACGTCAAAGCTGATCCAGAGCCCCCAAGGCCAGGCGTCGCTCAGGTTGGAGGCCGCCCCGATGCCGAAGGCCAGCCGGTAAAGTGCGACGACGACGGCGGCGCCAATCAGCGCGACCAGGACCAGCGTGAAGGGGGTGATCAGCTTGATCCCCAGGTACTTGGTCTGCCGATCGTCCAGCAGCTTCTGAACAAAGTCGTTATACGTGGGACCTATGTAACGGGTAAGATCCATCATGGCTTGTCACCCTCCTTCCGGTGCGTGATCTTGTAGATCGCGGTGCCACCGATGAAGACGCCGGCGAAGACCCACGGGATCTTGGCGATGTAGTGCCAGGTGAGCTCGGGGAGTGCCTGGTTTTTAAGGTAGGGCCTGAAGCCCAAATGCTCGAAGGATACCCCGGAGAGCAGGATGTTCTGGGTCCCTCCGACCTCGGTGAGGCCATAGACCTTGCGCACGTACTTGGCAACCTTACGGGGCTGCCGGTCGCGTGAGTTGACGGTCTGGATGGGAAACTCGTACTCGTCGCCCGGCTTCAAGGCGAGGCGGCGCTTGGCCTCCTCGCGCAGGTCGATGACCTTTCCGAAAACCGTGGCGCCGGTGGGGCAGAACTCGGCGCAGGCCGTTATCCCCCCCTTCGTGGTCCGGTGCCTGCAGAGCTGGCATTTCCTGACCTCCGGCCAGGCCGCGTCCCACTCGTAGCGCGGCAGCCCGAAGGGGCAGGCGAGCTGGCAGTAGCGGCAGCCGATGCACTTGGAGGCGATGTAGTAGACCGACCCGTTATCGGGGTCCTTTTTGAAGGCGCCCCCCGGGCAGACCGAGGCGCAAGCCGGGGTGATGCAGTGCATGCACTGCTGCTTAAAAAAGGCGTAGCCATCCACCTCGGCGTCCTTGGTCTGGCAGGTGCCGTTTTTGTAGACCTTGATGACGCTGAGCGTCTTGCCGGTGAGTTCCTGCGTCTCGTCCCACTGTCCGGAATTCCCCGGCCCCTTGGTCTCATAGGGGGGCTTGGTCATCCCTTCCTGGTAGAGCGCCCCGCCGGGCTCGCAGTTCTTGGTCTTGCAGTTGACGACGCACGACTTGCACCCGATGCAAAGGGTGGCGTCGTAAAGAAACCCCACCGCGTTGGGTGGGAGTGTTTCAGACATGGTGGCATAGGCGGGGACACCCGAGGCTAGGAGTAACCCACCGCTTGCGGCACCTTTCAAAAGATCCCGTCGGCTGATTGGCATGGCTACCTCTCCTTATCCTGAGCGCCCGGCCCCTTTTTTTCAGGCTCCTTGCGCAGTTCACCTTCGTCTTTCTTGCCCATCCCGGTCAGCATGGCGGCGCCGGCCGCGCCCACTACCAGACCGCTTGCACCCATGGCCATCGACTTGATGCCGCCCGAGACACCCGGGGTGTTGGGGAACGCCTCGCTGAAGAAGACCGGCGGGGTCAGGCCCTTCACGTTGGCCAGCGTGTAAAGCGAGGTGCCGAAACCGACCCCCTTCTCGGTGCAGCCAAAGCAGGGGTGCCCAATCCCGACAGGCCAAGTGCCGGCTCCCGTCTCGCCGAAGAGCACCGAGGAGCAATTGGCGTAGGTTTCCGGGCCCTTGCAGCCGAGCTTGTAGAGGCAGCCGCCCAGGCGGTGCATATCGTCGCCAAACTGCATCGCGAACCTTCCGGCGTCGAAATGCGGCCTTCTTTCGCAATTCTCGTGAATGATGCGCCCGTAAGCAAACTTCGGGCGCCCCTTGTCATCGAGCGCGGGGAGTTTGTTGAAGGTGAGAAAGTAAAGCACCGTAGAGAGCAGGTTGTAGGGGTTGGGCGGGCAGCCCGGGATGCTGACGACCTTTTTGCCCGGAAGCAGTTCCGGAATCCCCTTGGCTTCGGTCGGGTTGACCCCCGCTGCGGCGACTCCGCCCCAGGAGGCGCAGGATCCCATGGCGATGATCGCGCCGGCATGGGGTGCGGTCTCGTTCAAAATCTCGAGTGCAGTCTTGCCGCCGATCTTGCAGTAAATCCCCTTGTCCTTGGTCGGGATGGCCCCATCCACCACCAGAATGAACTTTCCTTTGTTTTCCAGTATGGAGGCAGCCTTGGCGGCCTCGGCCTGATGGCCCGCCGCTGCACTGAGAGTTTCCGAGTAGTCGAGCGAAATGAGGTCGAGGATCAGATGCTCCAAGGTCGGGTGACTGGAGCGCAACAGCGACTCCACGCATCCGGTGCACTCCTGGAAGGAAAGCCAGATGACCGGCGGGCGTTTGGCCGCGACGACCGCTTCGGCGATCTGTTCCCCCGCCCCGAGCGGGAGCCCGAGAGCGGCTGCCATCACCGAGCAAAACTTGATGAAATCCCTTCTGGAAATACCGCCGAGCTGTTTACTTACCGTGCTGAAAGCATCTGTCTCCATAATTCCCTCCGATTAAAACAGCGATGATGAGGAACCATCCTGGCCCAATCTGAAGCAGATACTACGATGTGAAGCGCTTTTCACCTCCCTCTTTCGCGTCTGTTTCACGATAGCCGGACGCACCCCTGCGGCCGGAGTGTCGGTCCGCGCAGGGTGGTCGGTGCGACAAAAAACGAGCCGTGACGATGGCTGTCTGCCGGTTTCTTATTTGCAATACGATGGGCTCTAGATATTTCGATAAGCAGCGCTGACAACGCTGTTATGGGATGAGAAAAGGAGTTCCGCCGACCTGGGCCGGAATGATAGTAGAACGTTACGACCAGGAATAGAACAAGAGCCATCCATAATCAAACATCGAAACTCCTGCTAATTAATTTAATCCTATTGTATACAATGTCAAGTATTAACTTGCAAAAAGTTTCATTTTTTAGTTGCTGCGAGGCCCCCGGCGGTAGGCTGGGTACCACTCTGATATAATTGGTTATTCCAGTTTTATCGGTTTCAACACATGGACAAAATAAAGAACACAGTTATGCCACTGACCCCTCCGAATCAATTGTTTACACTAAAAAGCACATTAAATGTCATGCACCTTCAGCCACTACGTAAATTAGCAGACCTTTAGTCTCAAGCCAAAATAAAACACTTTTCCAATAAATTGCTCTTAGTGGACAGGGAGCAGAGCTCAAGCGCGCCTGTCCCTGCCCTGGTTGCACCTCTCGCGCCTAGTTAACCAGCGCCAGCTACCCTGAAAATCAGGCATCACTGCGGATTGTTTTTTATTATTTTTTTGGGGAGGGGAAGTTCGGCGGTGCTTCAGAGGGGTGGTCCGGATCAAACGCCAGGACTTAAGAGCGCTAGGGAGCAAAACAGCCAAGGAGCAACTAACATGTCAAACAACCATGAACAGCGCCTTAGTGGGGCATGCGGCTCCGGGTATGCGGCCTTGTTAGCGCTCATCTCGCTCATTGGTGGCAGCTGCTGTCAGTCTTCATTTCACGCCAAAGTCGCAGAGACAAAAAATGCTCCTGAACCATGACGTTGAGGAGCATGCAGCGCTTTCGTTATTTTTAACCCTATGAACCAAGCAGCAAGCTTAATTCCGTCTCCTATAAACTTGACTCTGCGTCCCAGTTCAGCGCCGGTTAGAGTTCTTTTTTCATATGACGCTTGCCGAATATGGTAAGGCTGAGAAGCCCGGCGCCGATTAATGCCAGAGTGCCCGACTCGGGAACCGCCGTCGCTACATTGAACTGGCCAGATTCGTTAAAAACTAATATGGCATTTGGTGTCGCCGATGATTGAGACACCAGCAGATTATTCGTGTTGGCAAGCCCAAAAGCCTCAAATCCGGCAGGGAGATTTCCGAAATCTACGCCGTTCGCAAAGAAAACGCCGGGGGTTACGGTGCCGAATGCGGCGGTGAGGTCAGTCGTCCCATTTATACCTGCCCCTCCAAGTATCACGCCATTATTATGACCACCGGAAGGAGTCAATAATGACAGATTGGCCAGCAATTGGGTACCCGGGTTAGTAGGGTTGAAATCCGCATCGAGAAACAGCTGAATGGTGCCGGAGCCGGGGTTGAACGTGTAATCAAATCCAGCGGCTGTGACATTGGATACCGTTCCCGTCAAGTTGCTGATGTTCACGTACAGGTGCCTATAAGTTGTTCCAAAGGTAAAGGAGTTTATGTCCGTCGCGGCACCTGGCTCTACATAATAATCAGTAACGTTGAGAAGGCCCGATTCAGTGAACGTGTCTCCGTTTTGCAAAATAAACGGGTTGGAAAAATGCTGAGTTACCGTTGATTGGCCACTCAGATCCACGTGGTCGATGTTCGTATACGTCCCGGCGCCAAAGGCGCTCAGGTCCAAAGTCCAGTTGTTGGCTGCTGTGATGGCATGCGCCGCCCCCGTCAGGGCGACTGTTGCCAGCAATGTTGCGATGAGTGTAGTGAGTTTTTTCATTTTGCTGTCTCCTTTTTTGTCCGCTGTGTGAGTCTCACGCACCTCCATTAGTTATTTACATGAGCATTTACTGTGCCCACGGCAGTTGCTACGTAACACACAATTATTGTTACCAACTCAACTTTCGCAGCAGGGCTATCGATTTTAACCTGCTGAAATATTGACTGTTTAATGGATCGCCAAGGCCGAAAGTAGCATCCTTGCCTTGAAAGGTA
>JGI24143J45723_1001427_pt1 | contig 11328 bp, 8 predicted proteins | sample BarGraIncu00432A_FD_45723 | JGI IMG/M metagenome (IMG submission 45723)
GCGGCCCGGCGGGGCCCGCAGGGCCTTGGCTGCCGGTTGGTCCCGCGACCTGCGCGCTACTTTGGACACTCCCGTTGGCGAAGACGAGACTCCCCCCCGGCATGATTCTCAAGTCGCCATACACATGCGCACCGTCCGGAGCAGCTCCGGCACAAGTTGTGACTGCGAAAATACACAAAAAGAGGAACGTGGCAGAGATTCTCGTCATGCGGCCTCCTAAGTCACTATTAAGCATTTAAAGGAAAAGTAATGCCGGCACTGGAAAATTTTTCACTCAGAGCCGGGACACTCAATCACTATATACGTCCTTAATGCAGAATTAAAAGAGGAAAGAAATCATGCGATCGATCCCTAAACGGGCCTGAAAGGATGTGTAGCGTCCGCGTTATTCGGACTCTGCTGTCAGAGGCGTCAGTGCAACTGGTGACGGCAAACCGGGATCGGTCTTTTCGGGTACCCGCATCCACTGGGCTGCCACCAGGGAAACCACCCCCAGGGCGCTGCCGGCTATGAACGGTATGCGGTAGTCGATCATCCAGAAGTAGCCTCCCAGCGCGGGGAGGAATACCGCGGCAATATGGTTGATGGTAAACCCTACGCTCATGGTAGAGGCGATGTCTGCCGGGTTGGCGACCTTTTGGAAGTAGGTCCGGATCGCCACGTCGAAGTTATAAAGAATGTTGTCGAATATGTACATGAGCATGACGACATTTTTTGAGCTGCTGAAGGCGTACACCAGGAAGATGACGATGACGCCGCTATATTCTATCGAAGAAATGAACCTCTCGCCGAAGCGGTTGATCGCTTTTCCTATCAGCGAATTGAGGATGTAGGCGACGATGTTGTTCACGATGAAGAGCAGGGTCATGTCGCGCACGGAGAAATGAAACACCTGCACCAGAAGCAGGATGGAAAAGACCACGAATATCTGCCGTCTCGCTCCGGACAGGAAGGTGAGTATGTAAAAAAGGGTGTACTTGCGGCGCAGGAACATCTTCTTGCGCTGCGGGATGATCCCGGCATGGGTCGGGTTCTGAAACATCCCCCAAAGCCCGGCAAGAAAGACGACCGACCCAATGACGAGATAGATCTCACGATACTGTGCCACCGCTCCCAGAAAGTACACCATGAGCCCGGCAAGGACGCTTGAGACAGCGGCCAATGCCCGCAGGCGCCCGAAGATGAGCGGCGAGAGCGCGGTGGAGAAATACTGCAGGGTCAGTGACTGGTTGGTGCTCTCAAAGTAGTGAAACCCAAAGCTCATGACGACTGTCGTGAGGATGAGCCAGCTGTAGGTCGGGAAAAGCCCGGTGATGGCGGTCCCAAACCCCAGGAGTGCCACGGAGAGCGCTGCCAGCCGGTGCTCCCGCACCAGCAGCAGGACAAAAACCAGCAACAGGGTGAGCAGCCCGGGAACTTCCCGAATCGACTGGATCATCCCGACCTTGCTGCCGTCCAGATGCACCATTTCTGCCGCGAAGTTGTTGAAGAGGATGGTGTAGCCCTGCAGCCCGATGGTCGAGGCTGCGGTCAGAATCACCAGAAAGCGCAGCATGGGGCGCTGTTCGGAAGTGATCGAATTGGCGTCAAGTTTCCCTAAAATTCTTCTCATTTGCACCTTTTTAACGCATTCGTTGCTGTAGTTTTGACAGCAAATGCCGAAGAGGGGAGGGCGCAGCGCAGGTTCTTCTGGCTTTTGCAGGGCCGCGGGGGCGTCGGATCCCTTGATAATTGCATGGGTGGCATGGGCTGTAAAGGATTTTCAGAATACTAAAAACTGCATTGCCGCCGCTGTAAACTAGTCGCACAAGTACTGAGTAGTCGTTGGCTGTCTAGCAGTCAAAAACAGGATACCTTCAATGTTAAACTACGGTAAAAGATTGCCTGCCAGCCGGCTCACCATTGGTTTTGGGGCCCTCGTCGTATTTGTGATCATCTGTCTGGCAATATTTGCCAGTTATACTTCGCGCCGGCAGGAGATAGAGGCCTGGCGCAAACAGATGAGTAACAGTTCGCTCATCCTTTCGGAACACACCTATCAAACCATGGCGTCCGCCTATCTGGCGCTCGATGGCATTGTGGAAAAGGTCCGTGCCGAAGAGGCGGAAAACGAGGAAGCCTTCCGGAAGAAGATGGGGGCCGCCAAGATTTTCAGTATGTTAAAGGACAAGACCGAGTCCCTGCCCCAGGTGGACGTCGCCACCGTCGTCGCGGCCGACGGCGCTGTCCTCAACTTCACCCGCTCCTTTCCGTCTCCCCCCATCAATCTTGCAGACCGGGATTACTTCAAGGCGCAGGCCAAGGACCACACCTCCGCCGACTTCATCAGCACCTCGGTTCGTAACAAGGGGAACGGGAAGTGGGTGTTCTATATCAGCCGCCGCATCGATGACAAGGACGGCAACCTGCTCGGCCTGGTGCTGGTCGGTATCTCGGCAGATGTGTTCAGCAACTTTTACGAGCGGTTGGGGGTCAATCTGGGCAACCGGGCCTCGATTCTGCTTTTCCGCCGTGACTACACGCTGCTTGCCAGCTGGCCGCGCAAAGACAACCTGATCGGCAAGTCCAATAAAAACGGAGCGGCGTACACTGTCGTCGGAAAGATGCACAAGGACAACGACGTCATTTACCTGAACACGCCCCGGTTTTCCGAGAACCAGTTAAGCGAGGCACGTCTGGGCGCGGTTCGGACCGTGAAGCGCTATCCGCTCATCATCGGCATGTACATTACCGAGGATTTTTTCCTGGGGAACTGGCGCCATTCGGTGCAGGGGATCGCCACCCTGGCCCTTTTGTCCATTACCGCGCTTCTCCTGGGCACTGTTGTCATCTTCCGCGTGTTGCGTCTGCGCGAGCAGGACCTGCTGCTGACCATCGACCTGAAAAGCCGGGCGGAGGCGGCCAACCGCGCCAAGAGCGAGTTCCTGGCCAACATGAGCCACGAGATCCGCACCCCGATGAACGCCATCATCGGGCTGGGGCACCTGACTCTCAAGACCGATCTCACCCCGCGCCAGCGCGATTACCAGAATAAGATCGCTTCCTCGGCAAGTGCGCTGCTTGGTATCATCAACGAGATCCTCGACCTCTCCAAGATCGAGGAGCACAAGATGGAATTGGAGCCTATCGACTTCGACCTGGTCCAGGTGCTCGCCAACCTGCAGGAGGTCATCGACATCAAGGCTGAAGAAAAGGGGCTTGGTACGCGCTACCAGGTGGCGCAGGAGGTTCCCGCCCGCCTGGTGGGGGATCCCCTGCGTCTGCGCCAGATCCTGGTCATTCTCATGGATAATGCGGTCAAGTTCTCCAGTTCCGGGGAAATTGTACTGTCAATCACCGAGGTCGCAGAGGCCTCCGGCAATGGCCGGGCGCTTCGTTTTTCGGTAGCAGATACCGGAATCGGCATTGCCGAAGAAAAGATAGCCTCCCTTTTCCAACCCTTCAGCCAGGCAGACAGCTCGACCACGAGAAAATATGGCGGCTCCGGGCTGGGGCTCTCCATAGCCAAAGGGCTTTTGGAACTGATGGGGAGCCAGATGCTGGTCGAGAGCCGGCCGAGGCAGGGGAGCACTTTCTCCTTTCAGGCCGTTTTCGGGCGCAGCCAGCAGGGCGACAACCAACCGTATGCCGAGGCCGCCGCACTTCGGGGCGAGCCGGAAATCTCTGCTTTGTCTGCCGGGCAGGTGCAGATGAACGGCGTCCGGATACTTCTTGCGGAGGATCATCCGATCAACCGCCTGGTCGTGCGCGAACTCCTGGAACATGTCGGCATCCTGGTCGACACTGCGGTAAACGGAAAGGAGGCTGTGGCCGCGGTGGCAGGAGCCGAGATCCCCTACGACGCGGTGCTGATGGACGTGCAGATGCCGGAGATGAACGGGTACGATGCGACCCGTGCCATAAGGGACCTGCCGGGGTGCGCCAGCCTGCCGATCATCGCTCTGACTGCGCACGCCCTGGTCGAGGAGAGGGCGCGCTGTCTGGCTGCCGGAATGGACGACCATCTGGCCAAGCCGGTCGATCCCGGGCTTTTGTACCAGACGCTTGCCAGCTGGATTGACGTCTCGGCTCTGCCGCAAATAGCACAGGAAAAAGCTCCCAAGGGGAAGAAACCGGGCGCAGGTCTGCCGGATCAGCTCCCGGGGTTTGACCTTGAGGATGCCCTGGAACGGGTAGCCGGTGACGAGTCACTGCTTTTTGAGATTTTGCAACAGTTTGCCCAGCAGTTTGGCGATGTGGCAGCGGAAATGGCTGAGATGCTGCGTGGCGGCCGCATCGAGGAACTGCGCCAGCATGCCCATATGCTCAAGGGCGTTGCCGGTAACGTCGGTGCCATGCGGCTTTACGGTTGCGCCGCGGCCATCGACGGCGCGATCCGCTCCGGTGCGAGCGACGTCTCTTTGGTCGAACTGGCGGAGGCGGTGCAGGAAGTCTGCAGTTCCATTGCCACCCTCGCTGCACCTGGCGCCGGGGGCGATGGGGGCGCCCCGGCCGATCTGCCCGCCCTGCGGCAATGCCTGGACGAGCTCGATGCCCTGCTGGCGGCTCACAGCTATATCCCTGGCGCACAGGTGGAGCGGATGCGAGAGCTTGCCTGCGGGACCCCCCTGGAGGAACTGGCGGGTCGGCTGGCCGGGCAGATTTTCAACCTGGTGTACACCGACTCCAGGACAACGATCGGGGAGATGAAGTGCGGCATTGAGGCTGCACCTTAGTGCCAAGGGAGTTATTTATGGACAACGAAGTCCCCACGATTCTGATAGTCGACGATGTGCCGACCAATATTACTATCCTCGGAGATACGCTGGCGGGGGATTATCAGATCCGTGTCGCCCTTAATGGTGCGCAGGCGCTGCAGCTTGCCGCTGAGTGCCGGCCCGACCTGATCCTGCTGGACATCATGATGCCCGGCATGGACGGCTTTGAGGTGTTGCGCCGCTTGCGCAGCGTGGCAACACTCGCTGACGTGCCGGTCATCTTCGTGACAGCCCTGGAGAGCCAGAGCGACGAGTCTGCCGGTTTGCGGCTGGGAGCCGCAGATTACATCACCAAGCCCTACAATCCGGAGATTGTCCGGCTTAGGGTGCAAAACCATCTCGAATTGGCCCGGCAGCGCGCTGCTCACCAAGAGCAAAAGGATCAACTGGAGCTCCGTAACGACGTGCTCAAAGAGGCGCTGGAACAGATCAAGCGGCTGGAAGGGATCATTCCGATCTGCATGTGATGCAAGAAGATCAGGGATGATCAGGAAAGCTGGCAGCATTTTGAAAACTATTTATCGGATCACTCGGATGCCCTTTTCAGCCACGGCCTCTGCCCGCACTGCGCGGAGGAAGAACTGAAAAAAACCACAGCATCGCTCGGGGTGGCGGGAGGTTTGACCGAAGCAGCTATTGCGGGGGATCAGGAAGTGGGCGACACTATCCGGCAGCTTTGCGACTCCTCTCCCCTCGGCATGTTCAGGACAGACTGCAACGGGGCGAACCTCTTCAGTAATCCCCGCCTGGAGGAGATTACCGGGCGCTCGGCCGCGGAAAACCTGGGGCGCGGGTGGGACCAGAACATACATCCGGAGGACCGTGCCGAGCGCTCGCGCTTTTGGGGCGCAGTCATTGCTGACGGGGGCCCGAGTTCCAATGAATACCGGATGCAGAACCCGCAAGGTGAGACCTCCAGAGTGCGGGTATTGGTCAGTCCCTGCAAGGATGCCAGCGGCAAGGCTTCCGGTTTCGTCGGTACGGTCGAGGACACCACCTTGCAGTACAACGCCCGGGAGGAAATGATAAAAACCCAGAAGCTTGGGTCTCTTGGTCTGCTTGCCGGGGGGATTGCCCACGACTTCAACAACATTCTCACCGGCATCATCGGGAATATCGCCCTGGCCCAGGAACTCGTCGAGGCGTCCAGCGCCGCGCAGGGCGCACTTGCCGAGGCGGAAAAGGCTTCGGAGCGCGCGGTCGGGCTTGCCCGTCAACTGCTTTCCTTTGCCGGGGGGGGAGCCCCGGTGACCAAACCTGTCCCGGTCGGGTATCTCCTTAGTGAATCGGTCGCCATGGCCCTGCGAGGGGCCAACGTCCAGGGGACTATCGCAGTCCCGGAAGGGATTGGCACCGTGGAGGTTGACGAAGAACAGATGCTGCAGGGAATCAGCAATATCGTCATCAATGCCGCACAAGCGATGCCCAAGGGTGGGAAGCTGACGGTCAGCGCGGAGGATACTCGCTTTGGAGCTATGAACAGGCTGGGGCTGTTACCGGGCGAGTATGTCAAGATAACCATCAGCGATGAAGGGTGCGGCATTCCTGAGAGCGATCTGGACAAGATATACGAGCCCTATTTCAGCACCAAGGCCAACGCCACAGGACTCGGCCTCACTTCGACCTATGCGATCATCGCCAAACACAAGGGTCACGTCGGTGTTCACTCAGTGCCGGGCAAGGGGGCTGCCTTCACCTTGCATCTCCCCAGCTCCGGGGCGCCGGTTGCGGCACAAAGCGCGGCAATGCGGGAGCTGCGCAGCGCCGACCCCACGAGCGGCCGGATACTCGTCATGGATGATGAAAAGATGATTCGGACCATCGCCGAGAAAATGCTGGAAAACATCGGCTATCAGGTGGCCAGCTGCGAAAACGGCCTGGAGGCTATCGGGATGTATGCCTCGGCCCAGGCAGTCGGGACCCCCTTTGCCGCCGTCATCATGGATCTGACCATCGCCGGGGGGATGGGGGGGAGGGTGGCTGCCGGGCAGATTCTGGCCCTTGACCCGCAGGCACGATTGGTGGTATCCAGCGGGTATTGCAACGACCCCGTCATGGCGAATTTCACGAAATACGGGTTTTGCGCGGCCCTGCCCAAACCGTACAAGGCATCGGATATTGCAGCTGTTCTCGCCGGTATATTCAAGGAAACTGGCGTATCCTCGCAGGCGGCGGCCGAGGAGGGCAGGTTTTCTCTGGTTTAAGATCTCTTCCCTGTCAGGAGCAGGATCCAGGAAGCAGAACAGAAAGGAGTAGACGCATCGTTTAGTCAGTAACTAAGGCCATGGATGAATGATCGTACTCCATTCCCTGACAGGCGTCGCAGCAGTTGCAACGCTTGAGTGAAACAGGCAAACTGTTTTAGTTATTTGTGTCACTGATAAAAACGCTGTAAATCGGGATATTAGCTTTGACAGTAGCTCTTTGACATAGTCCAATCCAAATCAGTGCTAAAGTTTCCTGCCTCCGTGCCGATACAGTGGTTGACGGACAGGTTCAGAAGAGCCTTCTGTCTTCACCATTCAAGGGGAGTTGACACCCATGAACAGCGGCGCAAAATAGAGGATAGGTTACTAGGCCAACGACAAAATGGAGTAAAAAACATGTCCGTGACATCGATTACTGGAGCAGTTGCAGAGGTAAGCTTGAAACCTGTAGCTCAGACTGTCACTTCAGTGCGCCCGGCAAAGGACCTTTCCACGGCGAACAGTGACGCAGCGGCACAGGCGACGCAGGCAGCAACAGCAGCCAATGCGACTGCAGCTAACAAGATTGTGCCCGTCAGTAAGCAGGCGCCCCATGAAAAAGATAAAAGCAAGGATGATACAGCGCAGCATATGAGTCATGTAGTCGAGGTGTACAATACCCAGGGCAAGAAGCGGCTCAAGTTCATGGACAACCGCAATAATGTTATCTATCAGGTACCATCCGAGGCAGTAGCCAAGATGGAAGACCTGATGATGAAGCCCGACGCGTCCACCAGCAAGAATGGTTGATTGACAAAGTAGTGTGCCGTTTCTTAGGCCGACTCTGCCCAGGCAGGGTCCGGCCCGGTTTCCTGCGTCTGCAGATGTTGGTGTGAGTTTAACCTCCTTCCCCCTGTCCCTCCCTTTTTTCTGTCCCCTCCATGTAGGTAAGGTTGTCTATGCACTGATACGTTGTGGTTCACGATGCAACCGTTCAACGGCATCCTACTTTGTCCAGGCACCGGTGGCTGGCACTGAAATGTTGCGTTTCACGGTGAACCCGTTCAACGGCAACCTACCTTTGCCCGTAGGTCGCGTTACGATTTATCAACGCGACGGCACCGGTGGCTGGCACTGAAATGTTGCGTTTCACAATGAACTCGTTCAACGGCAACCTACTTTGTCCCGTAGGTCGCGTTACGATTCATCAACGCGCCGGCACCAGCGCCTAGCGCTAAAATGTTGCGTTTCACGATGAACCCGTTCAACGCAACCCACGAATGGGAGCGAAAAACACTCTTTGCTGGTAATCTTATCCATAAGACGAATCATCCGACGACACCGTTAGTAGCCAGGATGGTGAAATATGAGATACCGGCGGGCACGGGAAACAGGTGGTACCTTCTTTTTCACCGTCGTGACTCACAATCGGCGAGAATTTCTCTCTAACCCGGAGAGCGTTGCCCTTTTACGATCGGTATTTAAAAACGTCATGGCGCGCCATCCATTTCATATTGATGCACTTGTCATCATGCCCGACCATCTTCATGCCATCTGGACACTTCCTGATGGCGACACTGATTATTCCATTCGATGGAGCCTCATAAAGAGAGGATTTACCCAATCCTGCCAGCCTTAATGCAGAGGTGAATTATCTGCATCGCGAACACTGCGAAAAGAGCAAGCCGTGTGGCAACGTAGGTATTGGGAACATATGATTCGCGATGAAGATGATTTCGAACAACATGCCGATTACATTCATTACAACCCTGTGAAACATGGCTTGGCCAAAGCCCCTTCAGAGTGGATGTATTCGAGTTTCCACCGTTATGTTCGAGAAGGTTACTATACCGACGATTGGGGGCGTGGTGAGGAGGTGAAGTTTCCCGACGCCATCGGCAAGGAGTAAAGGTCGCGTTACGATTCACCAACGCGACGGCACTCAGTGTCTGGCGCTGATACGTTGCGTTTCACGATGAACCCGTTCAACGGCAAACTACGATCGGCTCGGTAGGTCGCGTTACGATTCATGAACGTGACGGCACCCGGTGCCTGGCGCTGATACGTTGCGTTTCACGATGAACCCGTTCAACGGCAACCTACGATCGCTCCGTAGGTCGCGTTACGATTCACCAACGCGACGGCACCCGGTGCCTGGCGCTGATACTGAAGCCGTTCAACGTCATCCTACTTTGTCCTGTAGGTCGCACCTTAGGGTTTAGCGGTTTTTTTCCAGGTCAACCTCCAGATGCCTCAATTGCTTTATCTTCTCTTCGAGCTCGTTGATCTGGCTGCTCAGCGACTCCCGATCCGTTTTCAGGTCATCGATAACCACGATTAGCTCAAGAAGCGGAGCGGCCTGCCTGGTCCAAGGGCTGGCAGGGTACTCCGTTTTGAGGCGCTGCAGTAACTGGCGTCCCCGCTTGGAGACCGGCGTGTCAGGGGTTGGCTTGAGCGAGAGCAGCGCCAGCCTGAACAGTGCCTCGTCGGTAACACCAGGAACAGGCCTTCTTGCGCAGACTCTTTTCAGCACTTTAGCGGCACCCGGAGAATCACCTGCTGAAAGTTTGCGAACCGCCGGCGCAAGTGTGGTAGGGCCGGGATGCCGCCCGCCAAGCTGCCAAGAGTCAATGGTGGCGCAGCCTGTGAAAAAAGATACGGCAAGAACGAGTGAGATCTGTTTTAGCATGGCAGTTCCCTCGCCGGCTGATCAGACAGCTCTATCCCAACTGCTGCCGGGTCCCCTCTTTAGGGAATTCTTTAGCTCGACGGTTGCCCTGGCGATGTCGAGCGCCGAGGTGTAGGTTTCAATACTGCAGTCGAGGACGGTAATGAAAACGGTCATGATCGGGATGGCACGCTGCACTCCCTGGCCGTTACACCGCCGAATATCTCCCGCTTCCCTGTCTTCGGGACTGAGATGCCTGGTCACCTCGGCGTCGAACCCGAGGACGACAGCATCGCAGACCGGCGCCACCTTGTCTGCCGAGAGCGCCATGACATAGGTGTGTCCTCCCGCATGACCGGCAAAATCCTTTGCAGCGCCCTTGCTCGTTACCGCTGTGTGAATTAAGCTCCGCGTCCTGTAGAGTAATTCGGCCATTTCGGTGTAACCATATTGGGCAAGAAAGGGCTCTGAATTTTCCAACTCGACGTGGCAGACGGAAAACGGATCGCCGGAATTCAGCCGATCGTTCAGCACTTTTTCTATGGCAAGGTTTTCCGGCAGGGTAGCCGGAAGGATGTCCTCGTTCAACTGCTCAATTTCCTTGAGCTTGGCAGCCATCTGTCTGAAATCGACGGTCAGGTCGCTGATCTCCTCAAGCGCTGGCACGTGCGGATCGTAACTGTAATTGCCTGAGGCTATCTTGTGGGTTTCCACCTGCAGTTTTCCCAGCGCGCCAATAACGCGGTAGATAGCCACGGGAGCTATCAAAATGGAGAGCAGGAAGCCGGCGCAAGCTATGCCAATGGCCCACCTGACGGTCGATTGCTGCTGCTCATCTGCGCGCGTCAATACTGTTTGCAGACTGCCTTGGCGCTCCAGATACATGGAATCAAGGACACTTACCAGGCGCAGTGCCGCTTGGTGAAGTTCCTCTTTGCCGCGCGACTTGCCGGCGAAAAGCCTCTCCGATGTCGTCTGGTAGTCGTGGTAGAGTCGCTTCAATTTCGCAATGTCGACAGCGGAATTCGTCTTTTCCAATATCCCCAGGTCTGAGACTGTGTCCTCGTTACGTTGGCGAAAGAGATCAATGTAGATAGAATCCTTGAAAATGGCATACTTGCGGGCGAAACCCTCCTGTGCCAGCACCGAACTGCGCATCATGATCAGGGTCGTTACCACGGGAAGATCTGTATTGGCGAGCCGGCGCGCGGTCTGGTTGATGGAGTAAAGATTCAGGAAGGAGTAAGACAGGGCCGCCATGGTAAAGAGCGCCATAACGGCGTAACCCGTCCCAATCTTGAGGAGCAAGCCAGATACACGGGGTTTGGGTGCCGGCTTGAGTTGGTTCAGAAGGTCACGGACCTCTGCCTTAGTAGCCCCATTCATGTTTCTCTCTCCTTCTTCAAGCAGAAACAGCAACCAAGAGCGGTGTCTCTTCACCTTGGCATATCGGGTGTAATTATAGTTAGGTTAAAATTTTATCATCTTTTGGTGTATGAGGAAGCAGGTAACTGGCGCGAGAAATGGGTGAGAGCAGGGCGGGTGCGGGCCTGATATGGTAAGGGGAACTACGACCAGTTAAGACCAGTTGAGTCTGTGACAGTGAGTAAAATGATTTGGGGGGTAGTCGGTTAGAGCCACCTAGCCAGCTATTCCCAGTTATATCCGTTTGTTACATCGCACTCCGTAACCGGGCCAGTTGAGACTGCGCGTTCAA
>JGI24143J45723_1001429_pt1 | contig 11324 bp, 9 predicted proteins | sample BarGraIncu00432A_FD_45723 | JGI IMG/M metagenome (IMG submission 45723)
GGAGATGGAATGAAAGAATTCTACAAGTCAGGACCGGAAGAATCACGACACATCAATCATTGGTTAGCTGATAATTGCTTTGGCGATTATTATACGCGTAGTGGTCTTGAGTACAAACAGCGCGAAATGATTACTTTCTGTTTCTTATCTGCCCAGGGTGGTTGTGAGTCACAACTTACAAGCCATGCAGTAGCCAATATGAAGATTGGTAATGACAAGCAGTTTTTAATTAAGATTATTTCACAGTGCCTACCGTTCATAGGTTACCCAAGAAGTTTAAATGCACTTCGCTGTGTAAATGATGCAGCTACTCAAATGGAGAAATCGTATTAGAGTTAGCAGAATCTGGAGATACCATAATTGTTAAAGTTCAATAACATTGAAATAAAAACAGAGGATGCAATAGGATTACTGAGCAACAGACTGATGAAGAATGAGTTTGTTGCTCTTTGGTTATTTAATAGTAGTAGTAAGGAGGTAACTCCTCGCACATGAATTATTTAGACGGAAGCCCGGTTTTTCTATTGTTGATATATATATTACTCCATTTCTTGCAGCAGCTGTTGCAATATTGATCTTCAGTTTTGCATATTCATTTTCAAGGGCGAATGATGAAATAGGAGAAGAAAAAGAATTTAAAATATCATAGTTTGAAATACAAATGATTTTTGGGGGGTATAAAAATGAAAAAACGTAAATTAGGAAACAGTAATATTGAGGTTTCAGCAATTGGACTTGGATGTATGGGAATGGATCATGCTTATGGAAAACCAGCAGATCGTGAAGAAATGATTAAATTAATTCGCAGGGCAGTTAAATTAGGATGTAATTTCTTTGATACAGCTGTTGTTTATGGTGAATCTAATGAAGAATTGCTAGGAGAAGCATTAGCACCAGTAAGAGAGCAAGTTGTTATTGCTACAAAATTCGGTATTACTGGTCAAGAAGTTGTTGATGAAAGACTTCAAAACATTTTAGATAGTAGACCTGAATCAATTAGAGAACAAGTAGAGGGATCTTTAAGAAGATTAAAAGTTGATTGTATAGATTTATATTATCAACATAGAGTTGATCCCAAAGTTGAACCTGAAGCTGTTGCCGGTGTAATGAAAGAATTAATAGCTGAAGGTAAAATCAAAGCATGGGGATTATCCAATGCACCAATTGATTATATTAAACGGGCTCATGCGGTATGTCCATTATCAGCTATTGAAAATCAATATTCAATGGTGTGGAGAGAACCAGAGAAAGAATTGTTTGATTTATGTGAAGAATTAGATATTTCTTTTGTTGCTTATAGTCCTTTAGGTAATGGATTCTTAAGCGGTAAGTATACAAAGGATACAAAATATGAAGAAGGTGACTTCAGAGGGTTCATGGGAAGATTTAAACCAAAAGTTATGGCTAACAATCAAGCACTATTAGACTTAATAGAAAAAGTTGCTGAAAGTAAAAATGCAACATCAGCACAAATTGTATTAGCTTGGGAATTATCTCAAAAACCGTATATAATTCCGATTCCAGGTACAACAAAAATGCATAGATTAGAAGAAAATTTAGGAACTTATAATATTGAATTGACAGAGGAAGAATTAGAGAGTATTAATGAAGCTTTGTTTAAAATTGATATAGATGAAACTCATTTTTAATGAATTTTTATAAAATAGAGGTCATTAAGTGCTAGCAAGCTCACTATGTTTGTAATGACCATGAGGGTCGTGAATAAATTGTGCGGTCTGTAAGTCAGGATTGGATACTGAGTATGGCAAAATAGGAGAGGATAATATAATGGAAGAAAAAGAAAAGATAGCTGACTGTTATAGAAAAATGTATTGTTATATGATAAAAAAGGATATAACTGAATTGGAAAAAATTCTGGATGTGTCTTTTGCATTGATTCATATGACTGGAATGAATCAGTCTAAGGCAGAATTTTTAAAATATATTGAAAATGGTACATTGAATTATTATTCTGCAGAACATAAAGATATCAGCATAGATATTGAAGGAGATAAAGCGTCCGTAATAGGAAAGAGCCTCGTTTCTGCCGCCGTATTTGGTGGCGGAAAAGGCACATGGAGGTTACAGATGGATATTAAATTAATAAAGAGAGAAGGCCCGTGGTTGATGACAGAAGCAAGGGCATCAACATATTGAAGGTACAGAGAGGAACGATTGTATAGGAAAATGGTGAAGAAGTGATAACAGAAAATCTGATCTCACTGATGAAAGGGTATCTTACAAATACATAAAAAAATAAAGAAGGTAGTAAGTTTGTCAAATATGAGTAAGAAAGGAACTTTAATTGTAACACTGGCGCTATTATTGTCGAATGCAATGGCGGGTTTAGATGGAACAATCGTCAATACAGCCTTGCCATCAATCATAAATGATTTACATGCAATTCAATACATGGGTTGGATAGTAGCTGTATTTTTATTGGGAATGGCAGTAGCAACTCCGCTTTGGAGTAAATTAGGAGAACGTATCGGAAACCGAAGAACATATGGAATAGCAACATTATTATTTGCGATTGGTTCAATATTTCAAGCAGTATCAAGTAATATTATCTTTTTCTTGATTGCAAGAACCATTATGGGAATAGGCGCAGGTGGAATGAACACTATTCCGTTTATCATTTATGCAGACTTGTATACCAATTCAAGGAAGAGGGCGAAAGTTATTGGGTATGCTACAGCAAGCTATAGTGCAGCTGCGATTATTGGACCTCTAATTGGTGGTTGGATAGTCGATGTCTTTAGTTGGCATTGGGTATTTTACATTAATGTTCCAATTGCATTAATCTCAATCTTAAGTATTCAAATTTTCTTTAAAGAGCCTAAAAGAATTTCTACAAGTCAAAAAATTGATTATTTAGGTGCTGGTATTATGATAGTTAGTTTAGTAACACTTTTAACAGGAATTCAAATGGTAGAGACAGGTTCACTAAGCTTGACTATTATCTTAATTATTGTTGGTTTAATTTTATTGATAATACTATTTAAGGTGGAAGAAAAGGCGGAGGATCCTATAATTCCTAATAGACTTTTTAAAAATGGTCCATTAGTAGTTGATTTTATATTATTTGCTCTTTTATGGGGGGCATTTATTGGTTTTAATATCTACGTACCAATGTGGGCACAAGGATTACTAGGACTAAGTGCATTACTCGGAGGTGTGACTCAGATTCCAGGTGCGATCACAAACTTTGGTGGGTCTATGGTTGCTCCATCTATCCAATCACGATTGGGTAAATATCGTACGGTTGCTTTTGGAACATTAGCTTTTTTAATTTGCTTTGGAATTATGGCATTAGCTGGAGTAACTACACCATTTTGGATTTTATTAGTAGCGGGGGTATTTGAAGGTTTTGGGCTAGGTTTAAGTTTTAATGTTTTACAAATAAGTGTACAAGAAGATGCAGAAAAACGAGATATTCCAATTGCAACATCATTTGCATATCTTTTACGTATTTTGAGTCAAACATTTATGTCATCAATATATGGAGTAATCCTAAATCATGCTTTAATTAAAGGGGTTGCTGAAGCTCAGGGGAAAATTTCTATTGATATGTTAAATAAATTAAGTGATTTCCAAAGTGCAGGTGACTTGCCTAAAAATTTATTACCACTTATGCAAAAGATTATGTATAGTGGTTTTCACAATATTATGCTAATTGCACTAGTTTTGTTAACTATCGCTTTGATTTTCAACATTGCAATACAATTAAAAATAAAAAAAAGAGAAATTGGTTAATTATTATGTACTTCTGATGTAACAGAGGAAAATGGAGAAGAAGTGATCGCTGAGTGGATAAAAAAGATGATTAGATATGTGTCCTTTTGGACAAAGTTATAATGGATACACAGAGCATGAGTATGCTTTACATAAGTAAAACTTATCAGTTAAATCATTAATCAAGATTGATTCATGATTACTATTAGAATAGAATTGTAATGAAAGATTAGATGGGCGAAAACATATTTGGGATGTGAAAATCAAAATCCTAAAAGAATGCTATTAACAGAAATTATCAATATAATAATTTAGAATATAAAGGAGAATAATTATGAGTGAAAGAAAAAAAGATGTTGTTGTTTTAACAGGAGCAGGTTCCATTGGCCTTGCTATTGCAAGGAGAGTTGGAGCTGGAAAACATATTGTTGTTGCTGACTTACATTTAGAAAATGCAGAGGTAGCTGTAAAGACATTATACAATTCAGGATTTGAAAGCAGTGCAGCTTCTGTAGATATTTCATCAAGAGAGTCTATTTTAAGTCTGATTAAGACTGCACAGGAATTTGGAAAGGTTACAAAATTTATCAATGCTGCTGGATTATCTCCATCACAGGCACCAATTGAAGCTATTTTAAAAGTAGATTTATACGGTACAGCTGTTCTGTTAGAAGAATTTGGTAAAGTGATTGAAGAAGGCGGTTCTGGTGTGATTATATCTTCACAGTCAGGTCATCGTCTTGGAGTACTTCCACAGGAGCAGAGCGATTTACTTGCTACAACGCCAACAGAAGAATTGCTTAAGCTTCCATTCCTTCAACCAGGTGAAGTAAAAGATACCCTTCATGCTTATCAGTTATCAAAGCGTTGCAACGTTTTACGTGTAATGTCTGAGTCTGTGAAATGGGGTAAGAAGGGAGTGCGCATCAATTCTATTAGCCCTGGAATCATCATTACTCCATTAGCGAATGATGAAATGAATGGACCACGTGGCGAAGGATATAGAAGAATGCTTAGTCTTTGTCCCGCTGGAAGAGCAGGTACACCGGATGAGGTAGCTACAGTAGCAGAGTTACTGATGAACGAGAGTGGTGCATTTATCTCTGGTAGCGATTTCCTGATGGATGGCGGTGTGACAGCATCATATTGGTATGGAGACCTCTCACCAAAGAATAATAAATAGTTTTAGAAAGAATGAAACGAGAGGGGACAAGATAACCTCTCGTTTTTAACATAGTTATTGTATTAACAAGGCACGCAAAAAATGAAGAAAGATTTCTATTTTATTATTACAGCAGCTGATCCACAGCTCGAAATGATTACTTTCTGCTTCTTATCTGCCCAGGGTGGTTGTGAGTCACAACTTACAAGACATGCAGCAGCCAATATGAAGATTGGTAATGACAAGCAATTCTTAATTAAAATTATTTCACAGTGCCTACCGTTCATAGGTTATCTAAGAAGTCTAAATGCACTTCGCTGTGAAATGATGCAGCTACTCAGATGGAGAAGTAAAAGTGGAAAACTGAAACTATTACTTGACCTAGAGTGAACTCTAGGTAGTACAATGATTTTATTGTAAATTTTATTGTTAAAGGAGATTATATAATATGACAAACGAAAAGAAATTAAATAATACTATTTTTCCAAAAGGAGAGCCGCTTCCAGAGAAATTTTCCAAGTATTTCATTGGACAAGCATATTTAAATATGCTTACGACTACTGGTGTACCAATTGGAAATGTAACATTTGAACCTGCATGCCGTAATAATTGGCATATCCATCATAAGGGTGGTCAGATTCTTCTAGTAACAGAGGGAAGAGGATGGTATCAGGAATGGGAAAAAGAGGTACAGGAGTTACATCCAGGTGATGTTGTTAACATTCTACCTGAAGTAAAGCATTGGCACGGAGCAGCAAAAGACAGTACTTTTTCACACTTGGCAGTGGAAGTACCTGCAGAAGGTGCCTCTAATGAATGGTTAGAAGCAGTTACAGATGAAATGTATGGAAAGCTAAAATAAGTAAAACAAGCAGACTAAAATCAAAAAGGAGAATGACAATGAATAATTTTATATATGATATTCCAACAAAAGTCTATTTTGGTGAAAATCAATTAGAACATCTTGGTNAAGAATTAAACAAATATGGGAAAAAAGTACTTCTNACATATGGNGGAGGTTCAATTAAGAAAAATGGTCTTTATGACAAAATTGTAGCAGAAATNAAGAATGCTGGTTTAGAGCTTTTTGAGTTAAATGGCATTGATCCTAATCCACGTGTCAGCTCAGTAAATGCTGGTGCAGACATCTGCAAAAAAGAAGGTATAGATGTGCTTTTAGCAGTTGGTGGTGGTTCTGTTTTAGACTGCAGCAAATATATTGGAGCAGCTACCTATTATGATGGAGATGCTTGGGATATTTTATTGGGCAAGACACCAGTAGAAAAATGTCTTCCTGTTATTACCGTGCTAACACTTGCAGCTACGGGTTCTGAAATGGATGCAGGCGGAGTTATTAGTAATCCTGATACAAAGGACAAGATTGGTTTGATGTTCCCACCAATGCAACCGAAAGTTTCATTCCTTGATCCTACCAATACTTACACAGTAAGCAAGTTTCAGACTGCTTCTGGTGCAGCAGATATGTTAAATCATATTATGGAAGTTTACTTTAATATGGATCAAGATCTCTACATGCTAGATTGTGTGATGGAAGGTCTCATGAAAACTGTTATTAAATATGCGCCGATTGCGTTAGCAGAGCCAGATAATTATGAGGCACGTGCCAATTTGATGTGGACATCATCTTGGGCAATCAACGGATATATTAATGGTGGAAAACGTCAGGCATGGAGCTGCCATCCAATGGAACATGAGCTTTCCGCAATTTATGATATTACTCATGGCTTAGGTCTCGCTATTCTAACACCGCATTGGATGGAGTACACATTAGATGAGACAACAGTATCAAAATTCTATCAGTTTGGTTGTAATGTATTTGGAATTGATGCTGGATTGGAACCTATGGAAGTTGCAAAAAAGAGCATTGAACTTGTAAAAGAGTTCTTATTTAATACATTAGATCTGAAGAGCACATTTACAGAGATTGGTATCGATGAATCTAATTTTGCAGTGATGGCAAAGAAAGCATGTATGGGTGGAGTGCTCCCAGCATTTAAGCCATTGAATCAGAAAGATATTGAAAATATATTTAGAATGTGTCTTTAACGATAAGGAACAGGTACCTATAGACTAGACACTGATATGCTCCCCTTAAAGTAGACAGATTATATGATAAGAATCTGATACTAGAAAGGGGAGCATTTTTATATCTATAAATAATTATTTGGAGGTACATGATATGGAATATCGAATTTTAGGAAGATCAGGAATTAAAGTAAGTGCCATTGGAATTGGTGGTGAAGGATTTGAGAAAAAAAGTTATGAAGATTGCGAAGCAATTATTGATTGTGCAATAAGTGAAGGTATTAATTTTATTGATATATACAATTCAAATCCGCAGGTCCGAAGTAATGTTGGCAAAGCGTTAAGTAAATATCCTCGAAGTAGTTTTGTTATTGAAGGACATCTAGGTTCTACCTGGGATAAAGGACAATATAGACGTACCAGGAATTTAAATGAAATTGTCAATGCATATGAGGATTTTTTAACTAGAATGAAGCTGGACTATGTGGATGTAGGGATGATTCATTATGTTGATGATCAAAAGGATTTTGATAACATTTTTAATGGAGAAATAATTAAATATGCAAAAGAATTAAAAGAGAAAGGGATAATTAAGTCTATAGGAATATCAACACACAATACAGATATTGCTTTTAGAGCAGTGGAAACGGGAATAATTGATGTAATTTTATTTAGTATCAATGCTGCTTATGATATGTTACCAGCCAGTGAAGATGTAAACATACTATTTGAAAAAAACACTTTTAAAAACAGGAATTATGAAGGTATTGATCCAAAACGTGATAAGCTATACCAAACTTGTGAAAATGCGGGTGTTGCTTTAACTGTTATGAAAGGATATGCTGCCGGAGTGTTATTAAATGACAAAGAATCGCCTTTTGAAAAAGCACTGACCCCAGTACAATGTTTACATTATTGTTTAACCAGACCGGCAGTTGCTTCCGTTATGGTGGGAGTAGATAATAGTTCTCAAATCCTTGCGGCAACCGCTTATGTCACTGCAAGGATTAAAGAAAAAGATTATAGTGAAGTTATTTCAAATGCGCCAAGAAGTTCATTTAGCGGACATTGTATGTATTGTGGGCATTGTGCCCCGTGTTCAAAAAATATAGATATCGCATTAGTAAATAAATATTTAGATTTAGCATTAATTCAAGAGGATGTTCCTGAAACATTAAAAAATCATTATGATTTATTAGAACACAACGCAAGTGAGTGCATAGAATGTGGAGCATGCACAAAAAACTGTCCATTTGGTGTGGATATTATTAATAAAATGAAACAGGCAGTTAAACTATTTGGCAAAGTGTAGTCCGTAAAGTTTTTTAAATAGTTTAGTCATATCTCAGAGTGCACCCGGAAATGGGTGCATTTTTGCTTATTAAACTAAGATGTTATTATTTATACTTTGGTATATAATTATAAGTACTTTAGTAGAATAGGAGCAATATTAATGAATATAGATGATTTAATTATATACAATAAAACAATACCGAAAAGAGAAGCAAAGAATGTGGATTTTCCAAGTACGCTTACGGCGGAATTATGTGAGTACCTTTCTCAAAATGGGATTACAAAACTATATTGTCATCAGGCGGAGATGTTTGAAAAAGCAATGGAAGGTCGTAATATTGTAATAACCACATCTACAGCTAGTGGAAAAACGCTTAGCTTTTTGCTACCAGTTCTTCAAGAAATTTTATCAAATCCCCTTGCAAGAGCAATATTTATATACCCTACAAAAGCATTAGCAAGCGATCAATATCGTGCTATTTTACCATACCTAGAATATTTCGGGGAAAATAGGATTTCAGCAGGCGTATATGATGGAGATACTCCTGTAAATGAAAGAAGTAGAATCAGGAAAAGTGCCAATATTATTTTAACTAATCCGGAAATGATAAATGCTGCATTTTTACCGAATCACAGTAAATTTGGATTTGATTTTATATTTTCTAATCTAAAATATGTGGTAATTGATGAACTACATACGTACAGAGGTGCATTTGGTTCCCATGTGGCAAATGTTTTTCGTAGATTAGGAAGAGTATGCAGATATTATAATTCATCACCTCAATATCTATGCAGCTCAGCAACTATAGCAAATCCTGTTGAATTAGTAGAAGAAATATGTGGACAGAAATTCATTCAAATTAATAAGGATGGGGCGCCTAAAGTGCAGAGGAAATATGTGCTTGTACAACCGCCAAAGATTATGGGGGCTGATAAAAAATATTATGGACAAGTACAGACAACCTCAGTTGCCGCTGATTTAATACCTGATTTGGTAGAAAATGATAATAGTTTTATTGCATTTACCAAATCAAGAAAGAACGTTGAAGTAGTATTAAAAGAATCAAGAGATAAATTAGAATCAGAGAGTTTCTTTGGAGCATCATTAACAGATAAAATATCTGGATATAGGGGAGGGTATACACCCCTGGAACGTAAAGAAATTGAAAATAAAATGATTACAGGGGTTTTGCGAGGCCTTATATCTACTAATGCTTTAGAACTTGGTATAGATATTGGAAAGATTGACACAACAGTACTTGTTGGATATCCAGGAACGAGAGCATCTTTCTGGCAGCAGACAGGTAGAGCAGGTAGAAGTGGGAAAGAATGTACAAACTATTTAATTCTTGATAACCTGCCCTTTGATCAGTATATTGGAATTAATCCAGATTGGCTCTTTAAAAATGGCAGTGAAAATGCAGTAATTGATAAGAATAATCTTTTGATAGAGTTAGCACACATACGTGCAGCCGCCGCCGAAATACCATTAACACTTAATGATATTTCGATATTTCCAGATTTAGGAGAAACGATTCCTGTTTTAATCCGCGCAAATGAATTAACCAATCAGAGTGGAAAGTTTGTTTGGTCCGGAAATTCGTTTCCAGCAGGAGATTTCAGCTTAAGAAATATTGATAAATCTAGATACAAACTTATTAATAAAGAAAATGGTAAAGAAATTACAGAAATGGATGAGATGCAGGCTTTTCGTGAAATTCATAACGGAGCAATTTATATGCATGGGGGCATCCAGTATCAGGTTATAAAACTAGAGTTGGAAAGTAAAACTGCATTTGCTATATTGTTTAATGGAAACTATTATACAATGCCCGGAGGCAGTACAAATATCAGGATTATTCAAGGTAGTAAGGATACGGATTATAAGCGTGTCAAAGTTGCTTTCGGCGATGTAAATGTTGATGAAATAGTTTATATGTATAAAAAATTGCAATTTCACAATCATCAGAACTTAGGCTTTGAACAGTTAGAAAAACCATTATCAAAGGATTATGATACGGAAAGTACTTGGATAAAAATTCCTGATAATGTTGTTAATGTATATAGAAGAATGCTCAAGGAAAGCCTTAATGGCAAGCTAATAAGAAACAATCATTTTGAAGGTTTATGTTATGCAATTAAAAATGTGGCAATGATGGCGACGATGACAGAACGAGAAGATATTGGTGTTTCGATGTCCAATAGCGCAATAGAAATAAGTGAAAATTTTATGGATGATGTATATATGTTTATTTATGATAAGTATATAGGTGGATTAGGTTATGCAGAAAAAGTATTTGATTTGATTTCGCGAATTATTGAGGATGCAATTAAGCTGGTCGGTGGATGTAAATGTGAAAGTGGTTGTGCTGCATGTATCGGAGATTATAAATTAGATAAAGGTATGATTCTGTGGGGACTAAAGAATTTAGTAGAAGAAATAGAGGTTCCGAAAGATATTAAATTAGTGGAATATGCTCAATCAACATTTATAAAAAAACCATTTCAATTTGATAAGTTACAGGAAAAGTGGAAAGAATTCTGTGAATATATGTTGGAAAGTGGAGACCAATTTGCAGCATTTCTAAGTACAATTTCTGAAGTGGAGATAGACAATCATATTTTAACCTTAGTTTTGCATAATGCTTTTTATAAAGAATGGGTAATGGAGGAAAGCAATAAAAGAAGCTTAATAAATATTATTTCTTTTCATACAGATGCTCCAACAGGTTTTGAATTAAAAATCAGACTTGAAGGGACTCGCGATGACACAGCGAATGTGAAAAATAAATTACAGAGAAGATATGAAAATCTAGTTGAATAGGAGGATTACATGCATTATGAGAAAGAATTAGAGAGACTAAATGAATACCAAAAAGAAGCAGTATTAGATGAAAGTAATGCATGTGTTGTAAATGCAAATGTTGGAAGCGGGAAAACAACAGTCTTAATTTCAAAAATTATGTATCTTCGTTATGTAAAAAACATTAGTTATAGAGATATGATTGTATTGACGTTTACTAATAAAGCTGCGAATGAAATCAAAGAAAGATTAATTAATTCAGAAGGCAGCATCCCGATAGATGAA
>JGI24143J45723_1001434_pt1 | contig 11313 bp, 8 predicted proteins | sample BarGraIncu00432A_FD_45723 | JGI IMG/M metagenome (IMG submission 45723)
ATATGATGGGATTGAAATTGATTATGAACGAATATGGAAAGACGAAAAAATAGGCCAGTCTTTCTTACGATTTGCAGACAAACTGTATGTGAAAGCCCTGAAAAATAAATTAAAACTCAGGATTGTACTTGAACCCAGTACCCCTTTCTCCACAGTTGGCTTTTTTAAAGGACCGGAATATGTAGTCATGCTTTATAATCTTTATGGATTGCATAGCGCCCCGGGGCCAAAAGCTAATAAGGAATTTGTCCAGAAAATAGCGACACGAATGGAAGTATTACCCGGCGAAAAATCCGTAGCATTTTCAACAGGTGGTTGCCTGTGGGGTGATAACGGTGTGAAAAGATTTTTGACAGAAGTGGAAGCAAAAACCCTTGCAGTGACATATGATGTTGAATCAAATAGGGATGAAGAGAGTCAATGCTTAGTTTTTGATTATAGTGATATGGGTGCGACCTACCAAGTGTGGTATGCGGATGTGCAAACCTTAAATTACTGGATATCTATTGCGAAAGAGCAAGGGATAAATAATGTCAGTCTGTGGCGTCTGGGGGGCAATGTGGATATTGATAATATAAAATAAGAAATATAAAAACTCCTGCAAGGATTCTAGGTAGAGTCCTTGTGGGAGTTTTTATGTTAATGGCACTTAATGGGCAAGATAATAACTAATAGAGATAGTGCAGATAAAGTACTTAATATAAATAACATCCGCCACCGTTGAAATATAGATGGGTGGCGGCGGCTTTTTAAGGTATATTTTAGGAGGTACACCAAGTAGTAAGAAACAGAACTGTTTGGAAAATAAAAATAAAATAAAAAATTGTTACCATAGAAGGAATTTCTTACTATTCGTAGAATACATGCAATACAGACTATTCAGATAAAGAAGGGGCGAATGATTAATGGAGTACAAGAAGTTGTTGAATTTATATATTCCGCTCGTAGATTTCATTGCAGACATCATCGGTTCCCATTGTGAGGTGCTGTTGCACGATATCGTAGATGTAGAAAACTCTGTCATCGCGATTCGTAATGGATATATTAGTGGCCGGTATGTAGGATGCCCTTTAACAGATTTAGGATTAAAATTACTGGAGAATAAGACCTATTTAAAACAAGATGCCCTAGTTAATTATCGTAGCAGTACTGATACTGGGGAAAAATTAATATCTTCGACCTATTATATTAAAGATGATAGGGGAGAATTAATTGGCATGATCTGTGTTAATATCTTAAACTCCCCAGACCATCAAATCAATAAAATTCCACCAGAAAATCCTTTAACCACACTATTTAGTAATGCAGTTCGTATGGATGGCAGTGAAGAAGTGACAGAATCCTTAAGCACTTCTTTGGATAATGTAGTCGATGCAGGGGTAAAGAAGTTAATAGCAAAGTACAAGATTTCTCCTGAGCGAATGTCAATTGAAGAGAAATGTGCAATTGTTCAAGAATTGGGAGAGAATGGAATATTTAAAATCAAAGGTGCTATTACAAAGGTGGCTACTACTTTAAAAACATCGGAAAGCACGATATATAGATATTTAGCAATGAAATAAAACACTTTTTTAGGTACCACCAGGGTCTCCTTAATGCAGTGTTGTGCAATAGAAACACTATAAAAATTTGGAGGGCCTGATAATAATATAGTTTGTATAATACAAACAACATAACGAGGAGGAATTAACGTGAAGGAAACAATCAAAACTTTGAAAGCTCCTAAGGCTGTAGGTGCTTACTCACAAGCTCTAAGAGCTGGAGATTATCTTATAACGTCAGGTCAGATTCCCATTGATCCTAAAACAGGTGTGCTTGTCAAGGGTGGAATCGAAGCCCAGACAAAACAGGTTATGGAAAACTTAAAGCAGGTTTTACTTGCTGGAGGAGTAGATTTTGATAATGTTGTAAAAACCACTATTTTTATTCTCGATATGAGAGATTTTGATGCTGTAAATATGGTTTATGAACAGTACTTTACAAAGACTTTACCTGCGCGCTCGTGTGTAGGCGTTGCAAGTTTGCCAAAAGAGGCATTGGTAGAAATAGAAGTTATTGCGTACTGTCAAGATAAGTGAGGAGGTAAAAAAATGCATGTCTCATTAGCAGAAATACTAAAAGCACGAGAAACCCTAGAGGGAGTGATTTGTAGAACTGGGATGGCATATACCAATACCGTCAGTGAGATGAGTGGCAATAACATTTATCTCAAAATGGAGAATCTACAACGCACTGGATCGTTCAAACTGAGGGGGGCCTATAACAAAGTAGCAAATCTAAGTGCGGGTGAAAAGANAAATGGCGTCATTGCCTCTTCTGCAGGTAATCATGCCCAGGGGGTAGCTTTGGCAGCCACTACTTTTGGCATCAAGTCGACCATTGTTATGCCCAAGCATGCTCCATTGTCAAAGGTGAATGCTACGCGTGGGTATGGGGCAAAAGTAGTTTTACATGGTGATGTTTACGACGATGCCTATGCAGAGGCCAGACGGATTCAGACAGAAGAAAAATCAGCCTTTGTTCACCCGTTTAATGATCCTATGGTCATTGCTGGTCAGGGAACTATTGCGTTAGAACTGTTAGAGGATTTGCCAGATGTGGAAGTGGTGGTTGTGCCAATCGGTGGAGGTGGGCTCATCGCTGGAATGGCAGTGGCTTTAAAAACATTAAAACCTTCTATAAAAATAATTGGCGTACAGACCCGAAATATGCCTTCTATGATGGAAGCAATCGCTCAAAAGCATATAGTGACGATCGATGGAATGCCAACCATTGCTGATGGTATCGCTGTCAAAACCCCTGGAGATTTAACTTTTGATATAGTCCAGCACTATGTGGATGATATTGTTACAGTAGATGAAGAAGAAATAGCAAGTGCCATTCTGTTATTACTAGAAAGAGTCAAGACTGTCGCCGAAGGTGCAGGCGCTGTGAGTATTGCGGCCATTCTAAACAGGCTTTCCGGTTATCAAAATCGTAAGATCGCAGCCGTAATAAGTGGCGGAAATATAGATGTAAATACGATGACGCGCATCATGAATAAGGGACTGGTTAAGTCTGGACGTAAGGTGTTTTTTGATACCATTATTTCCGATAAACCGGGAGTGTTGTGGCAACTGTTGCAATTAATTGCGAATGCAGGTGCCAACGTACTTGCGATTACACATAGCCGAGAAAATAGAGACGTGGCCTTGGGTTGTGCCAGAGTACAGCTGGAATTGGAAACGGCAGATGATGAACAAATATATAATATAAAAAATTTAATGGAGCAACGCCAATACGTTGTAAATATACGATAAGAAAGGAAGTTGAATGATGGAAGAAAAAAAGTTAGCCAGAGGACTTAAGGCCAGGCATATTGAGCTGATTGCACTAGGAGGAACGATTGGTGTAGGATTATTTATGGGGTCAGCAAGTACGATAAAATGGGCTGGACCATCAGTGCTGCTGGCATATGCCTTAGCTGGGATTATTATGTTTTTTGTTATGCGTATTATGGGAGAAATGCTTTTTCTTGAACCCGTTACAGGCTCCTTCGCTACCTACGCTCATAAGTATGTCAGTCCTTTGGCTGGTTACCTGACCGCTTGGTGTTATTGGTTCTTATGGGTTACTGTGGGAATGGCGGAAGTTACCGCAATCGGGATATATGTAAGCTATTGGTTCCCAGATGTTTCCCAATGGATACCGGCTTTGGCAGGTGTAGCAATCGTTGCAGCAGCCAATTTAGCTGCTGTAAAATATTATGGAGAATTTGAATTTTGGTTTGCTATGATCAAAGTTGTCGCCATTGGCGTTATGCTTGTTATTGGTACTGGTTTGATTTTTTTCGGTATCGGTAACGGTGGTGTACCCATTGGTTTTGAGAACCTCTATATCCATGGTGGGTTCTTCGCTGGAGGTTTGCAAGGATTCTTATTTGCCCTCTGTCTAGTAACGGCTGCTTATCAAGGCGTAGAATTAGTTGGAATTACAGCTGGTGAAGCAGAAGATCCTCAAAATACATTGCGCAAAGCCATTAAAAATATTATCTGGCGTATTTTAATTTTTTATGTTGGTGCCATCTTTGTTATTGTCACTATTTATCCATGGAACCAAATTGGTGAAATTGGTAGTCCTTTTGTTATGACCTTTGCTAAAGTAGGGATTGTTGCCGCTGCTGGCATCATCAATTTTGTTGTTCTTACAGCTGCTATGTCAGGTTGTAACAGTGGTATTTATAGTGCAGCAAGAATGCTGTATACTTTATCTGAAAATGGCCAAGCTCCTAAATTCTTTGGCAAAATATCCGACAGCGGTGTGCCGAGGAATAGTATTATGACGACGATCGCTTGCCTATTATTGGGAGTTGTTTTTAATTTCTTGATTCCAGATTCAAAATTATTCCTTTATATTTATAGCGCCAGTATCCTTCCAGGTATGATTCCATGGTTTGTATTGGCAATCAGTCAAATCAAATTCAGAAAAAAATGGAAGAATGAAATGAAAGATCATCCCTTTAAGTCCCCTCTTTTTCCGATCAGCAACTATATAACAATCATATTCTTATCACTCGTGTTGATTGGAATGTGGTTCAATCCAGATACTCGCGTGTCATTAATTGTTGGAGCAGTCTTCTGCGCGATCATCATTTCAAGTTTTTACGCATGTGGCATGAATAAAAGACGGACAAACGAAGAAGTAGCAGAAGTACAGAAGGGTGTTGAATAAACATTTTATTATCGTAGGGAAAGAAGGAATTAATTTTATGGTGCGAAAAATGCAGACGATGGATGGTAATACGGCTGCGGCTCACATTTCTTATGCTTTTACTGACGTAGCGGCCGTTTATCCCATTACACCATCAACAAATATGGCAGAACATGCTGATGAATGGTCTGCTCAAGGTCGAAAGAACATTTTCGGACAGACTATGGAAATCGTAGAAATGCAGTCAGAAGGTGGTGCTGCTGGAGCCGTACACGGTTCCCTGCACGCTGGTGCGTTAACTACGACTTATACTGCATCCCAAGGACTCCTACTCATGATCCCCAATATGTATAAAATTGCGGGGGAACTGTTGCCAGCTGTATTCCATGTGAGTGCCAGAGCCCTTGGAGCCAATGCACTCTCTATCTTCGGTGATCATCAAGATGTGATGGCGACTCGGCAAACTGGTTTTGCATTGCTCGCTGAAAGTAGTGTACAGCAAGTGATGGATTTGGCAGCGGTAGCTCATCTATCAGCGATTAAAGGACGAGTTCCATTTCTGAATTTTTTTGATGGCTTCCGGACTTCTCATGAAGTGCAAAAGATTGAAGTACTTGAATATGATGAATTGGCTCAATTAGTAGATATGAATGCAGTAGATGAATTTAGAAGAAGAGCACTGAATCCTGATCACCCAGTCATCAAAGGCACAGTACAAAACTCTGATATATATTTTCAGCAACGAGAAGTGTCCAATCGGTATTATGAAGCTCTGCCGGAAATTGTTGAAAAGTATATGGCTGACATCAATAAACTTACGGGTCGAGACTATCATCTGTTCAATTATTATGGTGCGCCAGATGCCGATCGCATGATTATTGCCATGGGTTCGGTTTGCGAGGCCATTGAAGAAACAGTTGATTATTTGAATGCTAACGGCGAAAAGGTAGGCTTATTGACCGTTCATTTGTACAGACCTTTTTCCCTTGAACATTTCTTCAGATACATTCCTAAAACCGTGAAAAAAATAGCCGTGTTGGATAGAACGAAAGAGCTAGGAGCCTTTGCTGAACCCCTGTATCTAGATGTAAAGGCAGTATTCAGTGGTAGAGAATGGCAACCGACCATCGTAGGTGGTCGCTGTGGTGTTGGTGGTAAAGACGTGGTTCCTGGGCACATTCAAGGGGTTTTTGAAAATCTAAAACAACAGCAGCCTAAAGACAAATTCACTGTTGGTATTGTGGATGATGTAACCCATACCTCTTTGCCTTTCGGTGAAGATATTGATACCACTAACTTTGGAACGACAGCTTGTAAATTCTGGGGACTTGGCTCAGATGGAACGGTTGGTGCGAATAAAAGTGCTATTACCATTATTGGTGATCATACCGACATGTACGCCCAAGCCTATTTTGCTTATGATTCTAAGAAATCCGGTGGCGTCACTATTTCTCATTTGCGGTTTGGTAAAAACCCAATCAAATCACCTTATCTGATCAATAAAGCCAATTTCATTGCTTGCCATAATCAATCCTATGTTACAAAATATAACGTGCTTGACGGCCTAAAAGCAGGTGGAAATTTCCTCTTGAATTGTAATTGGAGGTCGCAGGAACTGGATCACAATCTACCTGCGGCCATGAAACGGTATCTTTTTAAGAAAAATATTAATTTCTATACCCTAGATGCTGTTGCTATCGCCCAAGAAATTGGTCTAGGTGTTAGAATTAATATGATTATGCAATCTGCTTTTTTCAAAATAGCTAATATCATACCTGTTCAAGATGCGGTTAAATACCTAAAAGCAGCGGTAGTAAAATCCTATGGCAACAAAGGTGAAAAAGTTATCAATATGAACAATGCTGCCATCGATAAGGGTGTAGAGTCTATTGTGAAAATCAGTATTCCGGCCTCTTGGGAACATGCTCAAGATGAAAAGAGTGTTGAGGAAAAAGTACCAGCGTTTATTAAAAATATTTTGGTTCCCATGAATAGACAAGAAGGAGATCAATTGCCGGTTAGTGCTTTTGTTGGTATGGAAGATGGTACTTTCCCCATGGGAACTTCGGCTTATGAAAAACGCGGTATTGCCATTAATATTCCCTGTTGGCTACCAGACAATTGTATTCAATGTAATCAGTGCTCATATGTATGTCCTCATGCGGCGATCAGACCCATATTGATAAATGCCGAAGAACTGCAAGATGCTCCCACTGGGTTCCATAGCACAACTGCCAGTGGTGCCAAAAACCTAAATTTCCGCATTGCCGTTTCAGCCTATGATTGTACAGGCTGTGGTAATTGCGCTCAGGTTTGTCCGTCCAAACAAAAAGCCTTAGAAATGAAACCACTGGAAACTCAGCTGGAACAAGCTGTCTTATGGAATTATGCGATGACCATCGCGCCAAAAGAAAATCTTCTCAATCCTTTAACAGTAAAAGGTAGTCAATTTGCAGAGCCTCTACTTGAATTTTCAGGTGCTTGCGCAGGTTGTGGAGAAACCCCTTATGCAAAACTTGTGACTCAATTGTTTGGCGATAGAATGATGATCGCCAATGCGACTGGTTGTTCTTCCGTTTGGGGTGCAAGTGCACCATCCATGCCGTTTACTAAAAATCATCGAGGCCATGGACCTGCATGGGGTAATTCTTTATTTGAAGATAATGCAGAATATGGACTGGGCATGTTAATGGGTGTTAAACAACTCAGGAACAAATTAGCCCAAAATATTGCAGCAGCGACGGCATTAAGTGTACAACCACAATTCAAAGTTGCCTGTGAAGAGTGGTTAGTGAATAAGGATCAAGGCCAGGGCTCCCGTGACAGAGCCGATAAACTAATTACTTTATTAGAAAAAAATAAAGGGATTGATCCTTTGCTTAATGAAATCTACAAGAATAAAGATTTTATGGTAAAACGGTCGCAATGGATTTTTGGTGGTGATGGTTGGGCTTATGATATCGGTTTTGGTGGACTGGATCATGTACTGGCATCAGGACAAGATGTGAATGTCCTCGTATTTGACACTGAAGTATATTCCAATACAGGTGGTCAGTCTTCCAAATCTACGCCAGCGGCGGCCATTGCCAAATTGGCAGCGAGCGGTAAACGGACTAAGAAAAAAGATCTTGGTATGATTGCCATGAGTTATAGTTACGTCTATGTAGCGCAAATTGCTATGGGTGCTGATAAGAATCAAACCCTTAAGGCCATTGCTGAGGCTGAAGCGTATCCAGGTCCATCCTTGATTATCGCTTACGCTCCTTGTATCAACCATGGTCTAAAAGTCGGGATGGGTTGTAGCCATTTCGAGGCGAAACGAGCTGTGGACAGCGGTTATTGGGCACTGTATCGGTACAATCCGGAGTTGAAGGATGCGGGCAAACAGGCCTTTGCCCTCGATTCCAAAAAACCAACCATGAACTTCCAGGAGTTTCTGATGGGAGAAGTACGTTATTCTTCGCTCAAGAAGCAATTCCCTGAAGTCGCTGAGTCATTATATGAAAAAACCGAAAAAGACGCCCTCGATAGACTAGAAGGTTATCAAAGATTAGCGGGGCAATATGACCGAGTCAAACAAGAAGCTGCGGCAACAAAAGAATAAACAACTAAAAAAGGGGATCATTTGATCCCCTTTTTAATCCTAGCAACATGTATATTTTTTGCAGTAAAAATACTGAAACGTTAAGCGCGAACGAAGGAGATGAAGAGGCAATGAATATTTTTGATGTAATCGGTCCGGTGATGATCGGTCCTTCTAGTTCCCATACGGCTGGTGCTGTGAGGCTTGGGAAGTTGGCACTGGCTATCCTGGGTGAACCTGTAAAAGAAGCTGTCATTGGATTACATGGCTCATTTGCTCAGACCTATAAGGGACATGGAACCGATTTGGCCCTCGCGGCTGGACTCCAGGGCTGGGCGACAGATGATGCCAGAATACCAAAGTCTTTTGAGGCCATACATAAGGCCGGGATTACTATTTCTTTTAAAACAATCAATTTAGGCGATTTTGCTCATCCTAATTCTGTTAAGTTTTGGTTAACAGGTGTTAATGGTAATACTTGCAAGGTGACAGGAGCGTCGATTGGCGGTGGTCGTGTATCGATTACCAATATTGATGATTTCCCAGTGGAATTTAGCGGCGAGTTTCCAACACTGTTAACGATGCACAATGACCGTCCTGGTACCATTGCATTGGTGACGAGTATCCTATCAACCCATGGTGTTAACGTTGCTCAGATGAGGGTATTCCGCAAACAAAAGGGGGGCTTGGCAGTGATGATCGTCGAAACCGATCAACCTGTCGATGATGCCGAAATGGAAGTAATCAGGCAGTTGCCTCATATTGACTCAGTGCGTCGTATTCAGTTAGTATAGTTAAATGGAAGGGGGACTAGGGCGTGGATGAAAAATTGTCGCTGCAAGAATGGATTGAATTTGCGCAGCAGAAAAATATAAGTTTTGGTGATTTGTGTTTAGATTATCAAGCTAAAAATTTAGACATAAGTCAGGCAGAATTGCTGGATCGTATGGAGACAATACTTGAAGTCATGGAGCAGTCCATAGCAATTGGTCTAAGTGGGATTGAATCGATGGGCGGTTTGGTGGGTGGTAATGGCAAATTGGTTGAGGATTATCGACGTGACCACCCCCAGGAGAGTATGGTTGGTAATGTTATGTCTAAGGCCATCATGATTGCTTTGGCCGTAGGTGAAGCCAATGCTTCCATGGGACGTATCGTTGCAGCTCCCACAGCTGGTGCGAGCGGTACCTTGCCAGCAGTATTATTTTCCTTATTTGAGGCCCGAGATTGTAGTCGAGCTGAACTTGCTAAAGCATTAGTCGTGGCGGGGGCTATTGGTATGGTCATTGCTTCAAGGGCTTCCTTATCAGGTGCGGTTGGTGGTTGTCAGGCAGAGTGTGGTTCAGCTGGAGCCATGGCAGCAGGTGCGGCGGTGGAATTATACGGTGGTAGCCCAGAACAAGTAGGACAGGCAGTGGCCATGACATTAAAGAATATGATGGGACTGGTGTGTGACCCCGTAGCCGGACTCGTGGAAGTGCCTTGCGTCAAGCGTAATGCGGGAGCCGTAGCGGTGGCGATGGTTGCAGCCGAAATGGCATTGGCCGGTATAAAAAGTGTCATACCAGTCGATGAGGTCATTGATGCCATGGGAGCAGTGGGATATGCCATGTCCGGCTCATTGAAAGAAACAGCCCAAGGTGGTATAGCCGTTTCGCCGACTGGTCTTGCTTTGGCTAACAAAATATTTACTAGGCCTTGATACTTTTTTATAAATCCATATAAATACAGTTAATCATATATCAAAAAGGGCTCATCTAAATGAATAGATGAGCTCTTATGTTGTTGATATGGATTTTATAGACGACCTTTTCTTGTCTTTTGGGACAGTAAACCACGTACATGTAAATTGATTACAGACATTAGTCGTTTTACATTGTAGAATTTTCGCACCAGATCCTTCTTATGATATAATGATCATAAATATTATTTTAATGGAGGGAATTACAGCATGAAAAAAATGGTCGCTTTTATGGGGAGTCCAAGAAAAAATGGCAACACGGCCACCCTTGTTACAGAAGTTATTCGTGGAGCACAAGATGCTGGTGCGGAAACAACTATTTTTAACCTGTATGATATGATCATCAAACCCTGCCAAGGCTGTTTTGTTTGTCGTAAAACCGGGAACTGCTTCATGCAAGACGATTTTCAGGACATGTTTAAACATATTATCGATGCTGATGTTGTGGTTTTTGGCTCACCCGTATACATGTGGCAGATTACAGCTCAAATGAAGCTGTTATGGGATAGACTTTGCGGTTTATTCGATGAAAACTACAAGCTCAGGTATGTCGCTAAAAGCCTAATCATGGTATATTCTCAAGGAAACCCAAATGCACAGGCTTTTCAGACATCCTTTCAAACCAATGAGGCTATGCTTAAGATGCTTGGCTTAAATGTAGTTGATACCATTTTACTAGCGGGCGGCGGTGAGCCCAATACCGCAGCCAATAATAAAGAACTTTTATTAAAAGCTTATGAAACAGGAAAAGCCGTTTAGTCAATCGGCAATAGCAGCTTCTCGAAATAACTGTTCAACCGGGCTGGAGTAGTGTAAGGGTTAAAGCGAGATCTTATTAATCAAAAGGTAAGATCTTGATATATGATATTAATTATGTGATCATTAAAAAGCTAAGGAAAGAAGGAGAAAATATTATGAATTATAAAGAAGTACTGGAAAATGCACGTACCTGTATTGGTAGTTACTGCAAGGCCTGTACTATCTGCAATGGTATTGCATGTAAAAACGCCATTCCTGGACCAGGGGCAAAGGGAATTGGAGATACAGCCATTCGCAACTATCAGAAATGGCAGGAGATTCGTGTCAATATGGATACACTCTGTGTGAGCAGACCAGTAGATACAACAATGGAATTATTCGGTCAGACGTTTGAATACCCGTTCTTCGCAGGACCAGTTGGTGCAGTAAATATGCACTACAGTGATAAATTTAGTGATATGACTTATAATGATATTATTGTTTCTGCCTGCATGGAAAATGGAATAGCTGCGTTTACCGGTGATGGTGTAAATCCGAAAGT
>JGI24143J45723_1001435_pt1 | contig 11312 bp, 11 predicted proteins | sample BarGraIncu00432A_FD_45723 | JGI IMG/M metagenome (IMG submission 45723)
CATCATCATTTTTCGATTTCATGAATTAGCTAAACCAAAGAGACACACGCCAAGCGTGTGTCTCTTTGGTTTAGCATGCCGTTAGTAAGCGGTAGCATCCAATTCAAGAAAGCAGCCAGTACCAAAATAACGGTTTGTCATTTTTCGTGGTTTTAACAATTTCCCACGTAAACATACTCCAGAGATTCCCGGGCTTTTTCCGCAAGTCGATAAACTTCAGCAACCTCAGTCGCATCCCGATCAAGCATTTTATAATTCGGAAAAAACCGTATTAGATGCAGGGGAATATCTTTGCCCACCGAGGCCAGCCATTTTGATAAAGCGCGAATTTCCGCAACGCTGTCATTCTCTCCGGGAACGATCAGGGTGGTTACTTCGACATGACTATATTCAGTGGCTATTTGAATGGTCCGTTTCACGGTCTCCAGATCGCCCTTTAATTTGTCATAGAACTGCTGGGTGAATCCCTTTAAATCGATGTTCAGAGCATCGATATCCGGCAATAATTCCCGCATTGATTCCTCACAAAAGCACCCGTTAGTTACCACCACATTCTTGAGCCCATTTTTTTTTGCCTCTTTTGCACAATCCCTGACAAACTCATAGCCCACCAAGGGTTCATTATAGGTATACGCTACTCCGATATTTTTCTGATCTCTAAGTGATAAAGCCTCCTCTATCAGGCTTTCCGGGCTCATCTTCCGGGCGTAAGCCTCTTCAAATCCAACTTGTGAAATTTCATAGTTTTGACAGAAGGGACAACGCAGATTGCATCCAAAGCTGCCAACCGACAGAATTTTGCTTCCGGGTAAAAAACGACGCAACGGTTTTTTTTCGATGGGATCCAACGCCATTGAGGTAACTAATCCATAATTCAAAGCAGTAATCGTGCCTGATTTATTAATTCGAGCCCGACAAAATCCAATATCATCTTCATTTAATTTGCAGTGATGCGGGCATAACAGGCATTCTACCTTATCCATATTCTTTACCACCCTTCAATGATTATTCTATTTTTCGAATGACTTCCAACAATACTTAGCGCAATTAAAAAAAGGAAGCCGACCCAGATGTCTTCTTCCTTTTCAATGTCTTTATTACTATACCCAATTTTTAGTATAACGACTCACTCGACCTCCACTAAAAATTTTTTTTCTTTTAGTTTTTCTCCAATAAATTCAAGTATTTCATCTGATGTGGCTTCTACCGTGTGATAGTGGTACCGATCTGTCAGCTTCATCAGTGGATTTGTTTTTCTTTCATCCAAACCTGCTACAAAAGCATCGACATCTTCACGTGATGCCAAAGAAAGATCCGCCTGGATTTTTCCATAAACTTTATGCATCACAAAAACGTCCTTCACCAGCCCGCCAGCTTCAACAATGGTGTACAACTCATCGGCAATTTCTTCATTGGTATGGCAGACCTTAAATACTTTTTGTTTTGCGGGTGGCTCCACTAAAATATAGCCTTTATTTGTTGAAATAATATTATAGTTTGATGCCTTCAGAAGTGCAATATCCTGAACAATACTCTGTCGACTGACATGATATATTTCTGACAAAACGGTTCCGGAAACAGGAGCTTCAGATGCTCTCAGTTTTATAATAATATCCTGCTGTCTTTCATCTTTTTTCATTAATTCACACTCCCCCTCTTGGCTTATATTATATAACATTTCGAGCCATAAACAAACTTTTATAATATTTTAAGATTTTTCATTGATAAGTCAAGAATTGGTGCGGAATGTGTCAAAGCTCCACAAGATACAAAATCAACTCCGATTTCTGCTATTTCTTTCAATCGTTCTTCTGTCACATTTCCTGAGCATTCTATTACCGCTCTGCCGTCGATGATCGCAACCGCTTTTTTCATCGTAGCCGTATCCATATTATCAAGCATAATAATATCCACTTCCGCTTCAAGTGCTTCTGCCAGCATTTCCAGATTTTCTACTTCTACTTCAATCTTTCGTACAAATGGCGCATATTCTTTTGCCGCTGCAACGGCTTCTTTTATTCCTCCGGCAGCGTTGATATGGTTATCTTTAATCAGGATTCCGTCGGAAAGATTATAACGATGATTATATCCGCCGCCAACTTTTACGGCATACTTTTCAAATATTCTCATATTCGGAGTGGTTTTCCGGGTATCCAGCAGTTTTGTCTTTTTTTCCACCAGGTGTTTTGCTGCCTTTTGTGTATACGTTGCGATCCCGCTCATTCGCTGAAGATAATTAAGGGCTGTTCGTTCTCCTGAAAGAAGGGTTCTTGTATCTGCTGATACAACCCCGATCCGATCATTTGCTTTCACCAACTCGCCATCTTCGAAATTTCGTTTCATTTCTGCAGTATCATCCAAAAGTTCAAACACCCGCTGAAAAACATCTAGTCCGGCAATCATGCCATTTTCTTTGCAGATTAGTTCCACTTGTCCTCTGGATCCTTCATGGATGATAGCATTTGTCGTAATATCCTCGCTGGTGATATCCTCTCTTAGTGCCAGTAATATCAGGTTGTCCATATTAAGCTTTTGTGTGATTGAATAATTCAACAACTTTACTCCTTTCGATTTCAGCTAAGATGCTTTCTTTGTAATCTTTTTTTAATTGTTCCAGATCTTTAAACTCATTGGTATTGACATAAGGCTTGTTTTGCTTGCATGTTTCGTAATTTTTGCTAATATGCGTCGCTGCACGTTTGGCAAACACGAGACTTTCCAAAAGTGAATTGCTGGCCAGTCGATTGGCTCCATGAACGCGGTTGCAGCTGATTTCTCCAATCGCATATAAATGTTTCATGGATGTTTTACTGTCTAAATCCACCTTAATTCCTCCCATAAAATAATGCTGCGCTGGCGTAACGGGTATACACTCTTTTGTGACATCATATCCTTCTTCCAGACAATGTTTGTATATATTGGGGAATCTGGTTTTAACATTCTCGCTTCCCATCTCTTTCATTGAAAGCCAGACAAAATCACACTCATCCTTTTCCATTTGCTCACGAATGGCTTTGGTGAGCAAATCCCTGGGCAGAAGTTCATCCACAAAGCGCTCCATTTTTCGGTTATATAAAACGGCCCCTTCGCCTCGAACGGATTCCGAAATTAAAAAGCGTCGGCCGGGCTTTTGAGAATACAGGGTTGTGGGGTGAATCTGAATATAGGAGATGTTTTCCAACTCAATCTTTTGCTTTAATGCAATCGCCAGGGCATCCCCTGTTAAATGTCTAAAATTGGTGGAACTGTCAAACAATCCTCCTAATCCTCCAGAAGCTAAAATGACATAATCCGATTCAAACAGATTAATATATCCCTTTTTATCGCATGCCACAATACCAGAACATATGTTATCTTCACAGATTAAATCCACCATGGTCATTTCTTCAAGAATAGTGATGTTTTTTCTTTTTTTAATCTGGGCCAGCAGTTTGCCGGTAATTTCTTTTCCTGTTATATCTTCATGATAAAGAATCCTTGCCTTTGAATGGGCACCTTCTTTAGTGAAGGCAAATCCACCATTTTTCTTTTGAAATTCGACTCCCAGAGATACCAAATCTTCAATAATTTCCGGTGAAGTCCGTATCATCACATCCACGGAAGCTCTATCATTTTCGTAATGACCCGCCTTTAATGTATCTTCAAAAAAACTACTGTAATCATCTTCTCCTTTTAATACACAAATACCGCCTTGAGCCAGATAAGAATCACTAGCATCCACTGTTGTTTTTGTTATCATTAAAATCTGTTTATTCTCAGACATATTAAGTGCATAGAAGAGACCTGATGCTCCCGTTCCAACAACAATGACATCGATTCTTTTGTTCATTTCATTCATCATCATTTTGAAAGCTCCAGCATTTTTTCCAGTGATTTTACCGACTTAATTCTTGTTTCTTCATCTATTTCCACCTGGTTAATCATCCTGTCCAAAGCAAAAGCCACCTTTTCCAGGGTGATTTTTTTCATATTGGGACAGACCTGGGCAGAATTAACGGTGTAAAATTTTTTAGTTGGGTTCTTTTTCTTTAATTGATACAAAATCCCAATCTCCGTGCAAATAATAAATTCCTCAGCATCGCTGTCTGTGGCATAATCGATAATACCGGAAGTGCTCCCTACATAATCGGCTGAAGCAATGACAACCATGGTACATTCGGGATGCACCAACACTTGAGCATTTGGATGCGCAACCTTAGCCTCTTCAACCTCATCTATCATTATTTCATCATGCACATGACAAAAACCGTCGTTGAAGATAAACTTTTTTTCCGGGATCATGCTTGCCACATATCTTCCCAAATTTTCATCCGGAACAAAATAAATATTTTTTTGCGGCAGTGCTTTTATGATCTTTAACGCATTTGATGAGGTAACACAGACATCCACATATTTTTTTATTTCAGCAGTTGAATTGATATAGCAGACAATTGCCAGATCATCCTGTTTTTCTCTGACATCCTTAATTTTTTCAACGGATGCCATATGAGCCATGGGACAATCTGCTCCTGCTTCCGGCATAATGACAGTTTTGCCCGGATTCAGGATTTTTGCACTTTCTCCCATAAAAGTTACACCACAAAACACAATGACTTTCTGGGGAACTTCAACGGCGATTTTACTAAGGTAATAGGAATCGCCCACATAGTCAGCGATTGCCTGGATGTCGTCATTCACGTAATAATGCGCTAGAATGACTGCATCTTTTTCTTTTTTCAGTCTTTCGATTTTTGATAAAACACTTTCCAATTTTTTCTGCCTCCTGCTTCTAATAAAGGGAATTCTTTCCTAGCAGTATAGCACTTAACTTTACAGTTGACAAGTTTACTGTAAAGTTATTTATTTAACAATTTTACAGCACCCTTTCAGGTGCTTATAAATCTAAATTAGGCCTTATACCTCCAGAAGACACTACAGATATTTTTTCATTTTTATATTTCCCTGAAGGGTCTGCCAACCGATCATGACGCCCGCTTCATAGGGCAACTGTTTTTCAGCACTTTCTGCCAATAATTGTTCCAATAATTCTTTGTTCATATATACATCGTGAAAATACCCCAAATCATCTTGAAGATTTTCAAATTCAGCAATCAATTCTCTGCTTTTCTTGTCTAAAATCGGTGACAGCAGTTCCATTATATATCTCAGTTTTTTGCCTCTGATCCGAACTTTATGGATGTTCTCTTTATTATTCATATCCATTTTTTTTATGCCTTTGTTAATCTTTTTCAGCCAACGCTTCAGTTCCTCGTCAATGTATTTTTCAATCGATAAATCTAACCAGGCGGAATCCGACCAAGGTTCATCCAAAAGCCAGATCCAAAAATTCAAAACCGTCAATGTTAAATAATTATGCTGCAAATAAACGGATAATAATTTTAATGCCTCTTCTCGTTTATCAATGAGTTTATTTTTTAAAAAAGCAAGTTCATCGAGAGAAATAATGCTGGTATTTTCGATTTCCTCTATTTCTTCCAAGATAACATCCAGTTGTCTTAAGGCCGAAAATTCCAGCCCGATTTTTCTCAACTTTTCTTGTTGTTCACAATATTTTTCATTTTCAAAAAGCGGCTTAAAGAATGCCAGGATGGCTCTTATTTTCCTGATCTTAACTCTGATTTGATGGGTACTTTCCGGATCTTCTAAATGCATTGATAAATAGGTATATGCATTTGAAATCTCATTAATACAGAATTCCATGCTTTTCTCTGCCACATCTGAGATACTGTCTTTTGGTTTTATTTTCAATTGTGCTTTTGGATGCCGCTCTTCCAAATCAATTCCCAGCAGCTCCAGGCCCTGCTCATATTTGCTTTTTTGATCGATTGTTAAACCATGTTTTTGAATGATCACTGCAGCCAATTTCAATAAATCAATGCTGTTTCCCTTTTTCAGTTTTAATTGTAGTTGAACAACTGGTTTTTTTAAATCATCGATCCATATTTCGCCTTGATCACCATCAATTTCAATCCAGGTTTCATTATCATTTAGCAAATTTATTTTTTTTCGGGTAAATGAGCTTTGAAAGATAATAGCTAATTCATTACCGCCGGCAACTTTTTCCAGTACTTTTGTAATGGAATCCTCTTTTAAAAAAGCATTGTTGGGAGCCGATTTTTCAATTCTGACACTCCACTCTTTTTTTTCCTGAATGAAATTAATTTGCTTCTTTAAATTGCGCTGATTTAGTATCGCAAGGCTACCGGACTCTTCTTTACGAATAGAATATTCAAACCCGGCTAAAAACAAATCTTTGTTGGCATTGTCGTAATAGGTATCTTTGATTATTTTTTGATTAACCGCCGTTGATTCAAAACTCTCAATGTAAAGCAATTCCTGCATTATTTGTTCGAACACCTTTATATCTTCAATTCTTAAGCTTAATACTTTTTCCATATTATCTTTCATTTTCTCCCACCTTTACATTTTTACATTATATCTGAGAACAGATTTTATTAAATTCTATTAATCATTTATTACATACCCATGAATGAATTTTTCATCAATTTTCTTCTAAAATATTTTATAGTTATTATACTCCTTGATCTATCATCCAAAAATGGACTGTTGCCAAGCTCTAATTGTATTATGAGTTTGCAACAGTCCATTTAATTTATTTTAATTTATTTTTCTGTAAAAAATACATGATTGGGATTCATATAAATGCAAATCGGTTCTGAAGGATTTTTAATTTCATTTCGTTCTTCCCTGCTCATTTCACATTGAAAATGAAAATCATCCAGTTTCTCCGGTTTTAAACCAAATTTCAGATATAATGATGTCCGAAATGGTCCATCACTTTCATCTGCTATCCATACTTTAAAACAATTTTCTTTTGTGCAGTCATCAACGACTTTAATATGATTGGCTCTTATTCCAATATAGCCTTCTTCATAGTCAATTTTCATGTTTGATCTGAGTTTGACACCCCATTCAGGAACTTCAACCACATTTTCTGATAACCTGATTGATTTCGCGATATTCTTGCATCCCGTGATCTTGGCTGTTTCCAGAGTAAACGGTCTTTGAAATAACTCATTTTTCTCTCCAAACGCCTCTACTTTTCCAGCGTTAAAAACCGCGATGTTCTCACACAGCTGATAGGCTTCATCCCTGTTATGTGTTACAAAAAGGGTCATTCCCTGAAAATCTTTTAAAGATTCCGACATTTCTCTCATCATATGATTTCTAAGGTGTACATCCAAGGCAGAAAATGGCTCATCTAACAATAAAATATCAGGTTTAACCGCTACTGCTCTGGCAAGTGCGACACGTTGCTGTTGTCCACCTGAAATTTGAGTGGGATAGCGTTTTTCGAGTCCACTCAAATTATATTTTTCCATTAGTTCAGCCACTTTCGTTTTTTTATCCTCTTTTGATAAATCATCCAATCCAAAAGCAATGTTTTCGCTTAAAGTCATGTTTGGAAAAAGAGCATAATTTTGAAATAAAAAGCCGATTTTTCGATTCCTAATGGGCAAGTTAATTTTTTTTTCTGAATCAAAATATATTTTTCCGTTAACGATAATTTGACCTTCATCCGGTTTTACCAACCCTGCAATACAACGCAATAACATGCTCTTTCCAGAACCGGAAGCACCTAAGATACCAATAACATCTTTCTTTGAATCAAGCTTTACATCAAGTTCAAATTCATAAAGCTTCTTTTTTATATCAACAAAAAAAAACATTTAATCACCCTCCGACACCGTACCGCCCTTTCTTTTTATAACTAGTCCAATAGTTGTTAATTACAAGAACAGTTAATGAAATCGCAAAAATAATTGCTACCCAGATCATGGCAACATCCATTTGACCACCCTGAGTCGCGAAATAGATTGCAATTGGAATTGTTTCAGTTTTCCCGGGGATACTTCCCGCAACCATTAGGGTAGCCCCAAACTCTCCTAAACATCTGGCAAATGATAATGCCGTAGCTGCGGCGATTCCTGGCCTGGCCAAAGGAACCACCACCTGCCAAAAAACTTTCCATTCTGAAGCGCCCAATGTTCTGGCAGCGCTTATAATATTCGTATCAATCTGTTCAAAAGCCCCCATTGTTGTTTTATACATCAGTGGAAAAGCCACGACAATCGCGGCAATCACCGCTGCATACCAGGAAAAAATAATATTGACTCCAAACAAATTCAGGAAGTGACCAATGGGTCCTCTTTTTCCAATCAACAAGAGAATTCCAAACCCCGCTACCGTCGGTGGCAAAACAAGGGGCAGCGTGAGGATACTATCAATGACGCCCTTCCATTTTCCGTTATAATTTGACATCGGCCATGCAATAGCCAGTCCTAGAAAAAAAATGATAATCGTCGCTATTAACGTGACTTTTATTGAAATCCATGCTGGTGAAAAATCAAAATTGATAGTAATCCCTCCCTTCTGTCATTTATAGCGTCGTAAATCCATATTTTACAAATACTTGTTTTGCTGCATCACTGCTCAAATAATCTACAAAAGATTTTGCTGCATCGGCATTTTTGCTTGCTTTTATTACCGCTGCAGGGTAAACAATGGCTTTATGAGAAGCTGTTACTGCTGTTGCGATTACTTTTACTCCAATAGATGCTTTTGCATCTGTTGAATACACAACGCCGGCATCCACATTTCCTGTCTGAACCCAATTCAAAACTTCTTTAACATCTTTACCGTAAACAATTTTATCTGAGATTTGATCCATTACATTATAATATGTAAATGCATCAACTGCATATTGTCCGGCTGGCACTGTTGTTGGTTCGCCAAGACCGATCGATGCGATAGAAGGATCAGTAACTTGAGCAAAATCAGTAATCGTTGTTGTTGAATCTTTCGGTACAACCAGAACTAATTCATTGCCGAGCAAATTTTTTATTGTGGTTTCATCTAATAAACCGGCATCTTTAACGGTGGTCATATCTTTCGTTGATGCTGACATGAATACGTCAACATCTGCACCCTGAACGATTTGTGTGGCAAGTGTGCCTGATCCGCCAAAGTTAACAGCTAACGTTACATTTGGTTGTTCTTTCTGGTACAATGTCTGAATTTCTCCCATTGCATCCGTTAAACTCGCTGCAGCTGAGATCGTCAGAGTAACGGGTGCTGCACTGGTTGTTGTCTCCTTCGTTGCCGTTTGACAACCGGTCATGGCAAAAACAATCGACAACAGTACTATGAGTAAAAATCCTTTTTTAAACATTTTCATTTATTTTCTCCTTTTGTTTTGTTTTATTGTGTTATAATATGTTTAATTATATATCAATATCATAGTTTAATCAAATAAATTATAGCTTTACGATAATCAAGCATTTGAATTTAAATTAAATTTTAAATATTTAAATTCTTTTATATTTATCAAATATTGGTTATAATGAAATAAGAAATTAAAAGAAGGTGATAGAATGATTGAAGAACTTTTGTACACTCCAGAGGAAATTAGCAAGAAGCTCAGAATAACCAAAAATACTGTTTATGAAATGATTAAACGGGGGGATCTTGATGCCCACCATCTTGGCAAGCATCTCCGGATTTCTGAAGCTCAATTTGAAGCCTATTTATCAAAATCAAAAGGTTCCGAAAACAATTACCAGGGAACTATTTTTTCTGACAATAATGATGCCTATGTTAAAATCGAGAATGTAATTATCCATGTTCATACTGATTTAGTCGGTGATGTTAAACTATACATTCGGCCGGAAGATATTATTTTAAGTCAGGAGGCATTCACAAGCAGTGCCAGAAACATATATAAAGGTACGGTTGTTGATTTAATAAAAGATGAGAATAGTGTAAAGGTTGTTCTTGATATTGGCATTCCTCTAACCGCCCTGATTACTAAAACATCCTTGGAAAAAATGGATATTCATAAAGGCAGCGTAGTATATGCTGTTTTTAAAACAATGTCAGTCAATGTTTATAAATAACGTGTATTCACGTTTCTTTTTTAATCTCAGGCATTGAATAATAAGTATCCTTAATATTATCTTAGGGCATAATAAAAGTCACAGATTCAAAATGAAAATCTGCGACTTTTTTATTTATTTTAATCAACCATGACCATAACTGACGTGGCTTTAATCACTGCGGTTGCATCACTGCCAACAGCTAATCCAAGATCTTTGACCGCTGCCACAGAAATCGTTGCTGAAATGATATTGCCATTTCCAACATCAATTTTTACAATGTCATTCACTTTTCCTTCATCGATACTAACAACTTTTCCCTTTAACTGGTTTCTTGCACTTAATTTCATTTCTTTCTTCTTTAGAAATTAGTATTTGTTTTATATAATTTACCCGTTTAAATTAAAATAACGCTTTTCAAACATTTCTTAAGTCAAAAAAATAATTGTTTAGTTTTGTCTTGTTTTATTGTTTTAACAGCTGTTTAAAATATGATTCTACACTATAAACGCATTAAAAAAGAACTGAATTAAATGATGGATCTCATTAATTAGTCATTCCGTTTTTTCATTCCATTGTATATTTTTTCAGCCGTAATTGGCAGTTCTCTCACCTTTACCCGAACACCATTAGATACCGCATTGGCAATGGCCGGTGAAGGTGTATTTATGACCACTTCTCCAATTGATTTGGCTCCAAAAGGTCCTGTTGGTTCATAACTGCTTTCAAAATCAACCCGAATCCTACCGACATCCAGTCTGGTTGGAATTTTATACTGCATCAATGAATTACTGAAATTCCTTCCGTTTTTTCCATAGACAATATCCTCATAAAGAGCCATCCCAATCCCCTGAGCAATTCCGCCTTCTGTCTGAATTCGAACAAGATTAGTATTAATCGCCGTACCACAGTCTACAACCGCTACATAATCAATTAAATCAATCTTTCCCGTTTCTTTATCAATCTCAACTTCTGCCATGCCTACCACAAAAGGCGGCGGCGATACTGGTGAACAAAATAACTCTGTTGCCGATAATTCCTTGTCAGATCTTGAAACTACAGTTGCAAGATCTGACAAACGGATTGATTCCTTTGCATCGACCTTATATACCCTGGCGCCATCAAATTCGACATCCTCAATAGCGCATCCCAATTGCTGTGCTCCTTCCTCCCGAATCTTTTCCACCAATGTTTCACAAGTATTAACGACTGCCGTCCCGGTTACATAGGTTGTGCTTGAAGCATACGAGCCTGAATCATATGGCGAAACATCGGTATCAACGCCGCTTACCGTAATATCGTCTACCGAACAATACAGACAATCCGCCGCTATTTGTGCCAGTACCGTATCGCAGCCTGTTCCCATGTCTGTCGCTCCGATTTTCATATCATAACGTCCATCTGCATCAACCTTAA
>JGI24143J45723_1001440_pt1 | contig 11285 bp, 15 predicted proteins | sample BarGraIncu00432A_FD_45723 | JGI IMG/M metagenome (IMG submission 45723)
ATCAGCACCTTTCGAGCGTCAATCGTGATCTCCTCGCCGGTCACGGGATTCCTTCCTCTACGGTCGTTCTTCTCTTTTACAACGAAATTGCCGAAACCCGCAATCTTCAGTGTCTCTCCCTCGGCCAGCGTATCCTTTATTATCGACAAGAGAGTTTCGACGTGGTCAGAGCTTTCAGGCTTGGAAAATCCAGTCGCGGTTGCAATGCGATTAATAATATCTGCTTTGGTCATCCTTCGTACCCCATTCCTAAGTGATATGTGTATATTATCCAGACCGTTATCAGGGGATTCACTTGCATAAGTCAAGATTGCGAATAGTTAATTACTGGTCCGATCCTCAGATCATTTCAGTAGTTTTTCCATAAACATTCCAACCTTCTTCTTGGGTACTTTCCCAAGCTGTTGCATTAAACTAAATGGTATCTGCTTCAGTCCGTACTCAGATTTTATATCCGAAATCATTCTGATCCAAAGATGGGCAGTCATCTCGGCATCTGCCAAGGCACGGTGATGAATACCGTCAGTCTTTAGTTCCTTGAAATGCACCAGTGTAGCAAGCTTGTGGTTAGGTGCATCCTGATAGAGCCTTCTGGAGGATAACAGCGTACAGGCAAACTCATTTTTTCGCTTATGGTTGATCCTACTAAATTCTGCATCAAGAAACTTGGAATCGAAACTGGCATTGTGTGCGACTAGAGGATGTTCCTTGATGAAATTTTTTAGGTTCTTCATGGCTTCATTGACAGGTGGGGCTTTAGATAACATCTGGTTCGTGATGCCGGTAAATTCACTGATGAAGGAATTGATCTTCATGCTAGGATTCATTAGGCTCTGGAAACGGTCCACAATCTGGTTGGCATGAACGATTACTGCTCCGACTTCGATGGTCCTATCACCAAGGGTTGGAGATAGTCCGGTTGTCTCGAAGTCTATAATAACTGCTGTGAAGTCTCCCATTGTGCCTCTCATGATCACGCTTGACGTTGATATAGTTGAATTGCTCGGGCAGTCTAGGCGCTTGTGCCGAACGGATTAGCTCTCTTGGTTACAGTGGTAATGCTGATTACCTTGGATATTCCGCCAGAACTTCATGGAGTATATTGTTCACTTCGTCAACGCAATCAATAACTTCCTTTGGTGTATTCCCCTGTAGGCACAGATTCGAGATGATGAGTAGAAGCGGCGGCATCCGGTCAAGATTTCTGACGGTTTCCCAACTCATTGCCTCGTCAATATGGAAGAGCACTCGGGCAGCGTTGTCGAATCCATCACAGTCCGCAACAGTGTCCCTAAGCCAGATCCACGCACCTTGGAGATCAAACAGAATAGTTTTCTCGTATCCGGTTTGCTCCATTACGAATGCCATATTTCCCCTCAGTAATTTCGGAAATTGCTTATCACCCTTACTTTGTTTGACGTTGTTTGGGTGCATGATCGTCGCGGACATTGAAAATACGTTCAAACTCACTCAGCATGGATTCGTTGTCGCCATAGAGATCTGGAGTCACTACGTATCGTTTCCCATTCTTCAGGAAGTAGTACGAGGTATTGCCATGCTTATCTCGACGCATCATCTCCCAATTATCTGGAGACAAGGCGATCTTCTTGCTGTAACTGTGAACGATAATACTACCGTCAACTATTTCGACAACTTGGTTGCGGAAGAACGGATTCAGAAATAAGACTGAAAGCCCTGTTGCAACTACATCGAATAAAGCATATGTGATCGTATGGGTCGTAAGATACTTGTAGGTTATTGCAATGATACTGCCTAAGCACATGATGCCCAAAGGTGCTACAAATTTTCTATATGACAGATAGAACACCATTGGTTGACTCCATCAAGCTGTGTCCATCTGTTCCTGATCCCTGAAATACTCCAGCGGTGCGCGGTTCCATTCCAGCAGGTGAACCAGTTCGTGGACGACGAGGTGATCGCACTAGTTTGCATTATCAGCGTGTCCAGTGATCTCTAAGATGATCGCCTATGTGCTGCTAAATCGGCAGTTTACGATGCGAACCTGCGGGAGAATACAACGGTGGGGTGCTGACTGTCAAGGTTTGGTTGGCGTTCCTCGACTGTGCATGCGCTGCCTTCTCAATGATCGCAACCTTCAGCAAAAAAAGACCCAGCGTTTCCACTGGGTCCTCTCGAATAAACATGCTCCAAAAAATTCGCCGTGACGAATTTTTCAATCTAACAACTCAATCTAACTGAGTTTTTGCGTTATATCCTCTACGAGTTTTTGCAGCTTCGATTTAATGTCAGTAAGCTCCTCCTCGCTCAGGCTATTTAGATCGAGTTTGCTCAGGTTTTGATCGAGTCCTTGAATCATACGTCGTACTGTGGTGATTGCTTCACTCCGCTTGTCGTTTTTCCGTATCTTCTCGCTTTCGTCAGATGCGTTCATCTTTTTCACAGCATTGAATCTCTTTTTCTGTTCTTTCTCATCTTTGATCTTTGCTATCGCTATAAGTTGTCTGCGAGAATAAATCTTATTAGTTCTCACTTCGGTTTTTATTTTTTCACAGAGATCATTTAAGGACAATATTTCCGATATTGTCGATTCTCCTTTACCTATAATAGTTGCCAATTCTTTGTTCTTGCACTTTGTTTCATCTTGTAATTTCTTGAGTCCTTCAGCTTCTTCAAGCGGAGTGAGATCCACACGTAATAGGTTTTCAATAAGCGCAATCTCCGAAGGTTTGCCCTCAGTGTATATTGCGGGGATAGTCTTTTCCTTTGCCAATAAGGACGCTTGAAATCTTCTTTCTCCAGACACGATGATGAGCTTCCCGTCTTTATCCTGTCTAAACAAGATCGGTTGAAGTACGCCATGTTTTTTGATGGAGTTGCAGAGTTCATCTAGGTCCGCTTTATCAATATATTTACGAGGTTGGTCTGGATCTGGGTGAAGATCCTTGATATTGAGTTTATGCAGGTCGTGGTCTTTGTATTTTACTGACTGCTCGGGCGCTGCCTGATCTGGTGCCGTATCTTCGATAATGTCGGACATGGATCTCACCTCGCAAGGGGATATTAAACTGTTGATGAATATATACAATTTATGGATATAAAACAAATTAAATATCCAAGACGGAGAGGCAAGGTCGGAGGGGGCAGAAAGGTACAACCGGCAGCAATCGCTCACGTCAAGGAGTATTATCTCGCATGCTCTTGCAATATCGGTATGTTACTCTGAACGGATGTCGAAGGATACGACGGCAGGGGCTGGAAGCCAATAGAAGAAGGTTCCTCTCCAACCGAATGATTTAGCGACGAACTTCCAATTCACTGCCGACCTCCAGAACTCGATTCCAGTACCACGGTGGGGGTAGTTTCATCTTGCATTCTGTTCAGCGCAAGTGTAGATTCATTAGCGTTTGCTTTGGTGTGCCTATTAGGGAAATGCTTTGCACGTAATACTCGTTTTCAATAAAAGCCTCAATGTCATTTTAATATTTTCATAAGGACTCTGCCCATGTCTAGCGCAACAATAAAAATCTTCCTTGTACATGGTGACCCGAAACGGCTTAGAACCGCCGAACTGTCGAACTGGACAGGCAAGGCTGTCGCGGGACCACGCAGTGAATTTGATGATGTCATAAAACGGGAAGAATCTTGTAGTTCAGGCGTTTACTTTCTTACGGGCAACGATCCTGAATCAGGGAGACCTGCTATATATATCGGTGAGGCCGAGAGCATAAAAGATCGTGTAAAAGCGCATCTCGAAAAGGATTTCTGGAACCAGATCGTTCACTTTACTAGCAAGGATGAAAATTTAACCAAAGCTCATATTAGGTGCTTGGAGGGAAAACTCATCGAACAGGCACGCAAGGTCGGTCGTGCGCTTGTCATTAACGGTCAGAGTAGCGGTTCTAGACTGCCAGAGTCAGACCGTGAGGATATGGAAGTTTTTCTTGGAAAAATTTACCAGCTATTACCGGTTCTTGGTGTTGAATTGTTAGTAGCTGTTACAGAAAAGGACGAAGCAGATTCAGAAAAGAAGATGCTTTACTGCGAAATCAAAGGTTTGAAGGCGAGAGGGCATCTTACTCCTAATGGATTCCTTGTCCTGAAGGGTTCTCAAGCTGTACTGAATGACCGCGCCTCATCGCTGAAGTACCCATGGCCATTAAATATGCGCCAACGACTCAAAGAGGAAGGCGTTCTCTCTATCGAAGCCGACCAGCTTCTTTTCACAAGGGACGAGGAATTTTCTAGTCCAAGTGCCGCTGCGGCTGTAATCCATGGAGGACATGCGAACGGACTCACAGCATGGAAGAATAAAAATGGGAAGACCCTCAAAGAGATTGAATCTGTACAGATTTGACTAATCTGAGGTGGTTTTCGGAGACAGTGATCCCTTCCTGAACAAGTGTATGTGTTCGGCGGTTACGCCCAGAGTCCAACATGAAAATAGTTAGCTGGAATTGCAATGGTGCTTTGAGAAAGAAGCTCAACGCAGTTGGTGCGTTAGAAGCAGACGTTTGCATCATTCAAGAATGTGAAGATCCCGCACGATGCCCTGACCCTGCATACAGAGCATGGGCAGGTAACTACCTGTGGGTAGGTAATAATAAAAATCGTGGTCTTGGTGTATTCGCAAAGGAGAGCGTATCACTGGAAGGGGTTAGCCTTGATGCTGGTCCACTTGAGCTATTCCTTCCGTGCATCGTAGCAAACCGAATAACACTTCTCGCTGTATGGACCTGTCAAGCCAATTCGCCCACATTTCGCTACATTGGTCAGCTCTGGAAGTATCTTGAGCAGCATAAAGATTTTTTCCGACAGAAAGAGTGCGCTCTGGTTGGCGACCTAAACAGCAATTCCCGATGGGATGTCTGGGATCGATGGTGGAATCACAGTGACGTTGTCATGGAACTTCAGGATCTCGGCTTGGACAGCCTTTATCACCATACCCGAGGCGAAGAACAGGGCAAGGAGGGAACCCACACGTTCTACATGCACAGGCGCCTAGAGAGGCATTACCACATAGACTATGCCTTTCTCTCGGACTCCTTATTGCAAAGCGCAACCTTAGAGATCGGACATCCCGATAGTTGGTTCGAACATAGCGACCACATGCCAGTCATCGTGAGCGTAAAGGCTGGCCATGATCTAATCGCCAATTGGTCTGAGCAAACCTGTCTTCCAAATAAGATCGGAGTGGCTGAACCGGTAGCCGCGAGGAGCGATTCTCATGGATAATGAAGGCGATGTGGCTATCGAGTATGAGCAGCAAGACGGTTACGCCGAGGAAGGCGTCATCGTACCTCATGATCGCATCAGTCCTGACACGCTACGAAAGATAGTGGAGGAGTTCGTGACACGGGACTGGTCGGAGATGTCTGATGAAGGATGCACCTTGGACGAAAAGATTGAGCAGGTACTCCAACAACTGGAAGATGGTAGAGCCAAGGTGGTGTTCGACCTGACGACCGAGACGTGCAACATTATCCCACTCGATAGAACAAACAAAGGCAGATAATCGCAGACCGAATCTGCTGCACGGTTGATGGCCCGAAGCACAAGGTTGACATCGACTGGACCGGCGAAGGAAGGTAACCGGCGGCGGTTGCTAACCTTGGCCAAGAGAATCCTTCGGACGTATGCAGGTCTGTGGGTAGGTGTGGTAATGTAACTGGCATTCTTACCTGCGAAGGGGGACGTTATGTCCAAGTTCAAAAAACAACACTACGTTCCAGCCTGTTACCTGAAAGCGTGGTGTGATCCTGATGCACCCCCGACCCAAACCCCCTACGTATGGGTATTTGATAAAGGTGGGTCAAACGCCAGACGTAAGGCACCAGAAAATATCTTCCACGAAACAGATATGTACACTATTCATCGCGCAAATGGTGACCGTGATCTGGTTCTTGAGCATGGTCTTCATCAGCTAGAAACCAAGTTTACTAAAATACGCAATAACATTGTGAAGCATAGTAAATCACTTGATGTGGTTGAACACATTGCTTTGTGCGCTTTCGTTGCTGCGGCACAGGCACGTACACCCTCAATGAGGGAGCATCACCGACAACAATGGGAGCGTCCACTTCGTATGATGGAAGATATGATGGAGTGGATGAAAACTGCAACACCATCGGAAAGGCAACGAGTAGCAGCAGTGCCTTCTCTATCTTCAAATTCTAAAGGAATTTCCTACGAAGATGTTAAGCAGCTTTATGAAAATCCTACTCAAACACTGTTGTTCCCTAGCATTCAGGCAACAACTCCTCTTCTGTGTAACCTTGACATGGCATTTCTTGTTACGAATGATGACATTGGATTTATTACATCTGACCACCCCTGTGTCTGGTACGACCCAGAGGCATACAAACGTCATCCATTTTACAGAAGTCCAGCAATTGGCTACAAGACTATTGAAATTACCCTACCTTTATCACCTTCGCATTGCCTATTTATTAACAGGCAAGGGTATGCTGGGTTTATTGATGTAAATTCACGGGTGGTTGATGATCTTAATCGTCGTGTCAGATTTGCTTCCCAAGAGTATTTCGTTGTACACAAAAGTATAATCAATAACTATTGGTTTGAGCAGGATGAGCTTCCAGATGACTCTTGGGAGAATACCCATTCTCAAATAGAGGAGGATGATTGATGTGTTCTCTTCCTTCACGCGGACTTGGATCCTACATGAGAATGGCGACTGCCATAGCATTAAGCACTGTGCTATGGATGATACTCCCAGTTACCGCTGAGGAATTCATATCTACCGGAACCACCGCTGTCTTCTTCTCACCAAATGGTGGTGCCACTGGTGCGGTTGTCAGGGAACTGGACTCCGCGAGGATCGAGATCCTCGTTCAGGCGTACTCGTTCACCAGCAAACCCATTGCCAAAGCACTCATTGATGCCAAAAAGCGGGGCGTGAAGGTGGTCGTAGTTCTCGACAAAAGCCAGCGAAGGGAAAAGTACACGTCCGCCGACTTCCTCGCTCACGCAGGTGTCCCGACCTACATAGACGACAGGCATGCTATAAGTTCATAACAAGATTATGATCATCGACCGGCAGACGTTGATCACCGGATCGTTCAACTTCACCAAAGCTGCCGAGGAGAAGAACGCCGAGAACTTGCTGGTGCTGAAGGTGAATCGGGCGCTGGTGAATCGGTATGTCAAGAACTTCGAGGAGCACAAGGGGCATTCCGAGGTGTATGTGGGGAAGTGATATTCTTGCTGGTAACATGGCGGTAAATGACGCCACCATCACTCAAACTAACGGCGGTGGTCAATATATAGGAGGAATCAATGCCTCAACCTCACGAAGGAGCAATTGAATTACAACACGTATTTAGTGAAGTGTGCCAATGGCTGCAAGACAATGGAAACGTAATACTTACAACAGATGTTGGCACTGAGTTTACTGCTAAATATTCTTTAGCTAACCGTAATGGTAACATCAGTGAACAGACAATTAGATTTTTTCAGAATAGAAAAGAGTATGGACGTGCATATAACTGTTGTTGGGGACACTACTATAATTGCAATCGAACCCGCATCGGGATGTATTGTAAAGCACTGAGTAATTTGGTTTTTTGAATGTGTTAACAGCCCGTGGTCTGGCTAATATGCTCCCTTCTCAGGTATGCAATACCTCACCCCACCTTTCGGGTTCTCCATGTCCCCCACATACCTCGGAATAACATGGCAGTGGAAGTGCATGACTGACTGCCCAGCGGCGGCACCGCAGTTCATCCCAATGTTGTATCCATCAGGAGAATGGTCCTCCTCGATGATGGTCTTAACCGCATCGATGATGCAGACAGTTCTTCTTTCTCCTCTGCGGAGAGATCAAAGAAGGTCTCCTTGATCGCCTTGGAGATGATAAGGCAATGCCCCGGTGACACAGGGAAGCCATCCTCGATGGCGGAAACGTTCTGTGTTTCCAGATCTGGATCTACGTGGGTCCGGCGTGATCCCCAATGCTGCCGCGATCTTCCCCTTCCACGGATGGTTACTTCCGAAGTCCACCCTTTGTTTGGGCTAGCTTTCTCGCTGCAACAGATGGGCTTTTGGGCATTACAGGTATGAGTATATGTCGGTAGTTAACTGAATCCTCGACAATATCATTTATAGGTGCCAATTCTTCCTTCGACACCAATACAATATAACGTGTCCCTTTCAGTTCCATTCCACCCAGCACGCCGCTGCTGTAGGAGCGAGTTTGATTTCGAGCCTCCTTCGCTTTGCTATCCACCTCTGCAGCAGAAAGGACTTTTTTCCACTCAGTTAGAACCAGACCACGGGCAGTGCGCCTGATCTTTTCTGAATGACCTTGGGTTGGGTCGTTGTAGACCAAGTCTGTAGCTCCCCCTGAGGCGCTGACTTTAAATGCCCATATACCGTGACTAAGCAGGTGGACAGCACCAAGCTTCTCGCAAGATGTCTCACGCTCATCAAAAGCAGAATTCCACATCTTGCCGAAATCCTCAGAGACAACAATTAAGCGCCGTAGGTGCTCAAATGCCAATTCTGTCAGATTTCTAACCTCGACTTCAGAATCCTTGATCAAGTATTCAAAACGGTTCCGAAAAATCTCAAATGGAACGAGTACTTTGAGAAAGGGATCAAAGGAATTGTCCCATTTCTCTAGGAGAAATTTTTCGAGTGCTTTCTTTGCTTGAGGCGGCAGATCGGACTGATAAGTAGTATGGAATTCACGTAATTCTGAAATAATCGAATGGATCTCTGGCAGTATAGCTCTGCTTGCAATATTTAGATGATCGGATGCTTTATTGCCTAGGCTTTTTAAGTAAAATTCGCCAGCCCTAAAAAAACCGTCAATGCGAGCTGATATGAATCTCCAACGCTCTATCCAATACATAGTATCCCTATTAAGTTATACGCCGGTTGTAAGATATACTTCAATGGCAATCCTCGTCAGTTCCTCGTTCTTTTTCTACTGCAGACAACCCATGCATTGTGATTTCGACACCACCAAAGAGGCTCCGCATCCCATCGGCAAACTCAACCTTTCCACCCCTTGAAGGATGCCTCACGTATTCAACGACTTCACCAAGTGATTTGACCATGATCTCGGCCTTTCTCCCGATGGCTACAATACGAGTAGGATTCATGAATCGCGTTATGAGACTCAAGGCTTCTTGGAACTGCGCTACTTCCATTCTGGTTGGATTTCGGACGGTGAGAAACTCTCCCCGCTTATGGGGATGGAGCGGGAAGGCGTCCCACATCAGGAACCTACAATGATACGGCAGCATCACATCCCAGAAGGTTTCGGCGGATCTCGATGTGAACGGCGGAACAATTTTGGTCAAACGAGTCGGTTCAGTTTTGCTTGAACGCTCGCCACACAGGGGAAATGAGTGGTCAAGTAGTTGTCGCTCCCCAGTGAATGGTACTCCAGAGAAACGGCACCCCCACGGTCCGGCTGCTTCGCCTACGACTAGTATGGATGCTGTTTCAGTTGCTTCGGACATGTACCGGCGCAGATTCTCCATCCGTAGGTTCGCTGCATCGGGAAGATCCAACTGAGGATTGCAATCACAGTATTGGTTGAAGACAGTATCGGTAGACGGTGTTGCAGTGAGAATCGTTTTAAGACTGTCCCAGAATGATTCGAAATCATCGGTCTTTGCATTCATACTTCCGCCCTCGATGATAAGTCGTACCGGTTCCAGTATGTCCGAAATTTGAGTTTGCCATCATTCGAGTCAACGGCGATCCCTCGCCTCCCCTCGTTGGATGGATCAGGAACCTACCTTCCCATACAGAACCATCTGGGTGCAGGGAAGAGTGCGGTGGTTTTCCCAGTTTCTCTGTGAGTGACTACGGCATCCCAAACCTGAGTGGTTCTTCCGAGATGCACCGCCTTTGCTACGCAGCCATTGGTGCCGTCACTGCCCGTACCAAGGTGGTTGGACTTGAGTTCGATAGTCGTGAAGCTGGTTGCACCTTCGGGCAGATTGGCGATGCAGCCGTACCCAGATGATGTATCGGCGAGCGTGACTACGCTTCCAGCAAGCCGTCCGATAAGCTGAAGCGCATTGTTCAGCAACCTAAACGAGGGACTGGAAGGCTCGTACGCTCCTCGATGTGAGAAACAGATTCACTGCGAACCAGTCTTTTGCCTCAGCCGTTTGAAGGATTACGTTGCCATCGGTCGTATCCCATACAAATAATCCGGTGCGTTGCTCGGTTGGTTTGCCGAGGTGCTCATTGCAAAAGGTCAACGCACCAGAAGAAGCCTCGTTAGCCTCATTCTTGTCCTCAAGTTCTAGAAACGACGCGATCTTGTAGAGTCTGCCGTGAACGGTACCCAATGTTATATTCCAACGCTTCCCGACAAACTCGATCTCTGGTGCATTGTAGATCCTTTCACCTACGAACTGCCTCCCAATGGTTTCGTACTCGGCTGGAGACAACTCGCAGAAGGGATACCCATCTATCAAGACCATATCCAGTGTATAACCGCCGACCGAGAAGCTGGGTCTTGGCTCAGGTTTATTCTTGAACCACAAGGTGATCTCCTTCTCGGATGCCGAACGACTAAGAAATTTGAGCAGAGGGACTCCGTCTAACGAATTGGCTATGAACTGACTCGCTTAGGTTCGGTCGCTTCGAATATGATCGCGAGTTGTCTCTGATTGTGCAGAACCTTACTGCAATTGTGAAAGTATTACAACAAAGAAAGCCTTTTGGTAATGCCTTCCAAATGCTATCGCCAAGTACTTGTTCGTTTTGTCGAAGGCATACCTTCGCCCACTGACTGAAAGTAGGATCAGAATTATCCCACAGCATGATTCCCACATGACTAAACTCAAGCGGGACACCCGAAAACCAAGGAAATGTTTCCCGCACGGGTTGACATTGGTCTGGGAAAATGTTATTCCCATTACTCCTAGAAGCTAATGGGAATTGGAGGGGCGAATGGGAACGATTATCGGGTATGCGAGGGTGAGTACAGCAGGGCAAAGTCTGGATGTCCAGATGGAGCAGTTGAAGGCAGCGGGTTGCACGAAGATATTCAGCGAAAAGGCGTCCGGCGCTAAGGACGACCGACCGAAGCTACAGGAGCTATTAGAGTATATACGACGTGACGAGTCGGACGTGATCGTAATTTGCAAACTTGACAGAATTGCCAGATCATCTCGCCACCTCTTACAGGTCGTCGATCTCCTCAAAGAGAAGGGGGCAGAGCTTCGGGTTCTGAACAGTCCGATTGATACCACCACTCCCCATGGCCAGCTTCAGCTAAAAATCCTCGCCGCCTTTGCTGAGTTTGAATTGGATATCCA
>JGI24143J45723_1001443_pt1 | contig 11266 bp, 10 predicted proteins | sample BarGraIncu00432A_FD_45723 | JGI IMG/M metagenome (IMG submission 45723)
CCCCACCGTAGTCCGGTAAGTGGATCTGCCGGTGTAGGTGCGGATGATGCCGCCATGGCTTTACGTGTTATGGCTGCGCTCCGGTGGACCACGACTAGACCACTCGGTTCGTCCGACCATAGGGTGCGGGAATTACATCCTGCCACAGCGACCACCTGTGTGTGATCGGAATTCTGGATTCCTGACGGTGCGTGAATATCGTGATCCGGCATCAACAACGATTGCGACACGGTACTTGGTCGTCACCACGTGACCCAGCGCCCTGAGCGCCGGTACTGTCATCACAGCCAGCAGGACGGCAAAGCCGATACGGAGGCATTCGTTGCGCGGGAAGTCGCACTATCGGACAAATATGAGCCGTGGTCGGCGGACGGGAGTGATTGTCAGTGCACCATGTCACCCCAGTTACCGAACCGTGGCAACCGATGTGGTAGTGCTGACATGGAGCAAAACACATCACCAAGAGTTCCACCTCCCCTCCCATGCGGACAGGGGCAAACTAATCAACCAGATAGTGTTGGATGACAATCACCGTCAATACAGCAGGACAACCAAAAAGGAGAACGCTAATGAATAAAGAAACAGAAGCAACCACCGTGAAACTAACACCCTCGATCAAAGCAAAAAGGACATCGGAGACAGCCGAAGAAAAACATGCGCGAATTGGGCGTCTGTATAATCGGCCCAAACCCAGCAATCTCTGGAACGGTTTCGCGGTTGAACCCGCCCATGGCACTTGGGAACAGATGAAGTATTTTATCCTGTCCATCATCTGCGGCAACAACCGTGAAATGTTCCTGTATGTCATGGGGTGGATGGCGGCGATGGTTCAGAAACCCAACAGTGCAGGGCAGATCGCGCTGTTTCTCAATGGGGCGGGTGGTACTGGCAAAAGCTTTTTCATTCAGTGCCTCAGCAACCTGATGGCTGAACGTGCTTCCCATGTAACAGACCTCAAGCAGGTCACCGGAAAATTCAATGGCAACCTCAAAGACTGCGTCCTCCTCGTGGTCGAAGGAGCATTTAGTGCAGGGAATAACCGTGTCGAGAGCGTGTTGAAGTCGCTGATCTCAGAGGCAAGCATTGCCATCGTGGAGAAAAGGAAGGACGTGCAATTCATCCCGAGTAAGTTCCACGTCGTGATGACTGGTAACGATGACAGGGCGCTGGGTTTGGATGTTCTGAGGAGGCTCTGCGTGCTGAATGTCTCGGACGCACGCCAGCATGACCATGAATACTTCAGTGATATTGCGCAGGAACTGGCGAATGGTGGATTGTCGGCAATGCTGTTCGACCTCCAGCAGTATGACCTTGATGGGTTCGATGTCAGGCACGTCCCACAAGCACAAGGATAGGTTCATCCGCACGGTTGGCGCATAAATCGGTTGCGCAATGGCACCAGAACCGGCGGTCGTAGAGGAACCGTCGGAGAACAAATTTCAAATTTCATAAATACATTGGTAAGAGGGTTTGCTGGTGGTTGCCGAACGAAGTTCCGGTCAGCGCCACCACGCTGCCAGTCCCCCTAAACCAACACAGCACAAAGGAGAAACGTAGATGAAATTGAGATCACTGATTCAAATCGTAGAAGAAAACAAAGCATTAACAATGGCTAAGCTGCGGTGGTTGCTACACTGCCGGAACACAAACGGGCTGAAAAATGCCACCGTCAAGATCGGTCGGTGCATTTTCATCGACGCTGATGCTTTCAGCGACTGGTTGCACACCAAAAAGGAGAGTTAACTGTTATGACCGAAACCAAGAGGAAAGCCGCAGCACCTTGCAGGGTGTGCGGCTCATTGGAAGTGGCGATATCGTCGGCAAAACGATATCAGAAACTGTTCACAAGTGTATTTATGTTAATCGGGATGACTCTCCGTGTCAAGAGATTTGGCGAAATGGGTTGTCAGGGGGTGCCGCATGAACAATGACTTCAAAAGGCACCTGAACACCCTCTGCGGGGATTCACTGGTCACATTCCAGACATATGATGACAACAAAAGCAGGAAAAGCCCCGAACTTAGCAGGATCATCCACGGGGTGACCGACGAACATGTCGCCAAGCTGAAAGCCCTGAACGAGCGTGGTGCCGGAATCAGCGTCATGGTCAACGAGGGGGACGGCAAAGGACGCGAAGCATGCAACGTGCTGAAGGTCCGTGCGGTGTTTCTCGACTTGGATGGCTCACCACTGGAACCGGTCTTGGCAACAGGATTCACACCGCACATGGTCGTCGAAAGTTCGCCTGATCGCCACCATGTGTACTGGAAAACAATTGACTGCTCCTTGGACCAGTTCACAGACCTTCAGAAACGAATTGCCAAACGGTTCAACGGTGACAAAACCGTCCATGATCGTCCGCGAGTAGCGCGGATGGCGGGGACTTACCACAACAAGAAGGAACCGTTTCTCTGTCACATAACGGAGACCCACGACGACTTGCCGTGCTTTACGGTCGAAGAGATAATCGCAGGACTGGGACTCCTTGAGTGGGAAGAGGAACAGAAAGAGCAGAAAACACCATCTGCGCCTCCAAAGGTCAACAGAACCGCAACCATGGCGAAGGTAGAGAAGGCGCTCTCGCATATTGACCCGCGACCGTTGGAGTACGACGTGTGGTGTAAGGTCGGGTTCGCGATGCACCATGAGTTTGGTGACGATGGGTACGGCGTATTTAACGAATGGTCGAAACGTGATTCCGAGAGACACTCCGACACGTCAACCGACAAGTACTGGAAAGGCATCAAGGGGACGACCACCACGCCGGTCACAGTCGGATTCATTTACCGGCTGGCAGCAGAGTCTGGTTGGAGTGTCACGCCACCGTTCGTGGAGGAGTTCAACGTGGACCACTTTATTGCCTATGATGCCGGTAACACACTGGTGTTCAAGGAGACGGTGGACCCCGAAACCGGCGACAAGATGCTGAGAAGATACAACTTCATGGACTTCAAAAACATGCATTGCAACCAGTTTGTCGAAGTAGGGTTTGACGACAGAGGAAACCCAAAGATTGTTGCGAAGGGCAAAGCATGGATCGACCACCCTGACCGGCGACAGTACGATGGGTTGGTGATGTCCCCTGAGAAGGACTACAAGGACTACTACAACCTCTGGAGAGGATTCACGGTGGTGCCGACTGCTGGTTCGTGGCCGAGGATGAAAGATCACATTCGGAAAATCATCTGTTCTAATGATAAGAAGTTGTTCACCTATGTCATGGGTTGGTTAGCGAGTATGGTTCAGTTTCCGGCAAGGGCGGGACAGGTTGCCCTCGTCCTTAAAGGCGGCAGAGGTACTGGCAAGGGCGTGTTCGGAAACTGGCTGTGCAAACTGTTTGGTACGCACTCCCGCCACGTTACTCAGGGGAAGCATGTCACTGGTGAATTCAACGTCCACCTCCGTGACTGTGTGTTTCTTTTCGCTGACGAAGCGTTCTTTGCTGGCGACAAACAGGCAGAGAATGTTCTGAAGGCACTAATCACGGAACCTGACGTGTCAATAGTTCCGAAGGGGAAAGACCTCTTCTCAGCCCGTAACATGCTCCACATAGTGATGGCAAGCAACAATGACTGGGTAGTACCGGCAGGAGCAGATGAACGCAGGTACTGTGTGCTGGAAGTGTCCGATGAACGCCAGCAGGACATCAAGTATTTTCAAGAGATCGCAGAGGAAATGGAGGACGGTGGTCTTGCGGCAATGCTGTATGACCTCCTTGAGTACGACCTCAGTGGCTTTCAGGTGAGGACGGTTCCTCAAACATCAGGTCTTCTCGAACAAAAACTCCAGTCTCTCGATCCCTTCATGTCGTGGTGGCTGAGTAGGCTACAAGAAGGCACGGCTCTCGCTGACCACAAAGAGTACTGGGGACCGACGCCTTCGCAGTTGATGTACGATGACTACATCAAATCTGTAGCAAAGACTGGAGTCAACTGGAAGTGTTCCGACACTCAGTTCGGGATCAGCTTCAAAAAGGTTCTTCCTGCCAAGGACTGCGTTAAGAAGAAAATTAAGTGTACCATCGAAGTGCGTGATGAGTCTTTTCGTGGCAAAAATGTCAACCACTACATGCTTCCCGATCTGAAAAAGTGCAGGAAGTTGTTCGAAAGTTATTTCGGACACAGCATCGAATGGGACGTAGCCAGCGAAGACGGGTCGGAAAGTGCCGTTGCTGACTTCCTTTTCGCAGATGATCAGGATGAGGCAGCATAATCATCTAGGCAGCAGTTGCCAGTTACAGGTCGTGACATACCTTGCTCGACCTGTAACTGGCTGAATCTACTCGATTAGACATACCTGACACACGTTTAGCACTCTGAAAGGCACAGGCAGATTCGCCTCACCATCCTCTCTTTGTTCTCTTAGTCTCTAAAAAGGTATGTAAGGTATGTCAGGTATAACTAGCCGCATGATATCAGTATGTTACAAGCAGGGCAAGGTATGCCTAAGGTATGTCCAGCCAGACCCAAGGTGTCTCCGCTCAGATCGCACTGGCGCATAGTGATAGGAAAATACTCACCATGGTAACGGCACAAGAAGGTCGTGGAGTCGCTGCTTCCGCCAGCAGCCAAGCCGAAGTCAGTGGTCGGCCACGGTGGTCAACAACTCGGACCGAATGCGTATGGATACAAACCGGAGGTAGCAGTATGGAACTCAACGGATCAGAGAAGCAAATCAAGTGGGCAACGTCGATCAGAAAGGATCGCCTCGCTCAGTGGGGTAAGTCTGCGTTGTACCCCGACGTAGAGGCAGACATTCTCAAGAATACGGCAGCGTCATGGTGGATTGCGCACAGGGACCACTCCATCGAGGAGATCTGGTCAACGGCGAAGGTTCAGACATCGGTACTGGTCGATTTATCCTCATGGACACGGACAGACACGCCTACGGGGTTAACGCTGGTCGGTCCCACAAGGGATGCGGTGAAGGGTGAGGTTCTGGTAGACGATGGCACGTTACCGTTCTGATGGAGGTCACATCAGCCATCGGAACCATCGGGTCCCAATGATTCCCGCAGACATACATGTCACCCCAGATCGTTCTTCCATTGCCGACTGACATCACCAGATCATTAGCTTTCGGAGCATTTCCAGTCACATAAATAACTCCAGAACGACACACATCTGGAGGAATCAATGAACTATTCAAACGTAAATAGATGCAACCAGTGCGACGCCCTTTACGCTCCGACGTGGCAGGATCAGTTGTGCTGTACCAGTTGCCAACCTCTTACCGTGGACCCTGCCAAGCTCGAACTCATCCGAGGAATCGCGAAAAAAGTCTGGGGTGGGGTCCATCCGAGCCGGATCAAGTAGACACAAGCCACAGACGGCGGCACCACCCTTCAACCTTCGGGGTACTGGCGGCTGGGACACACGAAATCCGATAACGCCGATGGATCATTCACCCAAGGCAACAGGAGATAGAAATGGAAAAATGCACAAGGTGCCAGTGGCACAAACCCAACCTGACGCCGGTATACGATGCTCTACTGGAGATGGCAATTTCAGGTGACTACCAAAACCTGCTGACAGATTTCGAGCTTACGCTGTGTGGAAACCAAGGTTGCCATGAGCCGACTCGCATCGCCATGATCCGGTGTCAGCAATGAGATGACATGACACCATAAGGGCAGGCATCAGACGCAAGCCATACCACCCACCAACCAGACCGCTACTTACCAGTACGGCTCAAATTTGACAGCCATTCCCATCAATAGTCGAGTCATATCCCTGAGCAAGGAAGCCCTACTGCATCAAGCAATAGGGCTTCCTTGTATCTATCTTTCACACTGGGTATCATCGCACTGATACTGCCTAACTACCTATGCTCACAAGCTTATTTTGAATCTCTTTCAACAAATCTTGCAGTGACGATACTACAGCATCCCTATCTTCACCAAGGTCATCAAAGTTAATATTCTTGATGTAATCACGAGTGCTCTGTGCTGCTTTGATAGCCTTAGTAGGGATAGTAAGTCTTGGTCTTTTAATCTCCTTCTTCGGCATACCAAGGGATGCAACAAGAGCATCGTAAGCCTTTCTCTGAGATGTAGGTCTTTTGATGGTAGCAATCTTGAGCAAAGCGTTCCTAGATAGTCCTTTCACATGTCTAGCCTCGTTCCTTATCTCTTCCGCGATGCCCATTAGCTGAACAATAGTAGAGATGGTGTTCTGCGCTTTCCCTAGTATTCCGCCCATTTGCTCTTGCGAATAACCGTGTTTGACGATAAGCTTGTCAACGGCCTCCGCTTCATCTATAGGGTGAAGACCCTCACGTTGTATGTTATCCACTAATGCGATTTCATCGTAACGGTTACTTCCTAGAAGCATTGCAGGAATGTCCTCTTCCCCAAGTTCCATGAATGCCCTGAGTCGCCTCCCTCCAGACACCACAACCTTCTTGTTTTCTTCATCTACTCTAAAAATAATCGGATATATCAAACCCTCGTTTTTAATTGATTTTTTGAGGGCATCCAGTTCTGGTTCATCGATGCTTTTTCTAGGATTTCCTTCAGTACTGAGTTCACCGACAGGGATTCGGTAGATTTTATCTTTCTTGTAGATGATAGTTTTTGGTTCGATTTCAGTCGTCATAAAGATGACCTCCTTGAAGGTGAATTGTTTGGTGGAATATACATGTTTTTGTAGTTTTGGCAATATTTAAGTCAAATGGTATAGGGTTGACCGTGCGAAGCTGGAGTGCAAACTCTGGATGGAGCGCCAGAACTTACGATGGGTGACTTTGATTCAGCCAGCAGGGTAATCCACGAGCACATCTCGCCCGATGCCAATATCCTTATCGGGTTAGATGAAAAATATCTCGGTGACGGGATCAATGTGACTCTGCTAACGGTCTCCTGCCAAAATCGATATATGGAAGCCATGGGCAGAGCGGTCAATCCTCTTCCACAACGAACACATCCATGGTATAAAACAAGTGAATTCAACATGAAATTGTCTCAAGAGGTGCAGCCATGGCTCCCCCGAAGATGCTCTACCAGCTCAAGATCTCCCTGTCCGGCACCGCGCCAAAAATCTGGAGACAGATACTAATCCCGACCTCGGTGACGTTCTGGGATTTGCATAGTGCGATACAGGATGCTTTCAACTGGAATAACTCGCACCTCCACATGTTCTGGTATGACGACAAACTCAGCAGGGAACCCATCATATTCGGCATTCCATCCGGTGATGAAGAGAGGGAGACTCTCCCAAGCTGGAAGCACAAAATTTCCAAGTACCTGAATCTCGAAGAGCCTTACATCAAGTACGTCTACGATCTTGGAGACGACTGGATTCATTTGGTCGAAGTCGAGAACATCTTGCCAGCGGAGAAGGGAGTAGCGTATCCAGTATGCATCGGTGGCAAGATGAACGCACCTCCCGATGACAGTGGTGGCATCTGGGGATATGAGGAGATGCTGGAGATTCTATCTGATCCTGCCCACGAGGAGTACGAGGAAACTAAGGAGTGGATCGATTCAATGAACGGTGGCACGTTCGACCCGAAACATTTCGATCCCGCCGAGGTCCACTTCATGGACCCGAAGCAGCGATTGAAGGAAAGCTTAGGCTAAGGCATGGAGGATTAGTCCCCGCCATCATCACCGTGATCCAGATTAGCGCACCAAGAAGAACGACCTCGGATGACCGTCCCTACTGATCGCTAGGTTTTGCCCTATACCTTAGGATCGAAGTACAGTCAGCACAAATGCCTGATGCCAAATGGCGATGACCACGGCAGGAGAGGTTGATCATAAGCCGGATGGTCAGTTTTTCACGTTCAATGTAATTTCGGTTGGTTGGCAGACCCAGTTCCTCCTTCCTATTCCCTCCCTCTACGTCACCGTTACCTAAGAATCTCTCCTTCTACAGTCACTTCCCCATCAGCGATCCTTTCCTTCAACTTTATAAGTCTCCGGTAGGATTTACGATTCTTTACCGCCATCGCCAATGCTTTCGGTTGCCCGACGATCACGACCAGTTTTTCCCACGGGTCACGACAGTGTAGATCAGGTTACGTTCATGACAGTATAGCAAGAGGACAACCGTGTTTGCTTTTTTTGATATTGGCCATCAATTTCATGTTGATTATTTTATGATACACTTTTGGCAGGTGTCGCCCATGCTAGATGCCCCTTGACCATCCGGCATAGATGCCCGTTTGTTTGCTCTTCCATGCCGAGGGAGGACGCCATGGCAAAGATTGTTTACGCTAACAGCACCTATTACTCCGATAGCAAAAAATGTAGAGGGATAGCGTCATGAATGAATTAAAACCAAAATTCAGTGACTATACACCTGACGAATTGATGGAACTATACGAAACTAAACCAAATCTATTTGATGAACTAGCTGATGATGCCATCGAAGAGGCATGCACCGGTTCGACGCCTGAGCAAACACTCAAAGGTCGGCAAATGCAATGGACCATTGATGCCCACCTTCGGAAAGGAAAGACGCCACTACAAAGGATGCAAATAATGGAAGGCATCTTCTATGGTCAAGTTTACGGTGAGGGGGGTCAACTAGATCAACTCATGTCTAGTTGCAAAGAATTCGTTCAAGCCGTAACAAGAGCAGATCATGTTTCTGACAAAAAATACGCGCTACACTTATTGAAAAAATAGCCGTGACTGTAGTAACGTTAAAGGTATGCATCAGAGTGGAGCGCCTCAATAGCCGACAAAAGCGTGTGGCACATGAGCATGTCGGTCCCTGTCATCAACGGAATCGCCTTGCCAGCAGGTGTAATATCCCACAGTAGTTTGCTCTCCACGCCCCTCTGAGGATCAACAACATTTCAAATATCATCCACCAGCTATCCTCGCGGCCAGCTTGGTCAACCTCTTACTCGATTTTTTGTTCTTCACCGCCATCGCCAGTGCCTTCGGTTGCCCCACGATGACAACCAGCTTCTTGCCCCTCGTCACTGCTGTGTAGATCAGATTCCGCTCCAGCAGAGTGAAGTGCTGCATTGCCAACGGTATAACCACCGCTGGGTACTCAGACCCTTGGCTCTTGTGAATACTGGTCGCGTAGGCAAGCTGCACCTCGTCCAGTTCACCAAACTCATACTCGACCAGCCGCCCGTCGTAGTCAACTTGAAGCAAGCCCTCTTCCATGTCTACGGTGGCTATCACACCGATATCGCCGTTATAGACTTCCTTTTCATAATTGTTCACGGTCTGGATCACCTTGTCTCTCGGAGCGAACGTAGTTCCGAACCGGATCACCTTGGGTTCACTCTTCTCGTTCAGGATCTTCTGGAGTTCAGCATTCAGAGACCGAGCGCCCAGTCCGCCCCTATTCATCGGGGTTAGGATCTGAACGTCCCTGACTGGGTCCAGACCGAAACGCTTGGGGATGCGCTGCGTCACCACCTGCACCAGCTTCGAGAAGATCTCCTCCGGCGTCTCCGCCGAAATGTAGTAGAAGTCCGACAGTTCCGTACCCTCGGCTTTGAGTGGCATCTCTCCCTTGTTGATGCGATGAGCGTTCACGATGATGCGTGAGCTGGCTGCTTGACGGAAGATCTCAGTCAACCTGACGGTCGGAACCACGTCAGAATCGATGATGTCAGCCAGTACCGATCCGGCACCGACTGATGGCAACTGATCCACGTCGCCGACAATCATCAGTGCCGCCCTGTCTGGGACAGCCGATAGGAGACGGTTCGCGAGGATGATATCGACCATCGAACTCTCGTCGATTACCAGCAGATCGGTATCCAGCGGATTCTCCTTGTTCCGCTTGAAACCGAAAGTTTTCGGGTCGAACTCCAGCAGTCGGTGGATGGTCTTCGCTTCCAGTCCGGTTGATTCTGATAGGCGCTTTGCGGCTCGGCCAGTTGGAGCGCAGAGAGTTACCCGAAGGTGTTTGGCTCCGAGGATACGAAGGATACTGTTTACCAATGTGGTTTTGCCAACGCCGGGACCGCCGGTGAGCACGATTAGCTTACTCTTAAGTGCCAGTCGTACTGCCGCTTCCTGTGACGATGACAGCGCCAGTCCGGTTTGTTCTGCCACCCATGGGATCGCCTTGTCGGCATCGATAGTACCCCACGGCACCTGTCCTCCCAGTATCCGGTTGATACCAGACGCAGTCCCAACCTCGGCACGTTGAATTGGCGTCAGGAACAGGCAGGACCGACCACCGATGTCTTCCTGTACAAGATTCTCCTCTCGGATCTCCTCGTGGATAGCAGCTTCGATGATGGAACCGGTGATTTCCAGAAGTTTCACCGACTCCCCAACCAGCGTATCCCACGGTGCGGCACAATGCCCGTCGCCGGAGATCTCTTGTAGTACATGACGGACACCCGCCTGAGCGCGGATCATCGAGTCCAAAGCAATCCCAAGCTTTCCAGCGATTTGGTCAGCCGTCTTGAAACCGATGCCATGGATGTCCAGTGCAAGTCGATACGGGTTCTCCGAGACTTTGATGATCGCTTCGTCGCCATAGGTCTTGTAAATACGAACTGCCCTTCCAGTACCGACGCCATGGGACTGGAGGAACACCATGATCTCCCTGATCGCTTTCTGTTCATGCCATGCTAAAGTAATTTTGGCTACCCGTTTCTTACCAATACCAGCCAGCGCCAGCATGGCAGGAGGATCGGTTTCTATGATGGTGAAGACGTTTTCCTTGAATGCTTTCACCAACATTTTGGCGAAGTGAGGACCGATACCCTTGACCATACCGGAACCAAGGTACTTCTCAATCCCCTCCAGCGACGTGGGTTGCACCACCTTCATGTTATTGGCTTTGAACTGCATACCGTGGGTCCGGTCGTTCGTCCAGATCCCTATACACTCTATATATTCACCGGCAGTAATCGAGGCAGCGGAACCGATGACAGTAACAAGTTCATAATGCCCACTGACCTTGGCGCGGAGAACGCAGAACCCAGATTCCTCACTGTGAAAGGTAACGCGCTCCACGGAGCCGGAGAGACGTTCAGTTGGGGTGTCGGTGCTGTGTGCTGGCTTCTTCATCAAAACTCCCATCGGTCTGTGGCGACGAACTCACTGATACCATGTATCTATAGGGCTGGCAAGAGTGGACGCCGCTTGTACGTTCCTGAATTCGATGACTTTGGAAAACTCCCAGCGTTGGGGATTGGCAAATCCTGCCACTCTTAGGTATAATTCATACCCTGTCGGATATGGTCGAGAATTATACGATGAAATCAACAGAGCAAGGGGGGATAATGGTGGAATCAGCGACGAAGATAAGGTTATGCCCCTGCGGCGTCAGGCTGG
>JGI24143J45723_1001450_pt1 | contig 11252 bp, 12 predicted proteins | sample BarGraIncu00432A_FD_45723 | JGI IMG/M metagenome (IMG submission 45723)
CTCAGAGAAAGGTCCAAATAATCCGCCAGATGCTACTACCTTGTCAACTTATTCTGAAAATCTCCCGCCTCACCTGATCACATTACCGTGGCAACTAACAGTGGCACCGTTGATGAGTGTTATGGTTATTTTGGAATCTTCAGGGATATGGTCAAAGACGATATGAAGGTTGATCTCCTTATCAAACCAAGTTCCTCTGTTCGCGGCCTGATGGATTTGGATAGAGGGAAGGTTGATATTGTAACTACAGATGAGCCGTTTGAAAGTATCATCGCTGAATTAGAGACTAAGGGCTATCCTGTCATCTCAGATGATTTTCAAGTGCAGGGCTTGGGAACTAAAAAGATAGGTCTATATTAACAAAAATAATAAGGTATCTGAACTCACACAGCAGCAGTTAAGTGATATCTTCACTGGCAAGGCTACAAACTGGAACCAAGTCGGTGGTGATGATCGTGAGATAGTAGTAGTGTGGGGAGACGACACACCTGAACAGAATAGATAATTTCAAACGTTCGTGATAGGAAATAGCCATATCGTAAAAACTGCGGTTTGGACGACTGATGAAAAGGATGCAATAGAAAGAATTGTGAATACATCAGGTGCAATAGGGATCGCTTCGTATGTGTATCAGAGTGCAAGGACACGTAGCCCAAAAACACCATTCGTTTCATCAAAAGTAGTTGCTATCACTAAAGGTGCTCCTAGTAATGAACTCCAAAAGGTTTTTGAACTGATAAAATCTTTCGACTAATGGTCATAATAGATATTGGGGTGCCACGCTCTTGACCCGGGTCATCCAGTTGCTGCTCAACCGTATTTTGCTATTGCGGTGAAAAAAACGGTTTGGTTATCGATTCGTTTTCCGCCAACGCATCTGATGCTGCTACCGCCGGTTGGGCAGTCGCCGGAAACTATGGTGGTAGCGATCTTTACTATAAGACATGACAGTACTCTCTTGACCTTTCATCGTTTGCAGTCGGTGATTCTCTTACGATCTCTGTGCTCGCTACTGATTGCGGATATGGCGGCCAGGGCGGATATGCATTCTTAGATGGTATTGGTACTACAGCAGTAGCGCCACCTCCGGTTTCTACTGCGACCCCTACCCCTATCCCGGCAGCAGCCTATCTTCTTGGTTCCGGTTTGATGGGACTCCTTGGTTTCAAAAGAAGGAAAGCATAGTAACGGTCGAATTGGGACTTACTTAAATTAAAGAAAAGGCATAGTCTTAGCTGACCATGCCTTTTCTTATTTCACTTCCCCCCAGAGACCGGTAACCGGATTGTCATATACTATTTTCCGAGTTGTCACAATCGCCTAAAACGATTGTGTTAGTGTTAGAAAGAGACAGTATAGTGTTTAGCGCCACCGTAAGCTCCTTGTGCCGATTAATCATCTGAGTAAGAGCCTGAGTGATTCAAGTTGACGTTGCCTCTCTATCTCAAGTCACCGTTCCGCAGTACCAGCTTCACCGAGGTGACCTGGGAGTGCGAACCGGTACCGGCAGTACTTATCGGTTCTCACGGATTCCACCGGCGTGAAGACCCCCTAGGCACCGCTCCAGCACCGGCAGAGCGGCTTGCTTTCACAGGAGGAGTATATGGTCGCATGGTTGAATAAATTTCTCTCGGCACTGGTACACAAGGCACACCACCTCCCCCTCAAGGGAGAATCATACAGGAAGAGAGGACGGCCTCAGCAAACTACAACCTAAAGGAATACCCGTTAGTCGCTAAACTGGAAAATAACGTTGGCAACGGGGGTGGAAAATAACCGTGGCGGTTGACAACTATACGCTTTTTTGTGTTATCATAAAGCTGGATTCAAGAGCTGGTTTCTCCATTTCAGCTTTTTGCTCAGCTACGGATGCAATATAACCATTCAGTTGTATTACAATAGCTAGTGAATAAACCACCACTATCAGAATCAATATTAGTTCCATTTGTCAAAACCCCATAGTTTATCCAGTTGGTCAGTAGTGCCTCCCCGATTAAACGGGTGACACTCCTGCTGCTTCCATATCATCCATCCAGGAGTAATCTTCGTCTTCAGCATTCTCGTCAGCTTCGGGACCCGAGGGCAACAGGTCCGGCCATCCCGACGAATCGAGCATCATCCCGTACCAAGTCGCCGCGCAGTCGGTTCCTACCCCTGCCAGCATCAGGTGGGATTGTATGCATGTTTCCAGGATCACCTTCGATGGTCCGAGCTTCGCAGTGATCGGATTGAGCTGTTTCCCATGCTTCTTCATCTATCACCCTCCCTATCCATTTAGTCTTTCTGCCATGCCTGAACGATTTTATCAAGCTGATTGTCCGGAGCCACAACTCGATTGGATCCATGTTCCAGGCTCGACCAGAACTGCTCATCGGTTACGCTACCAAACACCCTGCCCCCTCCCTATACCTTATAATCAATGTTTCTATCCTTGCCAGACACATGTGGCAATGATACCAAACGAATGTTGCAGTCAGGTATCCGTGAGGTAAAGATTTAGAGGAATTTTGGGACGGTCGGATAGCGCCTGGATCGGATAGGTATTCCAGCAGGAACCTCCTCAGAGGTCACGCCGGACCAAGCTAACCGCTCGGCGGGCACCCTTCTTCTGCCGTGTTGTCGCAATTGCGACACAGATGAAACGGCATCAAAATAATGGCATGTTATCGTTTGTCAACGCCATCGTGCGCCAGGGATTGCTTAGCTAAAAAAGAGGGGGGGGGATATGCGCATACTTGATACAGTGGAGTTTACACCCGATCCGGGCCGCAGACTTTCAGAGGAGGAACGCGCTCAATTGGCACACCTTTACCCGTGGCCGAGACCCAAATCGAAGTGTTGCAAACTGGAAAAAGACAATGACAGGTGGCGGCTCGGACGCTGTTGAAAATGGAGCAGACGGTGAGCCTTGGCGCTCCCCCCCCTGTCAACAGTAAAGGACCTCAGTTAGTGCTGTGCCTGATATCTTTACCCTTCACCATGAAGATCACCATCTCTGCCAGGTTGGTGGCATGGCCGGCAATGCGTTCCAGGCACTTGGAGATGTGAGTAATTTTGATAGCTCTGCCGATGATGGCCGGTTCCCCTAGCATGAAAACGAGGAGTTCCTGCTGGATCAGGCCATACAGGTTGTCCACCGTCCGGTCGTCTGCGCACACCTTTCTCGCTAAAAGCTCATCGCCTCGCACGAAAGCGTCCAGCGCCTCCTGCACCATGGTAGAGACAACCTGCGCCATCGCGGTCAAGTCTGCAACGGTCTGCAAGGGGGGTTCCCGGTTCAACTCCCGCACCCTTTTGGAAATGTTCGCGCTCAGGTCACCGATCCGCTCCAGATCGGTCACGGTCTTCAACGCCAGGGTGATAAAACGCAGGTCGCGGGCTGCCGGCTGACGCAGAGCGAGAACCTCCAGGCAATCCTTGTCGATTTCCACCTCCAACCGATTAATTTCGTGGTCAGAAGCGATTGTGTGCTCGGCCAACTCGGTATCTCTTTCCACCAGGGAGAGGATGGAGTTGCCGATCATAAGTTCCACCTTCCCCCCCATCTCAAGGAGCTTCCCACGTATCGCATCCAGTTCGATATCGAACTGCCTGCTCAAATGTTCTCTCTCCATAGGCGGCCTCCCCGATAGTGCATCAAGGTGGAGAGACACCTCGACGCTGAAACAGACTCAAAGCTAACTTATGTTCGATTTCGATCAAGTCCCACGCTCGGAAGGCAAGCATTCCTTCACAGAGCGCCGGGGCTCGTCTGCATTTCGACTCCGTTCAGCGAACGCCTGCCCCCTGAGCGGAGTCGAAGGGCACCTGGCCTGAAGTTTTTATAAAAAACATCCGACGATACACACGAGACGGGGTACTTGTGGACTGTTTGGTTGGTAGTTTCCATAAATTCAGCGGCTTTTCGGCGAATGGGTAGTGCATAAGTAACTGAATATGCGTAGCCAGGCCATACAATTGGACTGGGATTTAGTGGAAGGAACTAACGAAACAGTCCACTAGCTCAACTTTGCCACTACCGCCGAAACGATGAACTCATTCATGCTGACCCCGGCCTCGGCTGCCTCTTTTTTAAGACTCTTGCGCACGGACTTTTTCATGCTAACGAGGAACTTTGTCACTTTGTCATCCTTGGGAGCCTTAAGCTTGTCTTCCTTGGCAGCCTTCAACTTAACGACCTTGTCGACCTTAATTCCCTTTACCTTGGCTTCCTTGGGGACATTCACTTTGGTTTCTTTGGAAACCTTCACCTTGGCTTCTTTGGGAGCCTTCAGTTCGCCAACTTTGGGAACCTGCGGATCCTTTGTGGCGACTTTGGCTCGTTCACTTTTTACCGGTTTTGCTTTATTTGCTGTCGGAACTGCGGGTTTTGCTCTGACTGTTTTAGCAGCCGAGGGGAGTGCTTCACTCGCGGGTTTGGCTCTTTCCACATGCTTCGCTGCTGTGCTCGGAACTGTTACCTGCACGTCAATAGGCTTTTGAGTGGTGTTTTCAGCTGTTTCGCTTTTCATTTACTTTCTCCTGGTGGCTGGTATTCGGGACCCGGGTTCTGCCTGCCGAAAGATATAAATACATTATACTTATAATAAGTATTATAGTCAAAGAGCATTATCGATTTTCCTTGGTTGACTCGCCCGGGGCTAAGAGGCTGTCGGAGGGAGCAGAGCAGCAATTGAGAGGTACCGGAGAAAGTATTTAATTACGAATCAATGTCCTAAAGAAAGGTGGCGAGACGAGGAGGGATAGCGATATTATTCGAGTCGTAGGTTGGCGGTGAACGGTCTCATCGTGAACCCCAACGCTGCAAGGTTGCGGTTCACGATACATCCTTTCACCGGCGACCTACGGTTCACAAAAAAGCATGGGTGCCGCCGTGCTAAGCTGGACGATATTCGTGGAGTTGAGTGCCGGAATTCACCAGGGAAGGGATCAGATTCGCAATAAAAAAAGGCCTGAGCTGACAAACGCTGCTGTCAGTCCAAGCCCGATAGTTGTGCCTTTGGCAGTTACTCTACTTGATGGTTTTGATGGTCTTCTCAACCATTTTTTGCACACTGTCCGGAAGCGGCGCATAGAGCATGGGAGCCGCCATTTTCTGTCCCTTGTGCAGGCTCCAATTCAGGAACTCGACAATCTTCTTTCCCTTGAGGGCATCCTTTTGCTGCTCGTACACCAGGAGCCAGGTAAAGCCGACGATCGGGTAGGCGTCTTTGCCCGGTTGATTTACCAGGGAAATCCGGTAGTCTGCAGGCATATGCTTGACGGCTGCGGCAGCCGCGGCACTGGTTGAGTGGATGGACGGCTCAACGAAGACGCCGGCTTTGTTCTTGAGGAAAGCGTAGGGAAGCTTGTTCTCGAAGGCGTAGGCAAGCTCGACGTAACCCAGGGAGTACGGCGTGGTCTTGATCTGGCCTGCAACTCCTTCGTTTCCCTTGCCCCCGAGGCCGGCAGGCCACTTGACCGAGGCGCCCTTGCCGACTTTCTGGGCCCACTCTGTGTTCACCCCGGTGAGGTAATCGGTGAAGATGCTCGTGGTGCCGCTACCGTCAGAGCGGTGCACGACGATGATCGGCTTGGCGGGGAGCTTCACGCCCGGGTTGTCATCGGCAATTTTAGGGTCGTTCCACATGGTGATCTTGCCCAGGAAGATGTTGGCGACGTCCTCGGAGTTGAGCTTCAGACCTTTGCCAACGCCGGGAATGTTGTAGGTTACCACAACTGCGCCCATGACGGTCGGGATGTGGATCAGCTTGCCGGGTGCCGCCTTCAGCTCGTCGTCGGAAAGAAACTTGTCGCTCGCGCCGAAGTCAACGGTCTGCGCCGTGATCTGCTTGATCCCGCCGCCGCTCCCTATCGACTGGTAGTTGAACTTGACGCTGGCATCCACCTTGGCGTACTCGTTGAACCATTTGGAATAGAGGGGGTAAGGGAACGTTGCTCCGGCGCCGTTGATGAGCGTCTCGGCGGATGCCTGTCCGGCCATGACTCCTACCGATACCAGGGCCAACGCCATGACTGTTTTTCTTATGGAATGTAACATCTTTTTCCTCCTGTGGGATTTTTCGGAAGTATAGGCTGGCAAATGTGTCGGTGGAGTTACAGTCATGACAATAAAAGGTTAAACAATATATTACGGACAGAACTTTTCCCGCAGAACCGGGCCATTTTGTACCCTGAGGATTCGCCTTGCCTATTTCGCGCCGGCTGCCAGGTGTCTGACATCCTTCCCCTCGACCATGAAAATGACCATTTCTGCGATATTGGTGGCGTGATCGGCGATCCGCTCCAGGTACTTGGAGACGGAATTGATCCTCATGGCGCGCCCGGCCGTGGCGGGGTTCTCCATCATGAAGGTGAGCAGCTCCCGCTGCAGCTGCTCGTCCAGTTCGTCGACGAGATGGTCCTCCTGGCAAACCCTGACGGCGGCCGGCGCATCCCCGCGTACAAAGGCGTCCAGCGCATCCCTTACCGCGTTGTTCGCGGCCTCGGCCATACGCGGCAGATCGATGTACGGCTTTAGTTGCGCTTCCTGATTCAATTCCAGAGCATGCTTGGCAATACTGGCGCACTGGTCGCCGATCCGTTCCAGGTCGGTGACTATCTTAAGCGCGAGGGTGACAAAGCGCAGGTCCCTGGCTGCCGGCTGGCGCCTGGCAAGGATGTGCAGGCACCTCTGATCGATCTCGATCTCCATGGCGTTAATCTCGGCATCGGAAGCGATGGTCTGCTCGGCAAGCTCGGAATCACGATCCACCAGAGACCTCATCGAATTGGCGATCATCAACTCCACCTTCCCGCCCATTTCCAGGAGCCGCGCTCGTATCTGGTTCAGTTCCGCGTCGAACTGACTGCTCATATGCACTTTCATCATTGAAGCACCTTTAAAGGTTGCAATATCCTTAAACGCCCCGCCAAAGCTCTCTCTCTGATCCAGCGAAGCATCAAAGGCGGCTGCCTGCGCTGCTTGCCTCTATCTTGTACCCGAAACCGCGCACGGTCTTGATCATTTCCCCTGCCACCCCCATCTTGGTGCGCAGACGGGTCACGTGGGTGTCGACGGTGCGGGTATCCTCGACAAAGTTGTACCCCCAGACGTCCCGCAGTAGAACGTCCCTGCTCTGGACCCTGCCAAGCCGCTGCACCAGGGTGTGGAGCAGGTTGAACTCGGTCGTGGTGAAGGTCACCTCCTCGCCGTGTATCGCGACCAGGTGCCGCTGGGTATCTATGCTGATCGGACCGACCTTGAGGAGCTTGCTCTCCACGACCTCCGTGGCGCTACGCCGGAGCACAGCCTTCACGCGTAGCAGCAGCTCCCGGGTGGAATACGGCTTTACCACGTAGTCCTCGGCGCCGACCTCGAACCCCACGACCTTGTCGATTTCTTCGCCTTTGGCGGTCAGCATGATAACCGGGATCCGTGAGGTCGGCTCGTTCTTCTTCAGGGTTTTGCAGACCTCGGTACCCAGCATGCCGGGAAGCATCAGGTCGAGCAGCACCAGATCCGGCATGACCCGGGTGGCGGTCTCCAGCCCCTCGATGCCATCGAAAGCGATGGCGGTGCGATACCCCTCCCTCTCCAGGTTAAAGGCGAGCAATTCGGCGAGGTCCCTTTCGTCTTCAATTATCAAAATAGTTTGCATGTCACCCCTCGTGCAGAAAAATTATCCACCCTACCTAGATACAGCTTTATTGTGTAGGAACTGTTACAGGCCGGTAAAATGTGACAAAACTTATGCTCTGGGAAGGGCGTCCGGCGGGAGGCGGCACGACAGGGGGGCGATCTGGACGCAGGAGGGTGCGGGGGATTGCGTTCCCACGCCGGAGCGTGGGGACGACGATGGCAACGATGGCAACGATGGCAACGATGGCAACGATGGCAACGATGGCAACGATAGCAACGATAGCAACGATAGCAACGATGGCAACGATGCCGTCAGGCCCCGGCGGTCCTCACCCCGCGTGCGCCTGCCCGCGCGTCTGCGCGCTGAGTCGGTCAAGTTCCTCGAGAAGGCCCCTCTGCTGTTCGACAACTGACATCATCAGGTCAGCCACCGCCACAACTCCGACGCAGTGCCCATTTTTCACGATCGGGAAGGCGTCGGTTTTCAGGGCCGGGTCGAGCGTGAGCAGTTGCAGGGCCGCCGCGGTGATGCTCAGTTCCGGTCTGAGCACGATCTTCTTGAGCCAGAGGTCGTCAAGCAGGACACTGACCGGCTTCCTGGCATACAGGTCCATGGCGAACTTGCGGCTCAGCAGGTTCGTCAGGTCGGTGCGACTGACACTCCCCAGGAATACCCCGCCGTCGGCAATCGCTATGATCAAAAGCTCGGGATGCGACTGGAAGAGCGTGAGCAACTCGTGAACCGGATGGTGCGCAGCGATGCTGATAGCTTTTTTGCTGATTTCGGAGAGTTTTAGAATGGATGTTTCATAGGACATGCCTGGCGCGCCCTTCCTTTGATGTCCGGCATCATAAAGGAGAAACCTTGAGATTGTGTTACAAGGCGGTAACGATTGTGGTTCCGCAGGCAGAAGCCAGGTCCTTTGCCGAGGGAAAGCCCCAGGCAAAAGTAGGAATGAAACTTCCGGCGCAGGGACGCTGCCTTGTCCAAGGGAGGAAGCCGAATGTAGAGAGGCAGAGGGGTGATTTGCCTGGGCTAAAGACCCCTCCTGCCTTGCTACGCGAGCCTTCCCCCCCTGCCGCCACAAGTGGGGCCGAACATCACCAGGGCGTTACATTAACCTCTATGACCAGGAAGGGGAGTAAACGCCCTGCCCGACAAAAACTTTCCGGCGGCCCCGGGGTGTTAAACACCAGACAGGTTAGGCCAGCTCTGCCCGCGTTCGGTCTGGACCCAGAAGCCGCAGATATAGCACTTGACGCAGTGAACCGCTCCAGTATCGACCATCAAAAGATGCTTCATTATTCCGACTTTTGCCTTACATTTAGGACATTCCATGGCGTTTCTCCCTCTGTACCTCATGTTTTATTGGACCATCGCAACGAAACAGCGTATAGAATCTGCCACCTTCGTACTTCCCTCTGATGCCGTGCGTATTGTAGGTAATCCTGCCGATACTCGTCGTGCCTTGCAGATCGAGCACCTCCTCGAATTCATAGGTCAAGATCAGTTTTTCGTCCGCCATCCAGTCGCCCCAGACCTGGCCCTCACCGTTGTCGAGGCAGGCAACCCCCTTGTTGAGCCAGATGGCCAAGAGACCCTGGATTCCCTCGATACGGTTATCGATGATAAACGATACGATGCGGTCTCCCATTTCAACCTTCCAGAAATGACTTGAAGGTACCACAGACCTCGCGCTTCTTACCGTATCGGGGCTGGCACAGTCAAAGCTGTGCAACTCTATCAGGCAATCCCGCCGGGCAGAATAATCGATGAGCCTGCAGTATTCCATTCCTCCTCCCGCCCTTTAAAGACTGCCTGCATGGTAAAGCATGAAGATGTATTTCGAAAAACAGTCGGGTAAAAAGTGTGTAAACATTGTCGGGCCGAAGGTTCTTGCTGCAGGTTTTCCCTGTCTCAACCTTCCAAGCTCCCCCTCGCCCTTTGGCAACCCCTCACCCCCTGCCCTCCCGGGTGGCGAGGGGATCCGGGCGAGACTGGCTGCAGAGAAGCGACGGGCCTTACAGTGGAGGGTGCGGGCCGGGAGGGTCGGCAAGCAACACCATCCGCAAGGAATAGGTCCCGTGCTTTCCTTTGCCGTCCTGCCGCACGATGACCACGCTCCCCGCTCCGCAACTCACCCAGCGCCGGCAGCTGTTTTCCGCGTCCTCAAAGTCAACCACCCTGCAGTGCAGGTGCTTGCCGCCGATCTCCAGGTCTTCGTTTTTTATCCAGTGGAATTTTCGCGTCACGACCTTGCCCTGTTCCAGGTTCAGCAGGCGGACTTCCAGAGTGTCACCCTCCCGCTTCATGGTAGTTTCCGGGCAGTCCATGGTGGTGAAGTCGTAGCCCGACCGCGGTACCGCAACGGAGCGGGCCACACCATTGTCGTTTATTTTGAAGCGGAACACCCCGCCGTCGAGGACCGCGTCCACCTCGGAGCTCTTACCATTTTCCTGGCTCTTTCTTTGGTAGCTGAGCGCACCGCTCTCGCCGATTACGGCGTCCTCGCGGGTCGAGCTGTTGACCTTGAAGAAGAGGAGGTTAGCCGCAATGTCGAGATGCGACTCGAACCTCACGGCGCGGGCGCCCGCGTGCAGGGTCGGCGTAATGACGGTCTTCATGGCGCCGACGCCCAGCCCGTGGCTCGAGACCCGATAACGCATGGTGCGTCCCTGGAGCTTCGGGAGTTCGGCGTAACAGACCAGGACCGAGGAGACCAGGGTACAGAACAGGATCGCGCTAAATTTTTTCGGCATTGACATGGAAGCTCATGGTTGCTGCGGTTACCCGGCTAAGGCCGGTGTAGAGGAAAATGACGACCCAAAGCAGCTGCAACAGCAGCAGTGGACCCGGACTCCAGAGACAGGCAAAGCCCTGGGAAAGCTCCGGCAAGGGGTTCGGGCCATCCTCGAAAAGACGCACGGTCAGAAAGCCGTAGGCGATGCTGACCAATCCCATGACCTGGTAGGCGGACCACCTCCCGGCTCCGCGGTGGTCGTCCCGGAAAAACTCGGAGACCACCCGCCACCCCTGGGTGACGCCGAGGGCAAGCAGGAAGGCGGCGGAGTACTGGGCGCGCAGGAAAAGCAGGGTCGAGACGAGACCGGCACCGCAGTAAAGCAGGTAGGTGGCACCCTGGACCGGGAGCACCTTGACGCCGTCCAGGCTGGAGGCGTAGGCGATCTTCTTGGTCTTGCCGGTGAAGGTGAGAGCCAGCGGGGCGACCAGCCTCGCGACCCTGGGGTGGCAGGCGGAAAGCGGTTTGCCGTAGCAGCAGCCGAAGCTGACGCAGGCAAGTCGGCCGAGCCCCTCGCCGAAGGCATAGGCGATGGAGATCGCGGCGAGTGCGGCCAGGGGCGGCACCCTGAGCCCCTGGTCGCCGAGCGGGACCAGGTTCACCAGTTCCACGATCCAGGGGCAAAGGAGCGTTCCGACAAAGACCGCCCCTCCCACCGTGAAGGTGTTCGCCTTCTTTTCCACCAGCTGCGCCACCAGGCGCGAGGCGGGTACGCAGCAGGCAAGCAGCAGCGCGACTATCGCGACCACCGCCTGCAGCGAGATGCCGGCCGCCCCCATCAGCACCAGTGCCAGGAAGGTGGCGACCAGGTAGGCGTTGGCCGTCAGTAT
>JGI24143J45723_1001451_pt1 | contig 11244 bp, 8 predicted proteins | sample BarGraIncu00432A_FD_45723 | JGI IMG/M metagenome (IMG submission 45723)
GAAAAATTAGTTGAAGCCATGACTGCCTCAATTAATGATGAAGAAAAATTAGATTCCTTAATAACTAAAAGTAATTGTATTGCAATTGGACCGGGCCTTGGCAATAACCACGTTACTCTTAATTTACTAGAAAAAATATTATTAAAATCTAAATGTCCTGTTGTAATTGATTCAGATGGTTTAAATGTGCTAGGCGGTAACCTTGAAATGCTTCAAAACAAGAAATGTCAGATAGTTCTTACACCTCATATGGGCGAAATGGCAAGAATATCGGGTTTTTCAATAGATGAAATAAATGAAAATAAAATAGACATAGCGAAAAACTTTGCAACAAAACATAATGTTGTTTTGTTGCTTAAAGGCTTTAATACAATAATTACTGATGGTAAAACCCTGCTAATTAATCCCACTGGGAGTAGCGCAATGGCATCAGGTGGAATGGGTGACTGCTTAACAGGCATTATAGCTTCTTTCATATCTCAAGGTTATGACATCTTGACTGCAGCTAGTGTTGCTGCATATGTTCATGGCTACTGTGGGGATAAACTTTCAAAGAAAATGTTTTGTGTAAATGCAAATCATATTTTAGAGGCACTCCCTTATGTAATAAAAGAAATCCAAGATATAGAATAATATTATTAATTGTTAGTCTTATAGGTTATATAATTAAAGTTATTGAAACTACATTAAGGTACATATCCATTACCCCTATAGTTCACTAATAACTATATTACTTTACTATTAAACTTTAATATTAAACTTTAAATATTCAAACTAGATAGGGTGTCCGTTTGGAGTATACCTCAAACAACAACAAACCAATAATGTTCAAAGTGTCATTATATGGTGATGAAAAGGCTTAGAAGGAGTTCGTTAACTATATTGAATTCAAACGAACTAATATATATAATTATCTGAAGACTTAAAAAAACTAAAAGAAAGAATTATCTGAAACTCCAGGTAGTTCTTTCTTTTAGTTTGATATATCATCTGATTGTGTGGAATAATTTCCGTCATGTTGGGGGTAATGGTATCATACATATTATGCCAGTAAAAGTATATAAAGAGAAAAATTAATATTTAATTAACTTTTTAAGATATTTTTACAAATTTAGTAATATAGAGATTCTTATTTGTTTGGATAATACGCCTTTAACATTTTCGGGAACCCCTCTTCTTAGGGCTTCATCAAGTGCTTCCTTCATAATGCATACTACAACAGCAGGTTCAAGTAGTAAAATGTGTAGACATTAATTTTTATTTCCATCCATAGTGTGGGTTCTGAACACAGAGTTTCCCCCCACTTATTTCTAAATTTGTCCCTGTTATATATTTCGCAACATCAGAAGCTAAAAACACAATGCTTTCCGCTACATCTTCTGGTTCTCCAAGTCTATTAAGTGCAATATTTTTCACTAATTCACTACCACTTTTTTCTATAAAACTTCTAGTTAAATCCGTTTTTATAACCCCTGGTACATAGGCATTAACCCTGATATTAAATGAGGCTAGTTCTGCTGCTAAAGTTTTAGTCATACTTTGTACTGCCGCCTTAGCCGCTGCATAAGCTCCTCTTCCTGCTGAAGGAATCACTGCCGCAAAAGACGATGCGTTTAAAATAACTCCTCCACCTGTTTCCTTCATATATCCTGTAGCAATTTTACATCCAAAGAACACAGAGTTCAAGTTTACGTTTATTGCTTCATTCCACTCTTCTATACTCATATCCACAATCGATTTACTTGGGTATGCGGCTGCATTATTTATCCATATATCAATTTTCCCATAGGTATCCTTAACTTTGAGTGCAAACTTATTAACATCTTCATAATTTGAAACATCTACTGTATTAGCTAATAAACTGTAACCTTTAATATTAAATAGCTCTTTCATATCTTTTACCTTGTTTAGACTCCTACTGCACACAGCCACTTTACACTCTTCCCTTGCAAAACTTAACGCTGCCGCTTTTCCTATTCCAGCAGTACCACCAGTTATTACAACTACCTTATCTTTTAAACCTAATTCCATTTAATCACCTCCTGTACTAACTATATCTTCATAACTGCTCCTTTATCAGCAGATTGTGCATATTTTGAGTAAAGTGCTAAATATCCCTTCTTAAACTTTGGTTCAGGTCTCTTCCATGTCTTCATTCTTTCTTGAATTTCCTCATCAGAAACATGAAGATGTAGTGATTTATTAGGAATATCGATTGTTATTTTATCTCCATCTTCAATTATTGCTATTGGACCACCTTCAGCCGCTTCTGGAGAAATATGACCTACAAAACAACCATTATTTGTACCTGAGAATCTTCCATCTGTAATAAGAGCAGTTTTCTTAGCAAGTCCTACACCATATAAGTATTTCATAGCTTTGAACATTTCTCTCATACCCGGACCGCCCTTTGGGCCTTCATATTTAATAACTACAACATCGCCCTCTTTAATTTTTCCTCCAAGTATTGCTTCTTCAGCTTCTTCCTCAGAATTAAATGTTTTAGCACTTCCAGTAAATGTTAACATGTCTGGATCTATAGCAGCAGGCTTAGTTACTCCTGTGTTAGGAGCAATATTTCCCCTTAAAATTGCAAGCCCCTTGGAACTGCTAAAAGGTTCGGCAATTGTTTTAATTACCCTTCTATCAACTTTAAACTCAGGATTAAGCTGTGATAAATTTTCTGCAACAGTTTTTCCTGTTACGGTCATACAATCAGTGTTCAAAATTGTCTTTAACTCCTTCATTACCTGAGGTATTCCACCAGCAAAATAGAAATCTTCCATATTGTATTCTGAAGCTGGATTTACCTTTGCAACTTGTGGGGTAGTTTCACTTAGTGAATCGAAAGTCTCAATCATCACTTCAGCATCAATTCCAAGCTCCGCTGCGATAGCTGTAAGATGTAAAACTGCATTAGTTGATCCGCCTGTCGCCATTACAACTCTAATTGCATTTTTAATTGAATCTAAAGTTACAATATCCTGTCCCACAATATTTTTATTTACGAGATTAACTATCGACTTTCCTGTAACTTCAGCTGCTCTTAATCTATCTGCAAAAACTGCTGGTATTAAAGCTGAACCTGGTAATGACATTCCCATAGCTTCTGCAGCACAACACATAGTATTTGCTGTCCCATAAAATGAGCATGAACCACAGGTTGGAACACTTGATTCTTCAAGATTATTATATTCCTCTTCTCCTATTTTACCGCTCTTTAACATACCAAGTCCTTCGGATATAGACGTAAGATCTGATTTTCTGTTATCAAAAGCAGTTCCACCTAGCATTGGACCCCCAGCTAGAATAATCGATGGAATATCAAGTCTTGCTGCCGCCATTAACATAGCAGGCACTATCTTATCACATGATCCTAACATAACAATTCCGTCTAACTGATGTGCCTCTACCATAACTTCAATATCATTAGCTATAAGGTCTCTTGAAGGTAATATAAAATGCATTCCTTTATTTCCTTGAGCCGTACCATCACATGCACCAATAACTCCAAATTCTGCAGCAGTTCCTCCTGCTAAATGTATCCCTCTCTTAACATGTTCTGCCAATTGTCTTAAATTGTAATGCCCAGGCACAAGTTCACTCCAAGCATTTGCAATACCAATTATTGGTCTTTTAAGATTGTCATCTGAAAATCCCATTGATTTAAAAACTCCCCTGTTAAAAGAACCCTCTGGTCTTGTTAATATACATTTACTTCTACAACTCATTGTTTTTTCCTCCCTTTAAACTTAATGTATGAGCAATCTCTATGATCATATCTTCCTGACCACCAACCATTTTACGCTTTCCAAGTTCAATAAGAATATCTCTTGGATTTAAATTATATTTTTCAGCAGCTTTATATGTGTGTAGTAGGAAACTAGAATATACACCAGCATAACCAAGCATTAATGAACCTGTTTTTATAACCTGTGGTCTTTTCATAATAGGTTCAACAACCTGTTCAGCTAAATCCATTATTCCATATAAATCCATACCTGTATCATATCCAAGTCTGTCAAGCACTGCACATAAAACTTCATTCTGAGTGTTTCCTGCACCTGCACCTAAACCACGGCAAGTTGCGTCAATGTATGTTGCACCTTCTTCAACTGCTGCAATGGAGTTAGCAATAGAAAGGCCAAGATTATTATGTGAATGGAACCCTACAGGAATATCTATTGAATTTTTAAGTAAGCTTACTCTTGCTCTAACATCATTAGGCGTCATAAATCCTGCTGAATCAGCAAGATTTATGTAGTCAGCGCCTGCTGCAACAAATATTTTAGCCTGTTCAACAATCTTTTCAGGAGATGCCATATGAGACATCATTAAAAAGCCTACAGCCATCATTCCCATATCTTTAGCCGCTCTTATGTGCTGAATTGCAACATCAGCCTCTGTGACATGCGTCGCTACTCTTGCTACACTTGCTCCTAGTTCTCTCACTTCCTGTAAATCTTCAATTGTTCCAATACCCGGAATAATAAGAATACCTAGTTTAGAATTTTTAATAACTTTATTTGCTGCCTTAATTAGCTCTTTTTCATCAGTTATTGAAAAACCATAGTTAATAGATGATCCAGCGATACCATCCCCGTGGCTGATTTCAATAATACTTGCCCCTACCTTGTCAAGTCCACTTGCAATTGCTGTAGCCTGATCAACTGTAAATGAATGACTAACAGCATGACTACCGTCACGAAGTGTTGTATCTACTATATTAATTTTTGACTTACTCATTTATTTTCCCTCCTTAAGCAAATTGTATGCAACCTTTTCAGCAACAGCAACTGCCGCCGCATTTATAATATCAAGATTTCCTGAGTATTTAGGTAAGAAATCTCCTGACCCCTCAACCTGTAATATTACAGTTACCTTATTACCATCAATAGTTGGAGGAACCCTGAGTTGATAACCTGGTACATATTCTTGAACCTCTTTAACAATTTTATTAACAGCCTCAACAATTTTCTTTTCATCAGGATTTTTAACTATTGAGTAAATTGTGTTTGTCATCATCACTGGAGGCTCAGCAGGGTTAAGAACGATAATAGCTTTAGCCCTATCAGCTCCACCAACAACAACTAATGCTTCAGAAGTAGTCTGTGTAAACTCATCAATATTTGCTCTTGTTCCAGGACCTGCACTTTTTGATGACAATGCAGAAATAATCTCTGTATATTCTGAATTAGCTACACTATTAATTGCATAAGCAATAGGAATAGTTGCCTGTCCACCGCATGTAACCATATTAAAGTTATCAACATGTGAGAATTCATCAAGATTTACACAAGGAACGACATAAGGACCTACAGCTGCTGGTGTCATATCCACAACTATTTTTCCTGCTGCCTTTAGAAGCGGTGCATGCATCGTGTGAGCCTTAGCACTAGTTGCATCAAATACAATTTGTACTTCAGGGTCATCAAGAATTGCCTGAACACTATTGGTAGCAGTTTTAAATCCAAGACCCGCTGCTCTTCTTATACCCTCCGACTCTATAATGCCTGTCATAAGATACATCTGCAAATATTTACTCCTCATTATCTTGTACATCAAATCTGTACCAATATTACCTGGTCCAATGATTGCTACTTTTATCTTTTTCATTAATTTTTCTCCTTTCAAAATTAAATTTATTATTTGATTGCACAATTCCGCAATCCATGATTAATCTACTTTTAAACAATTAGACTTTTATATCATAATTCAAAGTTAAAAATAAGTTATAACTAGCGATATATTTTTAACTTTGATGGTGAATAACCTGTATTGCATCAGTAACCGTATACAAAGTTTGTATTAGATAAATCCTAATATATTAAAAACAGAAAGACATACAATACAAACAACTGAAGCTACTGCACACGGTACTGTTATATATTTTAATCCCTGTTTTGTATTAAGGTTAAAGAACTGCCCCATAACCCAGAACCCGCTGTTATTAACATGATTACCCATCATTGTACCTGCCCCTATAGCCAATGTTGCTACTATTGGACTAAGCCCAAGTCCTCCAAGCATTGGAAGTATAATGGCTGCTGCTGTCATCCCTGCTGTTGTCATTGAACCTACTGCTACCATCATAATAGCACCAACTAGATATGGTATGAGTATTGGAGGAACAGGACTTGAAGTAACTATATCGCTAAGACCCTTTATTGCAGGTGCAGATTTAAGTACATTCCCCATAGCACCACCCATAGCTGTTATAAGTAATGCTGCAAGTGCGATTATCAACCCTCTACTTACCCATTTGTCACAAAGGATTTCACGAATATTACTCTTTGTATCACCAGTAACACTTTGATGACTTTGAATAACATTTTTCTTGAACTTGTAACCTAACCACATACTATATATAACAGCTATTGTAAGAGCCATTATCTTATCTCCTAAAATATTACATATAGTTCTGATTATATTCTCGTCTGGAAGATACATAGTTGCAAAAGAGGAAGCCGCAATAAGTATAACTGGAATAAGAACTGGTAGTAAAGATAAAACTACATTTGGGACACCCACGGCTTTAATTAATATATCCTCAACCTTGTCAGATTTAGCTGGTTCTATTCCGCGTACAAAGTTAGGATTAGGTTCAATCCATTCTTTAGCTACCCATTTCTTAAGAATAAGCCATGTACTAAAAAATGCAATTGCTGATACAATAGTACCCCAAACAATAGTCATACCAAGGTCTGCATTAAACATAATTGCAATAGCTAAGATACCTGGTGTTGGTGGTACTAATGCGTGTGTTAAGAATAACCCTAATCCTGTAAACGAGCCCATTGTTGACATTGAAATCTTTCTTCTTACTGCAATAGCAGATGCTATAGGTGCTGTTAAAACCATTGTAATATCCCCAAATACGGGTATAGAAACAATGAATGCTGTTAAGGAAGGTGCAAGTTCCAAATTTTTACCTCTAAATAACTTTATGAAAAAATTTGAAATAGATTTTGCAGCTCCAGTGTCCTGAATACCCATAGCTAATACAGAACCAAGTATAATCGAAATACCTACACCTTTCAAAGTATTTGCGAAACCATCATTAATCTTTACTATTGTGTCAAGAGGGCCAAATCCAATTGTTATACCTGACAATAATGCAACCGTAAATAATGCAAATACAGGATGAAGTTTAACCTTAATAATCAAAACCATTAGAAGTACAATTGCTGCTACTAAAATTAACATAAATACTGCTGGCGACATAATTTACCTCTCCTTTTAATTTGAATTTTTTTAGATATTAGTTTAATATATTAAAAATGCTTATCATAAAAATGAATTTTGTTCTACATTGTAGCATGCAGTTCGTATACACATGCATATTTTTTCACATACACCTTATGCTGTATGTGAATTTATATCATTTAGCTTCAATTTAATAATTTAATTCTTGACATATTTTTTTTGAAACTTCCTTTAAATCTGCTACAATTTCTTCAATATGTTTTTCGTCCATTCTGCTTGTGGGTCCTGATAAACTTATAGCTGCTATTGGTTCCCCTTTACTGCTAATTATAGGAACAGCAACACAGGTAAGTCCAATCTCTATTTCTTCGTTGTCCATAGCAAATCCATTACTGCGAATAGTCTCCAGTTCTTTTTTTAATTTTCGGCTGTTAGTAATTGTATTGTAAGTGAATAATCTGAGGGGTTTTTCAATTATTTTTTCTATTTTACTGTCCTGCATATGCGCTAGAAAACATTTTCCAACACCCGTGCAATGCATATAATTTTTAGTGCCAATCTCTGATTTTATATAAACAGATCTTACTGCTTCTATTTTATCAATATATATAACTGCTCCATTTTCCTCGATTGCGCAATGACTTGTTTCCTGAAATTTATCTGACAAACTCTTTAAATATGGCCTCACAGTCTGAACAATAATATTATTTTTTTGCACAGCATTCGAAAGAGCTAAAATCTTTAATCCTAACCCATATTTTAAATTTTCATCATTTTGCTGAAGATATCCTTTATTTGAAAGTGTGTTTATTAAACCAAAAGCTGTGCTCTTACTAAGTTCAACTTCTTCTGATATTTCTTTTACACTTAATTCTTTTTTCCCTAATTTAAATATTTCTAAAATGCTTAAAGCTCTTTCAACCGATTGAATATTCTTTGTCGTTGCCATTTTATCACGCACCTTCTATGTTATAATACTTAATTAATATTAGAGAATTTAAAGCTTTCTTCAAAACATATTTCTATACTAATTATTTATACTATCAATCACCCCTTACATTTTGCAATTTTATTCTTCATTGTAGAATGTTATTCGTAATATACTGTAATTATATCGATTACATATTCCATAGTCAAGTTAAATTTGGGATATGCAATCGATAAATTTTATTTATCGGAGTCGGTTCCCTTGGGAATTACACAACGGGCGTATCTCCTGTTTTTGTTGTCATTATACTAAATTTAATCATACTTTAAATATGCTCCAAGAGATGCATCAGCTGCTAATTCCTGAAATAATCTAAGGGCACCTTTATTCTTGTTTTCGCGAGGTTTCCAAATTTTCTTGCGTTTTTTCAAAACCTCTGCTACCTCTTCAAGCGTCATTTCTACTCCTGCAATACCAATAACATTAATAGTGCGCTTAGGAATATCTATATGGATTAAATCTCCCTCCTCAATAAGAGCGATAGGGCCTCCTACAGATGCTTCTGGTGAAACATGCCCTATTGCTGGACCTCTTGTTGCCCCTGAAAAACGGCCGTCTGTAATAAGTGCAACAGTAGAAACTAACTCAGGACTATTATAGATTGCCTCTGTTGGTTTTAGCATTTCAGGCATACCATTTCCACGTGGACCTTCATAGCGAATAATCACCATGTCTCCAGGTTTGACATCCCCTTTATAAATAGCTGCACTTGTTTCATTGTCACTTTCATAAATTCTAGCTGGGCCTGTATGAACATGCATTTTAGGATCAACTGCCGCATGTTTAACAACACATCCCTTTGGAGCTAGATTTCCGTATAAAACAGCTGTACCTCCACTTGCTTTATACGGTTTTTCTACAGAATGAATTATATCACGGTATGAAACACCATAATTTTTCAAATAACCTTCTGCTGTTTTAAAGTAACCAGATTTTTCTAAATCCTCTAGATTTTCTCCCACTGTTTTTCCAGTGACTGTAAGCGCATCAAGATGGAGGAAACCACTGATTTCTCTCATAATAGCAGGAACACCACCCGCAAACCAAAGTAACTGTGTAGGCCACTTGCCACTTGTTTTCATGTTTGTAAGCACCGGAATCTTTCCATGAATCTCATCAAACAAATCCATATTTATATCAATACCTGCTTCATGAGCAATAGCAGGTATGTGTAATATTGCATTAGTTGAACCAGAAACAGCCGCATGAACCATAATTGCATTTTCAAAAGCTTTACGAGTCAAAATTTTTGAAGGTAGTATGTTCATACTAATTAATTCTTTTAACTGAAGTCCAGCCTGATAAGCTAAGTGCTCAATTTTGTTAAAGCTCGCAGGCATGATGGCACCACTTGGTAAAGACATACCTAATGCTTCAGAGATAATTTGCATAGTACTAGCAGTTCCCATAAATTGACATGCACCACAAGATGGGCAACTGTTTATTTGTTCACATATAAGTTCTTGTGTGTTGATAACTCCTTCATTTCGTAATTCTCCCAACTGATACATTCTTTCTGATGATTGAAAATCAGGACCAGGCAACATTGAACCACCACAGATATGAATTCCAGGTAAATCCAATCGGGCTAAAGCCATTAAATGTGCAGGAATGGATTTATCACAGCTTGAAATCAACGCGATACCGTCAAAGGGAGCTGCCATAGCATGAACTTCTGTCATCATTGCAATAATTTCACGAGATGCAAGTGAATAACTCATGCTTTTACCACCCATTGCTATACCATCACACATATCTGTAACAGTATACATTGCGGGTTTGCATCCAGCTGAATAGATTGCATTTTTTGTAGCATCAGCCAATTTATTAAGGTGATAACTTCCCGGATGACTATCACCGTAAACACTATCTATAAGTACCTGTGGTTTTGCGAGATCATGTGGAGACCATCCTGTACCCATGCGTAGTGAATCCCCCTGTGCATTAATTAAACGCATATCTTGACTTTTCATTAAAACCCCTCCTAAATTATTCTTATTTGTGAAGTGCCTCTATTTCATTTCTTACAGTTTCGTAAATGAACCCTGTATCAATATAGGTACATAAATACTGAATACCCATATCTTTTTGCATTCTGATTGTTTCACGGTTATTGGCAAAACATCCTACTGCTATATTCTTTTCTCTTGCTTTTTTTGTAATACTTTCGATAACCGATAATACTTTTGGATGTGTTACTTGTCCAGTTAGTCCTAATGATTGTGAAAGATCGTAAGGTCCTAAAAAAAGGACATCAATTCCAGTAATGTCAAGAATAGAATCAATATTTTTTACACCATCCATACCTTCAACTTGTAAAATAACAATTGTATCATCGTTAGATTTTAGAAAATATTCTTCTACCGGAATATGAGAGTATTCTGCATTGCGAGTATACTTACATACTCCTCTATTTCCTTTCGGGTAAAACTTAGCTGATGAAATGCCCATTCTCGCTACTTCAGCTGTGTTTACCTGCGGTATTTGTACACCTGACGCTCCTGTATCCAAAGCACGGACTATCATTGTTTCTGCCGCTTCCCTTACTCGAATAATAGGAGCTAACCCCGTAAGTTTTGCTGCTCTAACAAGATTCTCAGCTTGATGAACACTCATAGGGCCATGTTCTAAATCAATAACCGCAAAATCGAATCCAGCATATCCAAATATTTCGGTTATTACTGGATCAGTAGTTCTAATAAATGGCCCCAAAAGGAACTCACCTGCTTTAAGTCTTTTTTTCATTTGCGCAGTATCCATAAAAAATCCCCCTATTCTACTTATTTTGTATCAAATTAATAAATTGTTATAATGTCAAAATTATTTAATTTTTTGAGTTTTACTATGCTTTAAATAATTTTATTCTATATTACAGCACGCCGTTCTTAATTACTATACTGTTATTATAACGTTTACAGTTTTTTTTGTCAATGATAATTTAAAACAATGTTTTATAAATAATTTTAATGTTAAAGTATAGTATTTAAATAAATAATCGAGTAGGAGCTAAATAATTAATTTATTTAGCGACCTCTCACACCACCGTGCAT
>JGI24143J45723_1001452_pt1 | contig 11242 bp, 7 predicted proteins | sample BarGraIncu00432A_FD_45723 | JGI IMG/M metagenome (IMG submission 45723)
AGAATAAGGTATTGTTTTTGCTCAGGAACGAACGGATCATAATGGCATGGTTGAAGCGGTTGTCGAAACCAATAAAACCGATGCACCCGCCGTAATAGCCACGATTCTGGTTTTCGTATTGATCAATGAGTTCCATCGCTTTGAACTTTGGCGCTCCCGAAAGTGTTCCGGCCGGAAATGAATCACCCATCACTCGGACAGGATTCGATCCCTCGGGAAGTATTCCGGTTACCTTCGAAACCAGGTGAATCACATGTGAATAGAATTGCACTTCGCGAAAAAGTTCAACCTCTACATTCGTGGCATTGCGGCTTAGATCATTGCGGGCAAGGTCGACCAACATCACATGTTCTGCATTCTCTTTGGGATCATTCGAAAGTTTTTCAGCCTGCAAACGATCCTGTTCGTCATTACCGGTTCTGCGGACGGTCCCTGCAATGGGGTTGATCGATACTTTTCGTTTATTGATTTGTAGTTGCGCTTCGGGCGACGATCCAAAAATCTTGTAATTCCCGTAATCGAAATAAAACAGGTAAGGTGACGGATTGATTGAACGAAGTGCGCGGTAAACATTAAAATCGTCTCCGGAGAATTGCTGCGCGTATTGCCTCGAAAGTACGATCTGAAATACATCACCTCTGAAACAATGTTTTTTCCCCTGGGTAACCATCGTTTTATATTCCTCATCGGTAATATTTGAGCTTTCGCCATCAACGGTATCAAACGAAAAGGTGGCAAAATTGCGGCTGGTCAATAAATCTTCAATTGTGTTCAGCGAAGATATTTCTCCCTCGAAAAGATTTTCAATCAGCTGGATGCGGTTCTGAAAATGATTGATTGCGATGATATAATGATAAAAAGCATAGTGAACCTCAGGGATAGCGTAGGAGGGATTCACCGCATTTTTAAATTTGATCGTCTCAAAACACTGTACTCCATCGTAACTGACATAACCAAAGAAACCGTTGGCTGGAAGTTCTGGTAAATGACTCTCCGCTTTAAAGCTGTCAAAAAATGCCTCCATCTCATCGGCTAGTTGTCCGTTTTTTGTGATCTGCCCAATCTCGGTTTGACCGTCAGGATATTTTTTGGTGGTTTTGAATTGGTCGACCTCGATAGATGCTTCTGGTTTAAGGCATATAAAGGAATAACTGTTCTCGAGACTGTGATGATCGGAACTTTCGAGTAACAGTGCATTCGGAAAAATATCGCGCATTTTAAGATAAACACTTACTGGAGTGACAGTATCTGCTAAGATCTCTAGTACGCTGGTTTTAAAGTTGTATTGTTTCATATTTGAGTTTTATTTAAAATTATTCATAAAAAAAAACGGCTTATCGTGATCCGATAAGCCGTTTCATCCCTAAAACAGGGAGATACGAAGGTTATCCTTTCACGTTTGTAAAAAGCAATCCTGCCACCGCCATGCCCGGTTATTTTGAGTTAAATTATTCATTGTTAGCGTATTTTGAATCTTTAGTAATAAATGTAAAATGTGAAAAATAAAAAAACCGGCTTACCTGTAAAAGGTAAGCCGGTTGGTATTTTAAAAAATACAATATGGCTTCACCTCTAACAGAGGAAAGTGTTGCCCCACCAAAGCCATATTGATTTAAATGTCTTCATTTTTAAAATTTTATTGATGCAAAGAAAAGCAAATTTTATTAATACAACAATATTTTGCCAATTTTGTTTTGTGCTTTTGGGGCAACAGGTTTTGTCGTTTTCAGAAATCGAAAGCATTACTAACATTGGCAATTCTGTTAGGTCTGGAAATACATTATCAGTGATTTTGAATGTCGGGAATCATTTAGCTATTGTTTACAACATTACATATTTAGTGAAAAAGAATGAGTTTTCGAACATCCTAAGAACATCAAATCAGTTTTTTTCATATACTAACATGTTGATTCTATTTTGCTTCGTAAGATGTTGATCTTTTTTTGAAAAATAATTGTCGAAAATGGGTAACAATTTCATTCCTATTCCAATTAAGTAGTATAAATGTTTAAACTGAACGATAAATTATTGCTTATTTAGATTGAGGGAAATATTTCTTACGGAAACTGTGTCGTTTAGGGTTTAAACATTGTGTGATCGTTCTTTGATAAATAGGTTGAAGATCAGATTCTGTCGGTTGCTTAACTTTTTATTCAAAGCAGCCTTGAATACTCTAATTTGATCGGTAATTTTAAAAAATAAATTTTATTGGTTTGCATATTTATATGCAATGTTAGTGCATTATATCTGTTTAAAATTATATATATTTGTTGCAAAGAGATGTCTGCACTAAATGCTTAATTTGCACTATTGGAGATTAAGCAAAAACACCGATTATTTTGTTTCAAATGAAAAATTACACCGATCAGGAAATTATTCAAGGCTTAAAATCTGGCGAATCATATGCTGTGAAATACCTGGCTAAGGAGAATCTTCCGGTAATCAGATATTTTATATCAAAAAATAATGGCAATGATGAGGACGCGAAAGATATATTTCAAGACGCTTTATTTATCATTATCGAAAAGATTTACAATGACGACTTTGTTCTTCAGGGTATGTTATCAACCTATTTATTTGCCATTTGCAAAAATTTGTGGTTGATGGCGCTCGATAAACTAAAGGCTGCAAAGAATTACGAACTACGTCGTTCTATAGAGCACAATGAAAACGATTTTACGGAATATGGGGACAGCGCATTCTATGAAAATGTTTTCAGGCAGTGTTTCGATTCAATGGACGAGGTCTCGCAGAAAATTCTCAAAATGTATTGGATGGAGATTCCTCCAGTTGAGATTGCTGAAAAACTTGGATACAGTTATGGTTATGTTCGGAAAAAGAAAAGTGAATGTATGAAAGAGTTAAAAAGCAAAATAATGGCGCATCCTGATTATAAGGAATTGGAGAAAAACCTAAATATAAAATAAACAACCAAAAATAATTATGAACAATTTTACAGAAATCATTCTCAACTATCATTCAGGCGAAATGAATAAAACTGAAAGGGAGGAGTTTAAGCGTAATCTTAATATTAATGAAAACCTGAGAAAAGAATACGTTTTTCAGTGTAAAATCGATAAAATTATGAAACAAAGCTTATTACTTGAAGCAATTGAAAACGATCCGGAACTTATTAAAGCTGAAATACTTGCACTAAAAGATATTGATAATTACCGCCGTTCAAACGTAGAGAATAGCATCAAAAGAGAATTTAGCATTGTAGAAGTAGATACCGAGGTCGAATTACGGAAAAAGATCGCTAAAGCTGAAGTGGAAATGATTCTTTCAGGAATAGATGATGTTTCGGAGGAATGGGTAAAAACCTTTGAGCAAAAGAAACCTTCGCAAAATGATGTTGTTGCTCAGCGTATTATCGAGTTTGTAAAACAATCTGATCCTTTCAATGAAAAAGTTATACAAATGCCGGTTTTGCGCCGAAGGTTAACCAGGAAAATTGGTTATCAGGTTGCTGCTGCAGTATTGATACTTTCACTCTTGCTGATAAGGCCATTAGCACCTTCGTTTATGAGTAGTTCTGTATACGACCAGTATTATGAGCCCCTGGAGGCTAATTCATATCGTCTGAGGGGAAATTCAAACGAAATTACCGGAAAATTACAGGACGGTGTTGATTATTATTTATCAAAAGATTATACTCATGCTGAGCTGGCATTTAAAGAATTGCGAAAAATGAACGATAACTTACCAGAGGTTCTTCTATTTTCAGGACTAAATCAGATGGGACAAGGCAAATTCCCTGAAGCCATTACTATTTTTACTGATCTTCTTAACGCTGAAGAACAGTTTGTTCCCGAAGCGCAGTGGTATCTTGGATTGTGCTATATCAAAACGGGAGAAAATGCTAAAGCATTTTCCATAATGGAAACACTGTCGGAAACAGAGGGAATCTACAAGAAAAAGGCTCAGCTTATTCTCGAAAATCTTAAGCGGTAGACTAAAACCAAAGCCATCGCGAAAATGAAAAAGAACCCTGGAATTAATATCCAGGGTTCTTTCCACCATATCCATTTAATAGGTGAAACATCACCGATAAGGGTGTAAGCAGCCCAGAATCTTGGATCTACAAACGAAGGCGATGTTGTGTTAATATAATCTAATTTAGCCTGTCTCAACGCNACATTCTTTGGTTTTCCTTGCGAGAGATATTTATAAAAACTTCCCATTATTTTTGAACCAGCAATATCTTCGATTGGCCAAAGTGTTTCGATAACCGATGGAACTCCTGCCAACACAAAATTGCGTGCAAGACTCATCAATCCTTCTCCACTATACAACTTTCCACTTCCAGTATTACATGCACTCAGCACAACCATAGGAGAGTTAATATTCATTTGTCCGATTTCGTAATTGTAGAGCCGGTAACTCCCGGCATTTTTTATGTCGGGCGTGAATATTAAACTCGACGAACCTGAATGCAAGGTGTCTAACTCTGCATGCATGGCAAGATGGAGTACCGCGCCACTGTTCATATTCAATTTAAAGTTGTTAATTGTTGCCTCACCGGCCTTCAAAACAGTGCCGTCAAAATTATTGAGAATGCTTTCGATTTCCCTGGTATTCGATTTAAGAGCACTATATTTTTTACCATCGGCCAAAACTAAATTTGAATAATCCGGAGCAATACCAACAACTCTTGGCCGGATCTGTGATTTTAATTGATTGTTCCACAACGTATTGGTCGAGTAAGCATAAGAAATGGAATAGTCGCTAATTAAAAAAGATAATTCCGCATAGTTTATACTCTTCTTTTTCAGGTTCCATGCGGTTAAAAATGCGTCGAAAGGCAAATAGGAGATATCGTCGTCAGGAATGATAATGAGCTGTTTGCCAGCAAAATATTTTTTGAGAGGTTGAATCAAAATGTGATATGCGTCAAAAAGAAGCTGATTCAACTGGTTATAATTTGCAAGGCCATTGCCTTTTGTAGCCTGGTTAAGTAACCGGTCTTTCAACTGAGAAAAATTTGCAGACATTGTGCTGTCAACTAATTCTGTGTGGCATATTAAATCTTTAGGAGTAATCACAAATTCGTACAACTTCCTGCAGCCTTTTTCATCCTTTTCAGAGAATAGATATTCTATTAAGCTGTCATCCGGCTTTAAATAGGCCTGTATAGTTTCTATCCCAATGATATTTCCCCTTTTAATTTTATCAATAAACCGGGGGTATTTTTTTTCTGTTTGTTCAGTTGATTTCTCGAGAACTCTGTTCAAATCAAATTGTTGGTCCTTCCAAAAAGCGATTTTTGAAGTGTCAGGCTTTGCTAATGCCTGCTCATTTCGGACAAGATTAGCGTAGGCTGCAATATCCTGTTGTAGTTTGTTTTCTATGTTTCTCAGCGAATCAGGTATTTCGTTGTCGGAATACGATATGTTTTTGGCAATTTCGTATTTAAGTTCGTTGGCTTTGCATTGTTGCGTAGTCTGATAGGCAAGGTACAAATAGCTTCTCTCGCCTGATAGATCATATAGTTTCAATGCAGTTTCCAGAGCTGCAACAAATACATTCTTTTGCTTTTCATTAAACACCAACCGGGTTTCTACATCCTGGTAATCAACCCGTATGGAATTAGTCATCTCAATTGCAAGATTGATTGTATTCAGACTTATAGATAGGTAATTGATTTTTTCATTCTTAACTTTTTCCCCGTTGGCAAGATTTACTAATGCTTCGGCTTTAATTTGCAACAGCCTTAATTGCCATAAGTTGAGGGAAACATCATTCATCGTGGGATTTAGCTGGATTTTCGATTCATTAAAAGTTTTTGAACCGGATACCAAAGCTTTTTGATAATATGATAAAGCTTTTTGATAATCCTTGATGTTTCGGTAATAGTCGCCCATTATTTGATAGCAGTTCGCAGTAAGCTGATTCTTCACTCCAACGTTTTGAAGCGTTATTTTTAGGGCTTTTTGAATAATTATCAAAGCCTTGGTGTTTTCGCTGATTGATATAAGAAAATCACCGTACTCAAGATGAATTAGAGAAAGATTAGCAGAGAAACTTTGGTCCTCGGCTTCTGAATGACGGATGCTGAGATTGAAATACTTATCAGCTAAAAGATTGTTTCCTGTTTTGGCATAGGTTTTTGCAAGCTGAAGATATACATTTTCTTTTCCAGGAAAATTGAAGTTGACTTTTAAAGATAGACTTTTTTTAAATGCAATTAAAGCCTGATTAAAATCGTTAAGTTGATAATAAACAATTCCTGAGTTCAGGTATAGCGAAGAGGTAGCTTGTTGTTTTAAAATTAATGTTCCAGTTCCTTCCTGTACCGATCGGATTGCTTTCTCAGTATATTCCAGCGCTTTATTGAATTCGCCCTTTATTACATAGATATTTGCCTTATTGCCATAAATACTCACTAAAGAGGATTTATCGGCGAAATTATTTGTAAGGTAAATGGATTCGGCAGCATCATAATATCCAAGGGCGATATCGAACTGGCCTAATTTTTTGTGGGTTATACCTAGATTATTGAAAACTGCAATCTTTTCTTTTTCAGTTAATTGGATGTCTGGCTTAAGTAGACCGGATAAGATTGTAACTGCTTCCATCAGGTGCCCAGACTTAACCAAGTTGCCATAATTGGCAAAAACGGACCTGACGGTATCCATGGAAGTTACCTGTGCAATTGATGCAAAGCTAAGTGTAGAGAAAAACAATAAAATTAACAATGATAAAACCTTCATTCCCAGAGATAAATTTCCAATCAGATTCTCCGGCAAGATAGGAATTTGTTAAAAGATTTTAGGATAATCTTTTAATTACCTTAAAAAAACACATAGTATATGGATTGACAATATAATTGTTTTAACTAAAGGTAAGTTAGAAATGTTCTTAATGATGGCACTCACATTTTAAAATAAATGAATTTTAATGATGAGATTACCAGAGAAAATTATTGATCTAAGTTATTTTTTAAACGGATCAATTGGGAAATCCTCTCCGCCACTCGGTGGAAGATCACTGACGCCGCCTCTGAGATTATTCATTTCGTCATTGTTCAGACTTTTAAATTTGATTTCGAAACCTTCGTTCTTTTCGGAAATTAATAATCTATTTTTCATTTGAAGTTTTTCTGTAATAATAAGTCTAATTAACTATTATACTTGTTTATAGTATTTGGATTATTTTTTAAACGGATCAATTGGGAAATCCTCTCCACCACTTGGAGGAAGATCACTAACACCGCCTCTGAGGTTATTCATCTCGTCATTATTCAGACTTTTAAATTTGATTTCGAAACCTTCGTTCTTTTCGGAAATGAATAACTTGCTTTTCATATTGAGTGTTTTTTTTTGAGTTTATGAATGTTAATAGGAATAGGCTTTCATTTGTTACCTGAAGAAAAAATATATTTTAATGCAATCGTGAAAAAATATAAGTCATGTGAATTTCTGATAAGTCTTGTAAAATATTGATAATATATTGTTTATATCAAATTGTGGTTGTTGTTATGAATTATAGCTCTTTAACAGAGGATAATTAAAATGGTCAGCAAATCACTTCTATATGGTAGATATCTAATACGATACGAATATCATTATTGTTTTTGAATTATTTATTAAAAAAAAATGTTTTTTTTATTTTAAGTGAGCTTTAGTCCGAAAAATCAAACATTATTAAACTATTTTTACAACTCATAAATTTAAACTTCTCCCATAATATTGACCGAAAAACCTGGGGCAGTTTATTTACCGGTCACCACAATAATTTTAAATATCGGTTTAACTATGCGATTTCCTTTCTTCAAGCAACTTGATGTTATGGATTGTGGGCCGACTTGCCTGCGAATGATATCGAAGTATTATGGTCGCAGCTATTCCATGCAGCATTTGCGTAGCCTTTCTTTTCCAACACGTGAAGGGGTATCTTTGCTTAGTCTGTGTGATGCCGCTGAGAATCTGGGTTTCAGATCCAGAGGTGTACGTGTTACCTGGGAACAACTTAGAGATGAGGTACCTCTTCCTTGCATTATCCATTGGAATCAAAAACATTTTGTAGTTGTTACCTCAATCTCGCGAAAAGGTCGCTACCCGTTTTNCTCGAAACCGATGGACGGAAATGAGGTAGTACAAATTGCAGATCCTGCACATGGTATATTAGAATATAAGAAGGCAGAGTTTCTAAAATGCTGGCTGGCTCAGGGAAACGAAGGTATTGCATTACTACTCGAACCTTCGGCCCAGTTTTACGATGAAGATACAGAGGATCATAACCTTGGGAGGTATGGTTACCTGCTGAACTATTTACGTCCGTACCGTAGATTCATTATACAACTTCTAATCGGGATGTTGACCGGAAGCCTCGTCAGCATGATTTTTCCGTTTCTGACCCAATCAATTGTCGATTATGGAATTGGGAATAGCGACTTGAATTTTATTGGGATGGTTTTGATCGCACAGTTGGTGCTGACTTTTGGTCAGACAGCCAACGAGATGATCCGGAACTGGATCATGTTGCATGTGACAACGCGGGTGAGCATTTCGTTGATCTCGGATTTTTTAACCAAACTGATGCGGTTACCAATTTCATTTTTTGATTCGAAAATGGTAGGAGATATTATGCAGCGAATGGGAGATCATAGCCGGATTCAGACTTTTCTTACCTCCTCGCTGGTAAATATCTTGTTTGCTACGATTACTTTAGTGATTTATACTATCATAATGGCAACGTATCACCCTGGCATTTTGGTGGTTTTTGTTATTGGAAGTTTGTTATACATTGGCTGGGTATTGCTTTTCCTTAAAAAACGGAGAACTTTGGATTATAAACGCTTTCAGCAAGCATCAGCCAATCAGAGTAATATTGTTCAGTTGATTACCGGTATGCAGGAGATTAAGCTCAATAATTGTGAAAAGCAAAAAAGGTGGGAATGGGAACGGATACAGGCAAAGTTATATAAGGTAAATATCAAAGGACTTATTCTTAATCAGAACCAGATGGTGGGTGCTACATTTATAAATCAGACCAAAGATATTATCATTTCTTTTATGACTGCACGGGCAGTTGTGACAGGTGAAATGACGCTCGGGATGATGATGGCGGTGCAATACATTATTGGACAGTTGAATGCGCCCATCCAGTTATTTATTGGATTTATTCAATCTGCTCAGGATGCGAAAATCAGTCTTGAAAGGTTAAGTGAAATCAATGAAAAAGAAGATGAGGAAAAANCTGAGGAGCGCAAAATCCACGAAATTCCTTCAGGGAGAGACATCAGTTTAAAAAACGTTACATTTCAGTACGAGGGTCCTAATTCTCCAAAAGTATTGAAAAATATTAGTCTTGAAATTCCTGCGAATAAGGTTACTGCCATTGTTGGTACAAGCGGGAGTGGTAAAAGTACGCTTGTTAAACTGATCCTTGGTTTTTACAAACCGGTTTTAGGCGAGATATTTCTTGGAGGTGTATCTCTCTACAGTTACAGTCAGCAACAGTGGCGTAAACGGTGTGGCGTCGTAATGCAGGAAGGTTTTATTTTCTCGGATACTATTGCAGGCAACATCGGGATTGGAGATGAAATACCCGATTTTGNAAAAGTTGAAAAGGCGGTTGAAACAGCNAATATACAATCTTTTATCGAAGCACTTCCCCTGGGATACGAGACACGGATCGGCGGTGACGGACATGGGCTGAGTACGGGTCAGAAGCAGCGTATCCTTATCGCAAGGTCAGTATATAAAAATCCCGATTATATCTTTTTCGATGAGGCAACCAATGCACTTGATGCCCGCAATGAATTGGTGATCATGGATAACCTGAATCAGTTTTTTAAAGATCGAACAGTTATTGTAGTGGCACACCGATTGAGCACAGTTAAAAACGCGGATCAGATTGTAGTGTTGGAAGGAGGCGAGATTGTCGAAAAAGGTACACATACTGAACTTGTTGGAAGAAAAGGTATCTATTTTAATCTTGTCAAAGATCAGCTCGAACTGGGGGGTTAATTGGAGCTTCCGATTAATTTGGTAAAATATCCTGCTTGGAAATGAATATTGAAAAAAAGAATTATCATTATGACGGAAAAGTCTAATTTAGAAGGTCACAGTGAAGAGGTAGAAGAGATCATGTCGTTTATTCCAAACCGGGTTATACGGTGGGGTTTGACGGTCATTTTCGTTGTATTTACTACACTACTTATCGGAAGTTATTTTTTTAAATCACCCGAGATTATCAGGGCACCCATGATTTTGACAAAGAAGAATCCTCCCGTCTCGCTTATAAGTAAATCGACGGGTAAAATCGACCGGTTATTTGCTNCTGATGGTCAGACAATTCCTGAGNAAGGAAATATTGCATTGATCAACAACCCAACAGATTTTGCTGACTATTTGAAACTAAAAAAGGAATTGGCCGATTGCTTTTTAATTACTGACTGGGATAAACAGGTGTTTGCCTATAATTTGTCTGACCAACTTACACTTGGAGAATTGCAACAAAGTTATGGTCCATTTTTGAAAAGCCGAAATAACTTCAAACATTATCTGACCCAAAACTATCTTCCACAAAAGATCGGATTAATTGACAAACAGATTGTCAAACAGGAAGAGTATTACCAGACTTTGGTCCGTCAAAGAGAAATTCAACGAAATGACCTGGTTTTATCTCAAAAAAGCTTTACNCGTGATTCTTCCCTGTTTCAAAAACGAACTACAAGTGAAGCGGAGTTTGACAAATCGCGACAGCTTTTCCTTTCAAAAAAATCAGCTTATGTTGGTTTTGAAGCTATCCTCCGGGAAACTGAATCTTCAATTCTTCAAATGCAGTCCNCACGGGTTGAATTACAGATGCAACATGAAAGGGAGTTGTCGGAATTCCGCCTGGCACTTGATGAATCGAAGCAGAATCTGGAAAATGCGATTCACCAATGGGAAGAGCGTTTTCTTGTTGCGAGTCCGGTTGAGGGGAAATTGACTTATACATCCATCTGGAGCGTAAACCAAGAGGTAAAAACGGGCGAGTTGATTGCGACTATTATCCCCATCAAAGAATCGGCAATCATAGCAAAAGCAGTGATCCCGCCATCCGGGTTTGGAAAAGTTGAGGTTGGCCAGCGGGTGAATTTGAAATTGAATGGATTTCCATATATGGAATTCGGGATGTTAAAAGGAAATATCAAGGCAATATCACTGGTTCCGGATGCTAAAGGTTATGTGGCGGAAATTGAACTTTCGGGGGGAATGACTTCTTCCTACCGTGAGAATCTGAAATTTAT
>JGI24143J45723_1001457_pt1 | contig 11222 bp, 9 predicted proteins | sample BarGraIncu00432A_FD_45723 | JGI IMG/M metagenome (IMG submission 45723)
CCTTGACCACATAAATGATGAACTCGGCAATGTTTTTGGCGTGGTCGCCAATCCGCTCAATGGCTTTCGCCAGGAACAGCAGATCCAGACTTGGCGAAATCGTGCGCGGATCTTCCATCATGTAGGTAATCAGTTTTCGAACAAAGCCATCAANCTCCTGGTCGATCAGATCGTCTTCTTTCAGGATCGCCACGGCAGCGGCGGTATCAAGACGCGCAAACGCATCGAGTGCCTTGCGCAGTAGCCCGGAGGCCAGATCCGCCGCCACTCTCAGTTCCAGGGATGGCAACGAACGGGGCGCACCACTCTGGATGATGGAACGCACCATGCGAGCAATTTTCTCGGCCTCGTCGCCCACACGCTCCAGATTGGCGGTGGTTTTTGAGATGGCAATCAACAAGCGAAGGTCCCGCGCCGTTGGCTGGCGGCGCGCAATGATGCTGGACAGTTCACGATCGATATCAACCTCCATCGCATTCACGCGTGTCTCGGTTTCTGTGACCTGATTCGCCACATCGACGCTGAACTGCGACAAGGCATAAATCGCCTGCCGAATCTGCGACTCAACCAGCCCGCCGAGTTCCATGACCCGGTTTGAGACCGCACTGAGTTCGCTGTCGAACTGGGTAGAAAGATGTTTTTCAGGCATGTCTTATTCCTAAATAGTTGGGGACAGAGCTTGCGGCTGCGCCACGTCGGGCAGTCCCCAATGTTTCATTATCCAAAGCGGCCGGTAATGTAATCTTCTGTTTCCTTGCGCGTGGGCTTGAAAAACATCTGCTCGGTTGAGCCAAACTCCATCAAGTCACCAAGGTACATGTAAGCGGTGTAATCACTGCAGCGCGCGGCCTGCTGCATGTTGTGGGTCACAATGACCACCGTGTAGTCACTCTTGAGTTCAGTGATCAACTCCTCGACTTTGGCTGTGGAGATGGGGTCGAGCGCCGAGCAAGGTTCGTCCAGCAGCAGGACCTCCGGCTTGATGGCAATGCCGCGCGCAATACACAGGCGCTGCTGCTGACCACCCGACAGGCTGGAGCCACTCTGGTGCAGCTTGTCTTTTACTTCTGCCCACAATGCCGCTTTGCGCAAGGCCCACTCAACGCGCTCTTCCATGTCGGTTGCATTAAGCGAATCGAACAATTTAACGCCAAAGGCAATGTTGTCAAAGATCGACATGGGAAATGGCGTTGGTTTCTGGAAAACCATGCCAACTTTGGCGCGCAACAGGGCGACGTCTTTTTTGCTGGTCAACAGATTTTCACCATCCAGCAAAATTTCACCTTCCGCCCGCTGCTCCGGGTACAACTCGAACATGCGATTGAAGACGCGCAACAGGGTCGATTTGCCACATCCGGACGGACCGATAAAAGCCGTCACTTTATTCTCCGGAATTTCCAGGTTGATGTCTTTCAGCGCATGGAACTTGCCATAATAAAAATCAAGATTTTTGACGGAAATCTTCGACTTCTCACTCGTCGCAATAGCAATATTCATATTTAGTCTTTTCTCGTATCTTCTGCAGCGATTCGCTCAGGACCTGCTTCGGGTCAAAACCCTGGCCAGAATGTTGAGGCCCAGAACAGCTATCGTGATAATGAACACACCAGCCCAGGCCAGTTTTTGCCAGTTCTCATACGGACTCATGGCAAACTTGAAAATCGTGACCGGCAAACTCGCCATCGGCTCACTCAGGCTGGACGTCCAGAACTGATTGCTCAGTGCGGTGAACAGCAGGGGCGCGGTTTCGCCCGCAATGCGGGCCACCGCGAGCAGAACGCCGGTGACCACCCCCGAGCGGGCTGCCCTCAGAGTGATGCTCAAAATGACTTTCCATTTCGGAGCACCCAGCGCATACGCCGCCTCGCGCAAACCAGGCGGCACCAGTTGAAGCATGTTTTCAGTGGTGCGGATCACCACCGGAATGACAATCAGGGCCAGGGCCATGACGCCAGCGTAGCCTGAGAACGATTTAAAGCGCGTCACAATGACCGCATACACAAACAGCCCAATCACGATGGACGGGGCAGACAGCAAGATGTCGTTGACAAAACGCGTCACTTGAGCGAGCCAGCCTTTGGTATCGAACTCGGCCAGGTAAATACCAGCCATGACCCCAATGGGCGTTCCCACAAACGTAGCCAGCAATACCATCAAAAACGACCCGTAAATGGCATTGGCCAAGCCACCGGCATCATTGGGTGGCGGTGTCATCTGGGTCAGGGTGTCGAGCGTGAGTCCATCCACGCCCAGACGAATGGTTTCGAACAAAATCCAGAACAGCCAGAACAAACCAAAGGCCATGGCCATCAATGACAGCGTCAGCGCAATGCGGTTGACGAACTTACGTTGCGCATACCTGGCCTGACGCGACTGCTCCAGAGCGTCCGACTGCAGCAGAATCTCACGGGTCATCATGTTTTTGATCCTTCGTTCTTCTTGAGCTGTGACAGCAAAATTTTAGACAGGGTCAGCACCACAAAAGTAATGAAAAACAGGACCAGGCCAAGGTACATCAGCGACGCCTGATGCAGGCCTTCACCGGCTTCTGCGAACTCATTGGCCAGTGCTGAGGTGATGCTGTTGGCAGCCTGAAACAGACTAAGTGAATCCAGTTGGTTCAAGTTGCCAATGACGAAGGTGACCGCCATGGTCTCACCAATCGCACGACCCAGCCCCAACATGATGCCACCAATCACCCCCGCCTTGGTGTAGGGCAGCACCACTTTGGAGACGACTTCCCAAGTGGTAGCCCCCAGGCCATAGGCCGATTCCTTGAGGAGTGTCGGCGTTACCTCAAACACATCGCGCATGACCGCCGAGATGAACGGAATGATCATGATCGCCAGAATGATGCCGGCCGACAGAATGCCAATGCCAACCGGTGGACCGGAAAAAAGGGCGCCCAGATAGGGAACGCCTGCAAACAGGGCCTGCAAGGGCTGCTGCACATAGGTGGCTAACAGGGGGCCAAACACCAGCAAGCCCCACATGCCATACACGATGGAGGGGATCGCCGCCAACAACTCAATGGCCGTACCTAGCGGGCGTTTGAGCCAGGCGGGTGAGAGCTCCGTCAGGAACAGTGCGATGCCAAAACTCACCGGCACGGCGATAAGCAAAGCGATGACCGAAGTCATCAACGTGCCGTAAATCATGACCAGGCCACCAAACTCTTCCCTGACCGGGTCCCAGGTCGTGCTGGTGAGGAAGCCAAAACCGTACTTGCTGATGGCAGGCCAGGCGCTGATGGTCAGCGACGCCAAAATAGCAACCAGCATGCCTAAGGTGAACAGGGCCGCGCCTTTGGCCAGCCAGCCGAAGATGCGGTCCGCCATGGGGCCCGAGCGGGCCACTTTTATCGGGGGAGGATTGGTCATGACACGTCCGGAAGATCTTGCCAACTGGTTAAAAGACATTTCACTCGCCGGAAGTGTAGATGACACGGACAACTCCTAAGTAAACAGCTTGAATTAAGACTGACGTCTTACTTGAACGCGACGGGCTTGCCCGTTGTGTCCTTGATTTCACCCCAGGCTTTTTCGATGCTGCCAACAACAGACTTGGGCATGGGCACATAGTCAAGAGAGTTAGCTACCTTGTCGCCGTTTTTATAGGCCCAGGCGAAAAACTTCAGCGTCTCGGTTGCATTGGCGGGCTTGTCCTGCAACTTGTGCATCAAAATGAAAGTAGCACCAGAAATGGGCCAAGCGTCCTTGCCAGGCTGATTGGTCAGAATTTGATAGAAGCTCTTGTTCCAATCGGCCCCCGCGGCGGCAGCCTTGAAGGCGGCTTCATCGGGATGTACGAAATTACCACCTGAATTTTGCATCAGCGCATAGTTCATCTTGTTTTGCTTGACGTAGGAATACTCCACGTACCCGATCGAGTTTGGCAGGCGCCCCACAAAAGCAGCAACACCTTCATTACCCTTGCCCCCTGCTCCTGCTGGCCAGTTCACCGCCGTACCCTCACCCACTTTGGTTTTCCATTCGGGATTTACCTTGCTCAGGTAATTGGTAAAAATGAAGGTGGTGCCTGAACCATCAGCACGACGCACCTGGGCGATGGCCGCGTCCGGCAAAGCCAGGGACGGATTGAGTGCCTTGAGGACCGGGTCGTTCCATTTGGTAATCTTGCCCAAATAAATGTCACCCAGTACCTGACCGTTCAGTTTGAGTTGACCGGGGTTGATGCCTTTGATGTTGATCACGGGAACCACACCGCCGATGGCCGTGGGGAACTGCATCTGGCCTTTTTTGGCCAGTACCTCATCGGTTTGGGGCATGTCGGAAGCACCAAAATCAACGGTCTTGGAGTCAATCTGCTTGATGCCAGCACCTGAACCTACCGATTGGTAGTTGATCTTCACACCGGTCGCCTTGTTGTAGTCGGCAGCCCATTTGGCATACAACGGAGCAGGAAATGTGGCGCCAGCGCCGGTAATTTCCTGAGCTCCTGCCAGGTTGACGTATGACATGGAGGCTACGCCAGCCATGCTGATCAGGGCGATTTTAAAACTGGTTTTCATCGGGATACCTTTTGGGTTGAATGAATGGAGACCTTTGGACCGAGGTAAATATAAGAAGGTTCTGTGACAGTGATGTGACATTTTTGCAAAAACAAGTTGAGATCAGCCTGGAAAACAAAAATCCCCAAAGTCACCCAACAGTCACAAGTCTGTCACGAAATAAAACTACGCTTGGGTTGTCATTAACCAGGAGAAATTTTCATGTTGAACCGCCGTATTTTAAGTTTTGCCCTTGTTGCCGTGGCCCTGGCAGGCTGCGCTTCAGTTACCACCCCTGTTTCAATTGCCGATTCCATTGCGCAGAACCCTTCTCTGAGCACATTCAACGGTTTGCTCACCCAAACTGGTCTGTCGGCCACCCTTCAAGGCGCTGGCCCTTTCACCGTTTTCGCTCCAAGCAATGACGCGTTCAAATTGGTGCCAGCCAAAACCATGGAAGACCTGGCAAAGCACCCTGACAAGCTCAAGAATGTTCTGGCTTTCCATATCATTGCGGGAAAGCTGACGGCAGCCGAAGTCAAAAACAGCTCGGTGAAAACATTGAATGACGCAAACGTGGCCCTGTCCAAGGCAGGCGACTTTGTCACCATTGAAGAAGCAATGGTTCAACAAGCAGATATTCAGGCAAGCAATGGCGTCATTCACATCATNGACAGCGTGCTGATCCCCCCTCACAAGAAATGATGGCTTATCCGTCAACATGGTCCCGTCGTAGCGTGTTGCGCGGCACGATGGGTCTNGCGGCGTGCGTAGCGGCNCCCGTTTGGTCCCAGCCAGGNAAATCATCAGGCGCCCCGCGCGCTCTGGTGGTAGCCCAGATCGTGGACANCACCGCCAGNCAGNTGGATGTTTCCAGAGATTTCNTGATCGGCTCCCGCGNTGCCTGGAAAGACATCAATGCCAAAGGCGGCGTCAATGGACGCCTCATCCAGCATTTAACCCTGGAGGTCGACGGCAGCTCTGCCAGCATGCGTGCAGCCCTTGATTCAATTAAAAAAATTCCCAATTGCGTGGCTCTGTCAGGCACAGCGGGAGATCGCGCCGCCAGCCAACTCGTCGCATTGCTGCAACAAGATCAGCACAACATTGCCCACGTTGCACCATGGCTGCAAAACTCCGATCTGGATGGGGACAATCGCACGTTTCCTATTTTTGCATCCCGTCAGGACCAAATAACACAAGCACTGAAATCACTGGCCATCATGGGCGTACCAGACCTCGGAGCCGTCTACTCATCTGCGCAAGAGCATGCGCTGTACCATGACGATGTTGAGCGTGCGAGCTCAGCCTTGAAGATCAAGCTGACGTCCTATAAGCCGACTGGCGATCTGGCACTGGTTGGAAAAAGCCTGACTCCTGACACGCCCCGGATACTGCTATTTATAGGTGGTACACCCGAGCTTGTGCAGTTTACGCAGGGCATTGACAAGCAGGCCCGGCAGCGCTACATCGTTGCCCTGGCCGACGTCAACCTGCAAACCATGATGCAAATGGGGGCCGCGCGCAATACGCCCGTCATGGCCACGCAGGTTGTCCCGATGGTCAACTCCACATTGCCCGTCGTAAAAACCTATCGTGAGACGCTGGCACGTCTCTTTGATGAACCACCAACACCGCAAAGTCTGGCCGGATACATCGCCGCGCGCTATACCAGCGAAGTGTTGAACAGCGTGGAAGGCATACCCACGCGGCAGAGTACTTTACTGGCGTTCCAGCAGCGCCATACGATTGATGTGGGCGGATTTCGCGTCAGCTTCAATGCGCAAGGGCGAAGTGGCTCGTACGTAACACAAAGCATGATCACACCCGACGGCCGACTCGTTGGCTGAAATTATGGATGCTTCTGCCCATTTATGGCCGCCCGCAGTTGTGGCAACAAGGCCTGCATGGCCATCCGCCCCGCTTGAATAGCGCGGCGGCGTGCACCAAAATCCGAGCTCCCCACGCCGACCAATGAGGGACGTACCACCACATCGGCTTCACGCAACTCAAAGCTATTGATGCTTTTGCTCATGATGGAAAAGGTTTGCAACAAAATTTCCAGGGTGTCGCTTGCAGCGTTGCTTTCCGGCGCACTGGAAATATCGACGGCAATGATCAGTTCCGCACCCATTTGACGGGCGTATCGCACCGGCACCGGCGACACCAGCCCGCCATCCACATACTCACGACCAGATATTTTGACGGGCTGAAACAGGGCGGGCACAGCGCTCGATGCACGTACTGCCATGGCCGTGTCTCCACGCCGGAACAACACACCCTGACCACTGTTGAGATCGGTCGCCACAATACCCAACGGCAAAGGCATGTTCTCAATCAGACGGCCATTGACCTGTGTGCTCACGTAGCGCGCCAAAGCCTCGCCGCGCAACATACCACGACTGAAAATGGGCAAAGTCCAGTCGGCAAAAGTGGCCTCCTCCATGGATTCGGCAATTTGCTGTAACTGAGCCCCGGTCTTGCCACTGGCATAAAAGGCAGCAACAAGACTTCCGGCGGAGGTACCCACCACGAGGCTGGGGCGAACACCGGCCTCTTCCAGAACCTGAATCACCCCGATATGTGCAAAGCCCCGGGCAGCGCCGCCGCCGAGGACCAAACCTACTTTGGGAGGCCTTTTCGATACCACTTGAACCGTTGAAGGGGAATCAGGTGGCATTGTTGGCACCGGCCCGGACGCACACCCAACCAGAAACATTGCCACTAGCAGCATGGACAGGTGGCTGGATTTCAAATTTGCAACAGACATTAATTAGGAAAATTTCTCGTTTACGCTAAGCTGGAAATACTATTGTCGGCTGACGTCAGTATTCTCCCGATGCGTATTCCGGTGATCGTGACAGATCAGGGTTCAGCAAATGCTCGACCGCGTCGGCTACAAGTAAAACGGGCGCGGGTGGATTCCACCCGTGCCCGTTTTTCATCCTAGCCTGCCGTCGCCTCTTGCGCCTCGGGCTTGGACTTGCCTTCTTTCTTTGGCAAGGGTTGAATATCCAACAAGACCTCGGTCTTGCTTTCATCCTTGTCATCCAGGTCCACCGTCAGGCGACCCCCGTCGGTCAGGCGGCCAAAGAGTAATTCGTCGGCAAGGGCCCGACGAATCGTGTCCTGAATCAGGCGCTGCATCGGACGTGCACCCATGAGCGGATCAAAACCCTTCTTGGCCAGATGTTTGCGCAGCTTGTCGGTGAACGTAACGTCAACTTTCTTGTCGGCCAACTGGGCTTCCAACTGCAGCAAGAACTTGTCGACCACCCGCATGATGACGACCTCATCCAGCGCCTTGAAACTGACAACCGCATCAAGTCGATTTCGGAATTCAGGAGTGAATAGGCGTTTGATATCTGCCATTTCATCGCCCGCTTCCTTGATATTGGTGAACCCCATGACCGTCTTATTCATGGACTCAGCACCGGCATTGGTTGTCATGATGATGATGACGTTGCGAAAATCAGCCTTGCGCCCATTGTTGTCGGTCAAGGTTCCGTGATCCATCACCTGCAGCAGCACGTTGAAAATCGCCGGGTGCGCCTTCTCAATCTCATCAAGCAACAAAACACAATGAGGCTTCTTGGTGATGGCCTCGGTTAGCAGCCCCCCCTGATCAAACCCGACGTAACCCGGTGGGGCGCCAATCAAGCGGCTAACGGCGTGCTGCTCCATGTATTCGCTCATGTCAAAGCGGATGAGGTCAATGCCCATGATGTAGGCCAGCTGTTTGGCGGCCTCAGTCTTACCGACCCCCGTGGGGCCACTGAACAGGAACGAACCAATCGGCTTGTCGCCCTTGCCCAAGCCGGAGCGAGCCATCTTCACGGCCGATGCCAGCATGTCAATGGCCTTGTCTTGACCGAATACCACGTTCTTGAGGTCCCGCTCCAGCGTCTTGAGCTTGCCGCGATCATCATTGGACACATTAGCAGGGGGAATGCGGGCGATCTTCGCCACGATTTCCTCAACTTCGGTCTTGCTGATGATTTTCTTGCGCTTGGACGGTGGCAGAATGCGTTGTGCAGCACCCGCCTCGTCGATTACATCAATGGCCTTGTCCGGCAGATGGCGGTCATTGATGTACTTGGCACTCAACTCTGCCGCAGCCTGCAAGGCAGCTACCGCGTACTTGACGTTGTGATGCTCTTCAAAACGGGACTTGAGGCCTTTGAGAATTTCCACCGTCTGTTCGATGGTGGGCTCGACCACATCGACTTTCTGAAAACGGCGGGACAACGCGGCGTCCTTCTCAAAGATGCCACGGTACTCGGTAAACGTGGTTGCGCCAATGCATTTGAGTGCACCTGAGCTCAATCCCGGCTTGAGCAGATTGGACGCATCCAAGGTGCCCCCCGATGCTGCGCCCGCACCAATCAGGGTGTGAATTTCGTCAATGAACAAAACGGCATTGGGCTTGTCCTTAAGGGACTTCAACACACCTTTGAGTCGCTGCTCAAAATCACCCCGGTATTTGGTACCGGCCAGCAGCGCGCCCATGTCGAGTGAATAAACAATTGAATCGGCCAGAATTTCAGGCACTTCCTTCTGCGTAATACGCCAAGCCAAACCCTCCGCAATCGCGGTCTTGCCAACTCCGGCCTCACCGACCAGCAACGGGTTGTTTTTGCGGCGACGGCACAAAATCTGAATCACGCGCTCGACTTCGTACTCGCGCCCGATCAGCGGGTCAATCTTGCCGTCCTTGGCCAGCTGATTAAGGTTGACGGTGTACTGCTCAAGAGGCGAAGCCTTCTCATTTTTCTCAGTCACACCCTCTTCGCTCTCGGCCTGGCTCTCGCCCGATTTGGACGGCTCCGGCGGATCACTTTTTTTGATGCCGTGCGCAATGAAGTTCACCACATCCAGTCGGGTCACGCCCTGCTGATGCAGGTAATACACCGCATGGGAGTCTTTCTCGCCAAATATGGCCACCAGCACGTTGGCCCCGGTGACTTCTTTCTTGCCGCTGCCGGTAGACTGCACATGCATGATGGCGCGTTGAATCACGCGTTGAAACCCCAAGGTGGGCTGCGTGTCCACATCGTCTGAGCCTGCAACCTGAGGTGTGTTGTCCTTGATGAAGTTGGCCAGGGACTTGCGCAAATCATCAATATTGGCCGAGCAAGCCCGCAGTACTTCAGCCGCACTGGGGTTGTCCAGCAAGGCAAGCAGCAAGTGCTCCACCGTGATGAACTCATGACGCTGCTGGCGCGCCTCAACAAACGCCATGTGAAGGCTGACTTCCAATTCTTGGGCAATCATGTGATTTCCTTTTTAGCCTTGCTTGATGTTTAACTGTAATCCGATTTCAATATCAATTCCACACAGATGCAGGCATCTGCCTAGAAATCAACGGGCTCACTGATGCACTTCAACGGGTGTCCGGCCTTCGCTGCCGCATCCAGAACCTGATCCACCTTGGTGGCGGCCACATCCTTGGAATAAACCCCGCAAACGCCTCTCCCGTCCAGATGGATCTTGAGCATGATCTGGGTTGCCGACGCCAAATCCTTGCCAAAAAATTCCTGAATCACCACCACCACAAATTCCATTGGTGTGTAATCGTCATTGAGCATGACTACCTGGTACATCTGCGGCGGCTGGACCTTCTGCGTTCGCCTCTCGAGAACAACTGAGCCCCGTCATCCCGGTCAGGTTGGTGGATCGGCGGAACGGGTGGAATTACGGGAGATTTGGTTGCCATGATTTCATTCTATCGAGCGTACCGACGCACTGCAGCCTCAAGTTGAATTGGTGACAATTTTTCTACATTCAAGCAGCGGAAACAAAAAAACCGCTCAAAGCCACTAAGCCAGAGCGGTTTGGATGCTGGCGAGGTCTGACCTCGCCGGCAGCAGTCAGACTGCAATTACATATTGTCAATCATGACCTGACCGAAGCCAGAACAACTGACTTGCGTCGCACCATCCATCAAACGGGCAAAGTCATAGGTAACTTTCTTGCTGTTGATGGATTTTTTCATCGAACTGATGATCAGGTCGGCAGCTTCTGTCCAGCCCATGTGACGCAGCATCATCTCGGCTGAGAGAATCTCGGAACCGGGGTTCACATAGTCTTTGCCGGCATATTTGGGTGCTGTGCCGTGGGTAGCTTCAAAGCAGGCAATGGTGTCACTCAGATTCGCGCCGGGAGCAATGCCAATACCGCCCACCTGAGCTGCCAAAGCATCAGATACATAATCGCCATTCAGGTTCAAGGTAGCAATCACGCTGTATTCAGCAGGACGCAACAGGATTTGTTGCAGGAACGCGTCTGCGATGCAGTCCTTGACGATGATGTCCTTGCCCGTTTTCGGATTTTTGAATTTGCACCATGGTCCACCGTCGATCAACTCGGCACCGAACTCTTTTTGAGCCAGACCATAGGCCCAATCACGGAAGCCACCTTCGGTGAACTTCATGATGTTGCCTTTGTGGACGATGGTCAAACTAGGCTTGTCATTGTCAATGGTGTATTGCAGCGCTTTGCGCACCAAACGCTCGGTACCTTCGCGCGAGACAGGCTTGATGCCGATACCCGACGTGTTGGGGAAACGAATCTTGGTGACGCCCATTTCATCCTGCAGAAACTTAATCAGCTTCTTGGCCTTGTCTGACTCGGCCTCGAACTCGATGCCGGCATAAATGTCTTCTGAATTTTCACGGAAGATCACCATATTGGTCTTCTGCGGCTCTTTCAC
>JGI24143J45723_1001460_pt1 | contig 11213 bp, 8 predicted proteins | sample BarGraIncu00432A_FD_45723 | JGI IMG/M metagenome (IMG submission 45723)
TGCAGGGGCGCGTTTACTCACCTGCTGTGACACTGAGAGCTTTTGTGCAACCTGGGGCTGTGGCTCAGTTGGACGACGGGCACTTGGTAAACCGGAACCCGCAGGGGCAGGGGCAGGGGCAGGGGCCATCGCCTGCTGAACTGCCGCCAGGCGCACTTTTTCAATCCTTTCCCTGGTGTATGCGACTGCCTTTCTTTCCCCTTCCAAATTTTTCGACGAAATCATTTCTTGCTCATTATTCTCTCGTATCGCTTTCTCTGCGCGAACTGGGGAGGCAGTCTGGCGCTTGGCTTCCAACTGTTTCCGAGCCGGAAGACCTTTGTCCGGCATGCGTTCCTTTTTAGCGTTCGCTAGCGCCGTTCTCACGATATCTGGGTAGGCCGACTTAGGGCTGTTATTCTTCTGTACACTTGACCGTTGTCCTTGCCGGGGATCTCTATCCTCTCCAACTGTCGCTGATGTCAGCTCTTTATTCAAAGCCGCGCTACCTGCTCGTCCGGACTTTTCTGAACCTATTTGCTTCTGATCAGGTTGCAGCGCTTCCCCCTGCGGCGCTTCTGCTTTGGCCACAGCCGGCCTGCTTTCCCGTGAAGGATTATGCTTTGGTTTAGCAAGTGAAACGCCGGCCGGGACAGTGGGGGGCGATCTCTGGGCGATACTTTCATCCGGTCCGGTTTCGCTGTTGTCAAGAACCGGGATTTTGGTCCCAGCCCGCCCTTTTTCGGGTATTGATTTCACCGGCAGGTACTCAGAGACAATGAGGTCTTCCCTGCTGCCAGCGCTTGCCTGTGGCAGATTGGGGGAACTCTGGTCTGTGCTCTGGAGGTCCTTTGGATTCTCTGATTCGACCGTTTCCTGCGCCAATTCGGACTGACCTTGGTGGCTCTCCACCACTGCCGTTTGGGCAAAATCGACCGGCAGCGCCGATGGCGTCGCCCAGATGGCATCAAAACGGGTCTCCACGCCGGTTGCCAGGTAGTAGGCAGAGGTCGAGTTTATAATGAGGACCAACAGGGTATGGAACATCAGGGAGGCGCACAGGGGCCATGCCATTTCAAAACCGTTCAATTTCCCTGTCAGCCGCCGGTTGACGTGCATGATATTCCCGATTTAATTGCCAGTAATCTGCTGTGAATTGTTACCCGTTGCCACCTCGGCCAATTTTCCCAGACGGTATTTGGCCTTGAGGTAGTGGTACTGCGGCAGGTCTTTGACAAAGATGCTGGCCACCTTGTCGGAATATATCAGGATCCACTCCCTGTTATTGAGCAGGAACCGGGACAAATTCGAGTTGGTGCCATAGAAAATCCAGGTTATCCGGTACTTGTCAATGATCCCTTCCCATCCGGCTTCGAAGCCGGTTATCTTCATGTATTCCTGCAATTTGGCAGTGCCGTACATGTCAGACCTGCCGTCGAAAAAGACCTTGTAGGTGGGATAGCCGCGGTAGATCAGGTAATCGCCGAATTCGTCGTCATTGAACATGTTGCCGGCAATCTTTTCTTGCATCAGGAATTCCACTGCGTCAACGGCCTTGACCTTTGGGTCGAAGCCATGATGGATGCGCCCGGAACCTACGGCGACAACCACCGCGATGAGCGCTGCGGCAGGCCAGATAAACCCGGTGGCGCGGGCATCCAGCCTCGCGATGTTGTCCGAGCGCCTTCTGAGAAAGTCGGCCAACTTGCCGCTGATATTCTTTTGTGCCTGCTCAGACTGGCGGACCAGAGTCGGTGCCACGACCAGCGCAAAGAGCGGGATGTAACGGGCCGAATAGAGGGCCATATTGGTGAAGATAAGGATGAGGACCAGTTCAGACGGTTCAACTTTTTTCTTGGACACTGCTAGTAGTGCGACTAGCAGTAACAGCAGGTACTTGAAAGGGAGGAAGTCGTGAAAGTTCGGGGAAAGGAACTCACTGACGTGGTCCATGAGGAATCTGTTAGACACCAGCTTAAAGGGGAAAAGTAGGATCTGATAGCCGCTGGGATTGCACAGGCAGGCAAGGAGGCAGGCACCGGTTGTTGCCATGAGCTGGCTAAGCCTTTGTCGGTAGCTATCCCTCTCTTCAAGAGGTCGGCTGAGCGTATGAAACAGATTGCCGATGCTGTAGGCGCCCAGGAGGATGAACCCTCCGAGGAATCCTCCATGCAAGTTGACCCAGAGGAGCATGGACAATGGCAGCAGGTATAGTCGGTTAACTCTGCCCCGCTGCCAGGACTCGAGCACGTAGTGCCAGCTGATCATCAGTAAAAAAGAGAAGACATGGGGGCGGGCCAGCCAGTGTATCTGCGAGGCACAGCAGACAAAGAGGGCGATGGCCGTAGCGAGGAGAGTGGGGGCACCGTAGGATTTCAAGGTCTTGAAAAGGAGCGTGATGGTGCAGGCCAACAAAATGGCAAAAAAGACCACGACACCACTCAGTCCGGCGCTGTCGTGCACGCTCGCCATGATGACTTCAGAAAGCCATTCGTGGGCTGTCCAGGGTAAGGGGGGGGTATGAAAGGAGAAAATGTCCGTTTTCGGTACCGAAAGGGTCTGGATGATGTACTGCCCGGCACGGATGTGATACCCCGTGTCGCCGTCACTGAGGAGTCCCGAATTGCCTGAAAATGACAGGAACAAGAGTATGACGCAAAAGAGCATGTCAGCGATTGAAGGGATAGGGTTTATGCCGTGAGTAAACTTCTTCTCCATATCATGATTTCTCCGGTGAGATGCCTATACCGTAATTCTAATGTTTGCTTTGGTTAGACAAGTTTAATTGATGTGCCGGAGAAATAAAGGGGGCTGGGGAAATATAGTTGTACCTGGGCGGCGAACAGCCAGGCGCGTTTGCCTTTTGTTAGTGGCTTCCTGGCAGGATAGTTAACCGTGTCAGTAAGCGAATAAGGCTGAAGACCTGTTCTGTTTAGCGGGGCCAATTTTATGCGGTAGGAGTAAAACCTGCTGGTACCGAAGTGCTCAACTGGGACTCAGCTTTGACACATCTTTCGATAGTTCCCTAATCCTCAAGTCGGTCAAGTGATTGCCTTCCACAGTTTTACCGCGCTCCATAGTGATATGACGGAGAGGGCAAACGCGGCGGTAAAACCAGCCACGCTTCCCTTGGAGTAGTAACTGTAAAGCCACCAGAAGTCAAAACCGCTGCGCCAGGGTGCCTGTTTGCTCTTTTCCCTGATGTCACTGGATTGGTCGTGACTGTTGGGCGCCCAGGCCGTGAGATTCTTAGCTTTGGAAAAGATCAATTTTGCCTGAATGGGGATTGGCGCATAGCGTGGATTGAAGTACGTCTCCATGATGGGTTCGCATATTTCCGGAGCCCCCATTGCTTTCACTGTGGTAAAGGGCACTTTTTCTTCATTCAGATAATAGAAATAATTATAGATATGTAGCGCTACAGACATCAGCTGAATAGCCACACTGACAGTGAAAAGGGCGTAAACGGCTTTCCGCACCACAGGGCTTTTCTTCCATTGCGGCGCATCAAAGACCTCTGCCAAAGGTATGATCAGGTACGGGGTAATGACAAACAGATAACGCGGTCCCCAGGCCCAATCGCCATGCCAATAAACATTTCTGGAGAGGAATAGCAGATAGGAAACAATAATGAAGATGAACGTAAGGGCGACTTGCGGGTTTTTCCTGCAGAAGGGACGTAGGGCGAAGAAAAAGAGCAGGGCGATCGGTGAGTAGTAGAAAAATCCCTTAGAGGGGCTGATTAGGAACCCGGTGAGGCCGGTCGTTAGCGCTGAGCCCGTGAAAAAGTGAAGGCCCAGGCGTGACGCCATAAGGGTATATCCCGTTTCGAGGATGGAGCCAAATCGTGCGTAGTTATACCAGAAAAAAACCGCCAGGAAGGGAAGCAGCAAAGAGATAAACAGGAAAACGTCCTTAACTCGTGCGGAAATTGATGGATTGCTGCGAGCAGGTAGTCTGTGCCGTAAGGCGAGAAGGATCACCAGGGCCGCACCCACAATCGCCGAAGTCGGTCGCGTCAGGAAGGCAAGACCGAGGGAAACCGCAGCCGGGAAAAGACGGCTCCTTCCCGCATCGCTGACATGGCACTGGGTGAAGTAGACAGCGAGGAGGCAAAAGAGCGTCTCGACGGCGTGATCACCCGGGTCCTTAGAATAGTACCAGGCAAAGGTACCGAGACCGTAGCAGATCGAGACGTAAACGGAGGCTCGTCGTTGGTAGCCAAGAGACCGGCAGAAGAGAAAGACGACGACGGCTGTGGCTGCGCCGGCGAACTGGTTTACCAAAGTGACCAGGCTTTCGGGCGGTATCCCGGCTAATCTGCCTGCGATATAAAAAGGAAGGATGGCTACTACACCGCCGATGCCGAAGAGAGAATATTGTCTTCCATCATGAGCCAGCATTCCTAATTCTGCAGGGGCTGTGACCGAGACCTCCGAGCGCTCAACTATTGATCTTGCTACCTCGAGTTTCATAATGGCCACGTCGCCTATATTCACGTTGAGGCGGGATGCGGTCAAGAGATAGAGCGAGGCGAAAAGCAGCAAGAGATAGATGATGAGATGTCTGTCCGAGGTGCCGTTTGGTATCACTAATCCTCCAATTCTTAGCCACTTATACCTGCCCTAGCTGCTGGCCGTCTAACGCTTTTAGATGAGCTATTGACGGCCAACACTAGAGCTAACCCAAAACGAAGCGGCATTGGTAGAGGTAAATAACAAAGCTGGCGAGCCATGGCAGACACAAAGATCTTCGGCTCAATATGGGGAATTTTGGGGTAGATTTGAAATCCGAAACCTCGGTGAGAGCAGGGCTATTACTCTTTTTGGGCGATGCCAAAATGAATTATCCGAGGGCCTGTTTGTCGGGACAGGCTAACAAAACGTTGGAAAAGTGTCGATCAGCAAAAGCTATCGATTTGGTTATGTCAATGGTGGTTCGACCTCAGCAAGTCTCCCCGTGAAGTATGACCTTTAATTGGTTTCCTGGCATGGTCTCCGATGCCTCTATGGTTCCCGCTGGTAATTCGATGACGCTTTTGGCGCCGGGATAAATGCGGGATATCCGGTTAGGCCGCAAAGCCTTCGCGACTCCCACGACACATTTTCCCTTATCCAGAAACACGACATCTATCGGAAACTTCATGCCAAAAGTGTGCACGCTGTTGCATGGTTTGATCCACAACCCTTCGCCGGCGGGGAGGGCGCTTCGACCCAGGAGGCCCTTCAATCTGGCAAACAGCGTGTCAGCCACTGCCAGATTCAGGGCGAGTTCCTTTCCCGAGGTGCAATCGGTTGCCTTCATACTATTCGAAGGGATGCTCCGGCAGAAAGAGCCGAATGCCGACGGTGCCGATGAAACTCATCGGATCGTAGCTGCCGACCTTGACTCCCGAGCTGTTCACGTCCCCGTCGGCCGTGTAGAGGCCTCTGGCGTCGACGGTGAAGGCTATTCCCCTAGTGACAAAATAGTCGAACCCGAGATTTAAATGGCCGCCTACCGTCCAGTCCAGGTCATACTTGGTACCCGATACATGCTTCAACTCCCCCCTGACGAAGTCGGCACCGCCGCCGATAAACGGCACCAAGCGGTTGTCGGCGGCAAAGCGGTACTGGAGCCCCAGGGCGATATCGGTGAGCGACGCCTCATAGGCTTTGCTCCCGGAAGTTTTCACATCCGACTTCAGCAAGCGGGTGACATCCAGTTCGACGGCGAGATTTCCGCTGAGTCCGAAGACGACGCTACCGCCTGCCGCTACTCCTACCTCGGAATTCGAGGTGGAACTGATGAAGTCATCATGGAGCGGCACTAAAGCCCCGACTTTACCGGTAATGCCGAACCTGCCATCGATGCCGGCGGCACAAGCGGTGCCGGTGCAGACCACGATCATGAGCATCGATACTAAAGATAAGCTGCGCATGCTGCCTCCTCATTTCGGCACAATAATTTTTAGTCCTTTTTGTTTCTCAAGGTAACAATATAGCCACCATAACTGTAGAGGGGTGGGCCCGACGAGTATGGGTCGGGAGATGTCGCTTTATAGATGACTGAACAACTTCTCTCGCTTCCAATAGGCGGAGTCCTGATGCTGACGATGGAGTTGAAGATTCCAAGTCCGGTATTATCGGTCGTAACCGTTCGGGATGTTGTTTCGGGGGTATCAATAAAAATAGAACAATTATCGACGCCTGCTACACCATTTCCTGGCAGGAGATTGCCCAGTACACTGTATATATCTAGTTTTACAGGTACTAAAGTCCTGTTAATGCCATTTCTGTCGAGCACCTCAAAAGTGGCAAGTTGCAGAATGTTGTAATTAGGGGCAACCGCCGGGTCGATGGAATGGATATCCACAGACAGGGTGTTAAGGTTCCCGTCCGGATCAGTCGGAGTCTTGGACGTAATGAAATTAATATAATTGCCGGCACTCCGGACTATCTTGATAATGCTCACAGCGCTCACCAATTGGCCATTTACTGATGTCGAGGCCATGATGATGACATCCCTGTTCGTCTCTGGGTTGAGTGTCCTAAGGATGATAACCGCCACGCCGGAAGAGGTACTCACGACGGAATTCGCGGGTATGGTCACTGAAGGACCGGCAGTCGGGTCGGGGATTACCTCTTCAAAGAGGACCGGACCATCAACCAGATTACCATTGCTATCCTTCAAGGTTGCCGTAGCGAGGACGGAGCTGTTGGCTCCGACTGTATCAGACCCGGAAGTGCCAGTCGTGGTTAACGATAATGCGTAGGAGAGTGTCGTTCCCGAGCCAGACGGGGCCGGTGTCGCCACTGTTGTCCCTTGGTTGTTCGGTGCCAGAGGGTCACTGACTGAACTCGAATTGCCGTTTGATCCTCCGCACCCGGCAATGGCTAGAAGCCCAAGTGCCAGCAGTGAAAGTATTTTTGTTCTTGAGTGGTTCATGCCGGTCCCCCTGCGTTATTGATGCCGTTGAACTGCATTCATGCATATATTTGCCAGGCTTCTGCCTGTTTTCCAGTGATAAGAAAGTGACCCCTTGCCGATATCAAATGGGACACCGGCAAGGGAACAGAGTTTACTTTTTGCCCTGGCGCACATAACTCAGTGCCAGCTGCACGGCTATGATCAAAAGCAAAATGGTGTTGAAGTCGGTTTTCATGAAATCACCTCCTCGGGTTTTATTGATTCCTTAAACGAGCTCGCACCGCGAAAGATTATTTGAAGAGCTTGGCAATCTGCACCATGGCGGGGCCCAGGATTACCACCAGCAACGCGGGCAGTATGAAAAGCACCAACGGAAAGATCATCTTGATGGTCGTTTTGGCGGCAGCCTCTTCCGCAATCTGTCTGCGCCTGGTACGTAAGGAGTCCGAATAGCTGCGCAGTGCCTGGCTAAGACTGGTCCCGAAACGCTCAGTCTGGGACAGCATGGTGACGAAGGACTTGACATCGTCAACCATGGTGCGCTCAGCCATATCCTTTAAGGCTTCAATGCGCGGTTTGCCGGCACGTGTTTCCATGGTCGCTATTCTGATCTCCCGGGCTAGCGGATCCTCGCTAAACTGCGGCGTCTCGGTCGTTCTGATCAGGGCCGCGTCCATGCTGAGGCCCGCCTCTACGCAAACTGTTATCAAGTCGAGGACGTCAGGCAGGGTATGGAAGATTCTTATCTGCCGGTTTTTCTTCTTGTAATAGACCCAGTAGCTGGGCAGCAGGTAGCCGACGATCGCGCAGGCTACCATCATCAGATTTGCCTGGCTGCTGAAGTAGGACTGTTTCGGAGCCGCATACAAAATCAGATAAAGCGCCGGGAAAACACAGGCGAGCAGAATCTTGCTCCCCAAAAAACGGTAGATGCTTTCCTTCCGGTAACCAGCAGCCACCAGCATCTTGGTATATTTGGACTGCTCTTTTGGTGTCAGCTTTACCGTTTCACCGATTCGGTCCAGCTTTTCGTCCCAGGTGCCGGACTTGGCCGGTTGCCGCAACTTGTTGCTTATCTCCGGGAAAAGACTCTCCATCCGCTCCGTCAGGACACTTTTGCGCAACAAGAACTGGTAAAATGCCAGTGACAGTAGCAAGACTGCGACGAATACTATTGACGTGATCAGGAAAATCATTTTGGGCGCCTATATCTGTATTTTGATAATATTTCTGATTACCAGTAGTCCGAGTAACTGCATGCCGGCTGCCACTAATAGGATGGATATCCCCATCGGATCCTCGATGAGAGCCGATTCGTAACTGGGGTTAAGGACGTTGAAGCAAAGGTAAGCTATGATGGGGAGGGCCCCCAGGACATAGCCCGACATGCGCCCCTGTGCGGTGTAAACCTGAACCTGCCTTCGAATCCTGAGCCTCTCCCGGATAGTCACCGCCAGTTTGTCCAGTATTTCAGAGAGGTTACCGCCGATATCGGTGTGGATGCTGACCACGGTGGTGAAAAACCGAAGGTCCAGGCTGTCGACCCTTTCATTGAGGTTGCCCAGGCTGTCGGAGATTCTCAAACCCAGTTGCTGCTGGTCGTATGCCACTTTGAAGAGTTCGCCCACAGGGTTGGCTATTTCCTGGCCGACCAGTTGCACCGCAGTGTTAAAGGAATGCCCGGCCCGCAAGGATCGCGCGATCATGGTCAGGGCGTCGGGGAACAGTTCGGTGAATTTTTCGGTTCGCTGCATGGTTTTGAACCTGAGAAAGCCAAGAGCAAGCACGGCCGAGGCGAGCGCAGCCAGCAGGCTGAAAAGCGCCGAATGGGTCAGATAGGCGGCAACCGCTGCACCGGCCAGTGCCAAAGCGGCGCTGCTCAGGACGAAGGCCGAGGCGGTCAGCTGCAGACCGGCGTGATCCAGCTTCCGATCGAGGTTTCTGGTAAACGGCAAACGCGACAGAATCCGGTCGGCCGGCGCCGTTTCCCTAGTAATTTCCGATCGCAATTCCGCCGGTATTCCTTGAGTCTCCTGCCTCGCCATGTTGCGCAGCCGCCGTTTCAGCTCGCTCTTGGGGGACGATTGTACTCCGGTGACACCAAGGTAAATGGCCACCAAAACGCAGAAAACCGTCAGAAATATGAACGCTGCAATGGGGTAAAGCACCGGCGACCTCCTAGTTCTCAAAAACTCCCGCAGGAAGTTCAAAGCCTGAGAGTTTGAAGCGCTGAGCAAATCTCGGGCGCACCCCCGTAGCCTGGAAGGCGCCGATCACCTTGCCTGCCTTGTCGATTCCTATTTGCTCATACACAATGACATCGTGCATGACGATAGTATTTCCTTCCATGCCAGTAATCTCGGAGAGTTTTACCACCCTTCGTGTGCCGTCGGAGAATCTGACCAGCTGCACCACCAGATGCACCGCTGAAGCAAGCTGTTCCTTGATCGCCCTTTCCGGCAAGTCCATTCCGGCCATGAGTACCATGGTCTCGATGCGCGCCAAGGCGTCCCGCGTGGTGTTGGCATGGACCGTGGAAAGTGACCCGTCATGTCCGGTGTTCATGGCCTGCAGCAGGTCGAGCGCCTCACCGCCGCGCACCTCGCCGATAATGATCCGGTCCGGCCGCATCCTCAGGGCATTTCTCAAAAGATCCCTCTGGGTAACCTCGCCTCTCCCCTCGATGTTGCTCGGCCTCGTCTCCAGCCTCACCACGTGGTCCTGCTTCAAGTGTAGTTCGGCGGAATCCTCAATGCTCACGACCCGCTCGCTGCCTGGGATAAATGCGGAAAGGACGTTCAGCAGGGTCGTCTTGCCGGTCCCGGTGCCGCCGGAGATTAGGATGTTGAGCCTGCACTGTACCGCCCCCTCCAAAAGTAGAGCCATGCGCTCGTCGAGGGTTCCGATCCTTAGCAGATCCTTCATTCCGAGCGGTTCACGCCCGAAGCGGCGTATGGAGAGCGCGGGGCCGTCCAGGGCTAGCGGAGGTATGATCACGTTCACCCGGGAGCCGTCAGGAAGCCTCGCGTCCACGTAGGGAGACGATTCGTCAATCCTCCTGCCGACCTTGGACACGATCCGTTCGATGATCTGCATGAGGTGTGCATTGTTGCGAAAGCTGACTTCGGTCTTCTGCAGTTTGCCGGCTTTTTCGATGTACACCTTCGAGAAGCTATTAACCAGGATATCCGAAATCTGATCGTCGGCCAGGAGCGGTTCCAGGGGGCCCAGGCCGAAAGTCTCATGCTGAATTTCAACAATGAGCCGGTCCCTCTCGACTTGGTTCAACGGGATTCCTTCACCGATTATGAGGCCTTCTATGACGGTGCCGATTTCGCGCACCAGTTCGTTATTCTCCATCAGGTCTATCTTGGCGAGATCGATTCTGTCTATCAGGCGCCGGTGGATGCGGGTCTTCAGCTCCTGAAAATGTTCGGTGTCAACCGTTGCCTGAACGGTCTGAACTTTGAAGGGATCGTTCAGTAACATGCAGCTCTCCTTACGGACTTGGCGTCCGCCTCCACCGGTGTTTTCGATGTTTCCACGTTAACGTACCGGGTCACTTTTTCACATGCTCGGCAAGATCAAGAATCGCTTTGCTGATCGGGGAGCGGGGTAGCAATTTAACGACCGGCATTCCTTTGTTGATCGAATTGACCACGTCAGCGTATTCGTTGGGTATTGCCTGATACACACCTCTGGATAGTACCTTTTCGGCATCTTTAAGATTTATGTCTGACTTGGGGAGATACCGGTTGATGATGAGCTTCACCCGATCGCTATCCAACCCCTTGCCAGCCATGGCGCGCAGATAGCGTTTGGTATTCTTGAGAGCGGGCAGGCTCAGGGTCGTCGTGAACAGTATCAGCTGGGAATCCCGGAAGATTGACATGTTACAACCCGACAGCTGGCCCACGCAATCGACCACTACATAGTCGAAGATGCCGCGCAGGAACTCCAGGATGCGGTGTACCTGCTCCGGCGTTATCGATACGGCGTCGTCTATCTCCAGCGGCTCGGTAAGCAGGTAGGGTCCCGAGGGATGGCGAGTCATGACGCTCATGAGAAAATTGGCGTCCAGTCTTCCCACGTTGGAGGTGACGGAACTCAAGGTGTAGGCCGGGTTGACGTTGAGAAAGGTGTTGACGTCGCCGGCCTCCAGGTTAAGGTCGACCAGCGCGACCTTGATCCCTTCCGTGGAGAGGGCGGCCGCCAGGTTGACGGCGACGGTCGTGGTTCCCATGCCGCCGATCGGGTTGTACACGGCGATAATCCTGCCGATGGCGGTCTCTTCAGCCGGAGCTGTAAAGAGAAAGCGCCCGACC
>JGI24143J45723_1001465_pt1 | contig 11183 bp, 12 predicted proteins | sample BarGraIncu00432A_FD_45723 | JGI IMG/M metagenome (IMG submission 45723)
TCAATGCCTAAATCTCGCAAAGACTTAACTAACGTTGTTTTGCCTGCAACACAAACGCCAGCAACTACNAATCGCATNTTATCACCACTCTAACATGGAAAAGATACACTCATNCTTCGGATATTATAATCTCTTTCAGTATCACATATGCCCATAACAACTACAGTCATATCATCACTNGGACGATAATTATCCAATTCTAAAGCATATTCCAAAATACTNTCCGCAATAAATGTGGCATCTTCCGCACTATTATCGGCAATCAATTTGTGGATCAGGTCAAAGTTAACAACTTTACCATGTTTACGCCCAGCTGCCTGAATACCATCAGTATAGGATACTAACAGCATTCCCATTTCTAGTGGCAGTTGATACATTAATGGCTTCATTCTTTTATGTACACCAATGGAACTAATATCCTCATCGTAAACATCAATGCCATATTGATGCTTGATGATCACTGGACAATTAGAATTTCGGCTAAACACGGCTGTCTGAGTATCTAAGTCTGCACTAATTAAGGTAAGGGTAGATGACACTTTTCCATCCTTTACGACATAAAGATAATCATGCACAGCACGTGCCACTGCGCCATCCCGAGCGCCATCGGCAATTAATGCCACCGCCTTATTCACTACTAAAGTGCTGGTAACTTTAGCTGCTTTACCGCTACCTTGTCCATCAGCTAATATGGCTGAAATACCACCACTCGGTCTGTCGACAACTTCTACACTATCGCCACAATCTGCCATAGCATATTTATTTATTTTAGCAACACCTATTTTAATTTCCATTTTTCCACCTAACTGCAAAATCTAAAGATCACCTAATTTGTTTCTATACCACAATGAATAATTGCATCTTCCATTAATAAATAATTCATTGACTGATCATATTGCCCCGTTGGCACTTTGCTTACTAACTGGGTTGACCATATTGCACCAATAAGTACAGCCTTCAGTGCATGGGGAATGAATCGATCATAATAGCCAGCGCCCATACCTAACCTATTGCCATTAAAATCATACGTGACCGCAGGTACAACCATTAAATCAATCAATCCTGGTTCAACTAATCTTAATTTATTAGGATCAGGNACCATTAAATTAAACCGTCCCCGGACTAGACCATCCATACTATCAATTCTTGCGGCATCCATTATCCCATATTGTTGCCGCATATGTGGTACACAGACCATCTTGCCTTGCTCCCAAGCATGTTCTATGATATTCATCATTTGCGGCTCATCTGGCATGGACAAAAACAGCATTATAACTTTTGCCTGTTGATAAAATGGCCAGCTATATAGTTGCTGAGCCATTTTATTGCTTTGTATCGCAATAAATTCTTTATCTAGCATGCGTCTTTTCGTCAATAAATCTTCACGCAATTGTTCTTTCGTATGCTCAACATTAAGATTTTTGTGGAGCATTTTGATAACTCTGTACTGCAGTACGTAAGAAATCTATTTCTATTTTTTCTGCTACTTTTAATGTGACTTTCTTAGCATCTAAAGACGTGATAGTACCATACATACCACCGTTAGTGATAACTCGGTCATTTTTTTTCAAATTATTTAACATTTCATCACGAAGATGCTGTTGTTTTTTCTGCGGACGATAAAGTAAAAAGTAAAAAACTACCCCCATTAATACGATCGGCCCATAAGACGCTAACATCTGAAGCATTTCTTGAGAAATACCTGGCAATATAATCACTCCCATTTTTATAATCTAGTATACGCTAGTAACAGTATATTCCACATTAAATACTGAAATCCTCTTTAACGAGCTTTATATTGTGCTAAAAACTCTTGTCTAAAGTCCACAAAGTTATCTTCTAAAATAGCTGTACGCATTTCTCTCATAAAATTTAATAAAAAATGTAGATTATGAATTGTCGTCAACCTTAATCCCAAAATTTCATTGGTTTTGAATAAATGCCTAATATATGCCCTGGAAAAATTACGGCAGGCATAACAACCGCATGTTTCATCAAGTGGCCTGAAATCCCTTGCATATTCAGCATTCTTAACCACTAATCGTCCTGAGCGAGTCATGACAGTACCATTACGAGCAACACGTGTAGGAAATACACAATCAAACATATCAACACCATGCAAGACACCTTCAACTAAGCAATCCGGGGTGCCAACCCCCATCAGATATCTAGGCTTACCCTCAGGCAAGAGTGGAATTGTATGCTCTAACATTTCATACATCAAAGCTTTTGGTTCACCAACACTGAGGCCTCCAACAGCATAACCTGGCAAATCTAATGCCACCAGTTCTTGGGCACTTAAGGTTCTTAGGTCTTTATACATCCCCCCTTGGACAATACCAAATAAAGCTTGGTCATCTGTTCGGGTATGAGCCTCTTTACACCTCTGAGCCCACCGTGACGTCCTTTCTGTCGACTTTCGAACATAATCATGATCAGCAGGATAAGATACACATTCGTCAAAGGCCATAATAATATCTGAGCCCAGTGCCATCTGTATCTCAGTAGCTTTTTCCGGCGAAAGAAAATGCTTTGATCCATCAATGTGTGAGCGAAAAGTAACACCTTCCTCCGTAATTTTGCGTAATGGTCCTAGGCTAAAGACTTGGAAACCACCACTATCAGTTAGGATTCCCCTATCCCAATTCATAAACTTATGTAAGCCACCCGCCTCGGCCACCAATTCATGTCCCGGACGCAGATATAAATGATAGGTGTTACTTAAAATGATCCCTGCCCCCATATCTTTAAGTTCATCAGGCGTTATCGCCTTAACTGTAGCTTGCGTGCCTACTGGCATAAAAATTGGTGTATCAAAGCTACCGTGGGGCGTATGTAAACGTCCTGCCCGCGCTCCGGTCTTAGAACAACGCTTAATTAATTCATAAGTAACTGCCATTATGCCTCCTTAGATATTACAAAAAATTTAGAATCTATTTAAAATCCTCTATTAGATAATTAACATAGCATCCCCAAAACTAAAAAATCTATATTTCTCTGTCACTGCAATCTGATAAGCAGATAAAACACTTTCCCTACCAGCCAGGGTACTAATTAGCATTAATAATGTGGACTTTGGTAAATGAAAATTAGTAACCATCGCATCAATCATTTTAAATCGATAGCCGGGATAAATGAAGATCTCAGTCCAGCCACTTTTTGCTGTAAGTATTCCATCATCATCAGTCGCTGTTTCTAGTGTACGGATTGCTGTGGTACCGATAGCAATCACTCTACCACCCCGGTCTTTGGTTTTATTTATTAGCTGGGCAGTTTCTGATGATACTGAATAATATTCCCTATGCATAACATGATCGGCTATATTATCAGTATTGACTGGTCTAAATGTACCGAGTCCTATATGTAAAGTAACAAATGCTAGATTAATGCCTTTTGCCTCAATCTTAGCCATTAATTCTTTGGTAAAATGTAGCCCTGCAGTTGGTGCAGCAGCCGAGCCACGCTCACGGGCATAAACTGTTTGATAACGTTCTTTATCTGCTAATTCTGCCTTAATATATGGTGGCAGTGGTGTTTGCCCTAATTTATCCAATATTTCCTCAAATACACCACTATATTTGAAACGAACAATCCGCCCACCAAAATCGGTAGTATCCAAGATCTCACAGGATAGCTCATCACTAAATGTAATCGTTACACCTGGCCTTGCCTTTTTGCCTGGCTTGACTAAGACCTCCCATTCATTACCGGTTTTTCGGTTTAACAAGAATACTTCTACCTTACCGCCAGTTTCAGCCTTGGCACCAATTAAGCGAGCTGGAATAACTCTGGTATCATTAAAAACTAGAGTATCACCAGCCTTTAAATAATCAGGTAAATCATAAAAATGCTGATGCATTATAGTTCCTTTAATTTTATCTAATACTAATAGACGAGAGTGATCACGAGGCTCACATGGACATTGAGCAATCAAGTCTTCTGGTAAAATATAATCGAAATCAGATAACAGCATTATACGAAACTCCTTTAGAATATTTTATTAATGGTTGTTCCCTGATAATAGTGTTTTAATATTTCTTTAAAATATGTGGAATCATTCTGTGGACCTTGTTCAGCCATGGCCTTGGCACCCCATTGAGATAATCCTAAGCCGTGTCCCCAACCAAATCCTGAAATAACTATAGATTCATTTGGCCTACCACTAATTTCATGTTTTGCCTTTTTATCGGTGTTAAAACCTTGTTTACGGATAGTTGATAAATCATTTTCCAAAACAGTAACATCAAATAAAGTACTCTTTAAGCCAAATAATTTACGTAGCTGTTCGCCAGTCAACTGGGTATTGCCTGTGGAACCAATAAGTCTAATTACATTTACCCGTCCTGATATCCCGCGATCAGTGGCGCTCATTGGTTGATGAGTCAGCGGTGTAAGTTCAATCGTTTTTATGGCACCAATAGTATACCCAGCTTTAGAAATTGTCGTATTTAACTCATTGGCGGTTAGCCTTTTTTCCCATTTATACTGAGGTGAATTTTGATCATAATCGACTACACCGCGCAAATAAGGCTGATACGTGCCCCACACATTCTCACTATTTTCAGTATAGCCACCAGAACTACTATGAAAATACGCAGGAATAACCTTTCCTTGGGACATAATAACTTGTCCCGCTGTATCACCTACGGCTTTTGTGATCTGTGGTGTTTCACTTTGCCGACCACCATATACCTGACAGTCTGTTGTAGCACACACATCGTAGTCATCAACTTGATGCTTATTAAAATTGTATAGTGCATAAGTTCGTGCAGCCACAGACTGGGCTTTAAGGGCTTCTAAATGCCAGCTAGGCGGCATTTCTCCAGCAATAACACCATCCAAATATTGTTCAATGGGAAGTGTATTAACAACAGTCAGACCAGTCTTCCCGTGAGTAAGATGAATGTCAATGTTACCATGATATTGCTTCTTATTAACTGCAATATCATGGTAACCATCATATTGAACCATTAAGGCATTTAACTTCATGGCTTTTACTAGCTTGCCATTAATAGAAAAACTTCTCCCTTTGACTGCAATAATTGCTTGTTGTCCAGCAACTAAATATGTTAATACCTGTCCTGATTCTCCATTTAAAATTACAAAGTTAGCATCCGCTGAAATTAATACATTTTCCTGATTTGACAGTAGGCCCACTCTAATTGTCGGTTCCAGAGACTGTGCTTGAGCAGGCACAACAAAAAAAGCGATTATTAACGTTATGGGTAACAGAAAATAATACAATGCATGCTTCAAAATCATTCTCCTCTTTAGAGTTTATTTTAGTAAACTCCCTTGTTCATCGAATTTATAGGGTATTCCTAAATGCTCATACGCCAATTGGGTAGCAATCCGTCCCCGAGGAGTACGCTGCAAAAAGCCCATTTGCAATAAGAAGGGTTCATATACATCTTCAATGGTCTCATTTTCTTCACTAATAACAGCTGCTAATGTATCAATACCAACGGGACCCCCTTTAAATTTTTGTATAATCGCCAACAACATATTACGATCTGTTTTATCCAGACCGCATTTATCCACTTCTAACATGGCTAATGCCTTATCAGCAATAACATCAGTAATGGTGCCATTGCCCACAATTTGAGCATAATCTCTTACCCGCTTTAATAAACGATTGGCAATCCGTGGTGTTCCTCGAGACCTTCGAGCTATTTCACATGCGCCCCCCGCATCAATCTCAACTTTTAATATTTCTGCTGCCCGATTTACAATATGTACTAAATCTTCTGTGCGATAATATTCTAACCGACAAACTACACCAAATCGATCGCGCAAAGGTGCGGCCAAAGCTCCAGCTCTAGTTGTAGCACCAATCAAAGTAAAAGGTGCTAAATCTAAACGAATAGAGCGAGCGCTGGGCCCCTTACCAATAATAATATCTAAGGCATAATCCTCCATGGCAGAATACAAGACTTCCTCAATATTCCTAGAGAGCCGATGAATTTCATCGATAAATAATACATCTTTTTCTCCTAAATTAGTGAGCAATGCAGCGAGATCACCAGCACGTTCAATCGCTGGCCCTGATGTTACCCGAAAATTCACACCTAGCTCATTTGCGATAATACCTGCTAATGTCGTTTTACCCAAACCAGGAGGGCCATATAACAGTACATGATCCAAGGCTTCTTCACGAGATAAGGCTGCTTGCACAAATATTGAAAGATTATTTTTAACTTGATCCTGACCAATATATTCATTGAGTAAGCGAGGTCTTAAGCTATATTGCCAATTATCAACTTCTTGCTCATTACTCGTAATGATTCGTTCCTCTTCCTCCATGATTTACGAATTCCCCCTACCGAACTCTCGAAGTGCTAATTTTATCAGACCCTCTACTGATTGTGCATTTTTATCAAGCTTTTTGACTATCGGTATAATTTCGCTATGATTATAACCCAGTGCAAGTAAGGCTTGTATTGTTTCATCAACAATATCACCTTTAACAATCGCTATCTGAGTTTCCATATTTTCTTCATTACTAATAACGCCAATCTTATCCTTTAACTCCAGCATCATTCTTTCAGCCGTTTTCTTACCGATACCTGGTAGCTTCGTTAATGCCGTAATATTATTTGTACTAATTGCTATACGGAATTGTTGGGGATCAATTGCTGACAAAACTCCCATTGCTACTTTGGGACCAATCCCATTAATGGAGATTAGAGTTAAAAATAGATTATACTCATCTTGAGTATAAAATCCATATAATAAAATTGCATCTTCACGTACATTCATATGTGTAAACAATGATGAAACTTTGCCAACAATGAGTTTCTGCCTAGTTGCTGCCGCAATAAACACACGATAGCCAACTCCTTGGACATCAATTAAGCAATGATCTATTAGAATATGAGATACCGTTCCTCGTAGATAACCAATCATAATTTTTTACCCCTACAACTTTGATTTTTTGCCCCCGATAACGATTTAGCATATGCAAGATCTCGTCGTTCATTAACCGAATGCGTAGTACAAATCGCCACTGCTAGAGCATCAGCGACATCATCGGGATGAGGCTTAGATGGCAAATTTAATAAGCGCTGTGTCATATATATGACCTGCTCCTTTGTTGCTTTACCATATCCTACAACTGCTTGTTTTACTTGGAGGGGTGTGAATTCAGCTAGCTTAACACCATTTTGGGCCGCAGCTAATAAAATAACCCCACGAGCTTGTCCTACGGTCATGGCAGTTGTTACGTTTCGATTAAAAAAGAGTAATTCAACCCCCACGATCTCAGGGTTATATTTTTTGATAAGCAAATCAATATCATGATGAATAATAACCAACCGTTCTGCATCACTCATTGTCGGGCTTGTTTCAATCGCACCATAATGCAAGGCTTTTAAATGACTACCCTGCAAATCGACCAATCCATAGCCACAAATCGCTGTACCAGGATCAATCCCTAAAGCCAACATACAATAATCCCCCTTACCACCTACCATGAATTCGACAGCAGAATTCACTTTACCTTTTTTAATAAAGAAAACTCAGACTGTACTAACCTCTCAGGGGGCACAGACCAATGATGTTTACGGCTATCCCATCAAGTATACCCCCTCACATCGCCATTGGTGTAACCTAACGTATGTGTTGTATAAAATAAGATAGCTGTATCCCTACCAACTCCGCAAAAAAGATAGAGGGTACTCCCTCTATCTTACTTGCATTCCTTCTAAAGTACTTAATAACTCTTCCGTTGAACTTACAACCAAACCTTTTTGTAATTCTTCAACATCTTGGGCCATAAGTTTATTGATTGGTATATTCGTGACTTCTTTGACAATACGCTTAGAATCAGGTTTCCCATAAAATACAGCGACATGGCCATCATGTATTCCTAAAAACATATTATTGACATGTTCACGACAATAGCCGTCAATCTTTAACGTCATTTGAACTTCGTCTCTAGTAACTTTATCAAATACCCAACCTTGATAAATATTCTGCAGTTGATAAACAGTTAAACCAACTAATTTTTCTGTAGGTTTTATACGTAACACTTCTTCATCATTACACTTCAGATATAAAATTTTCTGTACCAAATCAGTATCGGCAGTTATCTTAATTTTATTTTCTTGCTTAACAACTTCTGCTTCCTGGGGTATAAGGGAATTATTCCCACCTATAAAAGATGAATTAGAAAGATAATATAGTGACATACCCACTATCAGAAACATACCTATTGTGAGTAATACAAACTTTGTATTATATTTTTTAGAAGACAACAATGAAAGCAACTCCTCATTTTCCAGTTGCCAACATTATTGCCTAAAAATATTAATATTATACATATTAGCTCATTTTACGGTGTAAATTCACATTAAATCTTCTGAAATATCAAAATTAGCATATACTTCCTGTACATCATCATGCTCTTCCAAAGCATCCATTAATTTTATCATCTTTGTAGCCTCATCACCCAATAATTCTACTGTAGTTGTAGGTATCATCGTTATCTCTGCTACTGCACATTTAATTTTATTCTTCGTAAGAGCCTCTTGCACTCGGTCAAAATTTTCAGGATTAACAATTATTTCAAATACTTCATCTTCAGCTTTGAAGTCATCAGCCCCAGCTTCCAGTGCAAGCATCATCAATTCTTCTTCATCTAAGCCTTTTATTTCATCAATGACAAAAAGCCCTTTTTTATTAAACATCCATGATACACAGCCTGATTCTCCCAAATTTCCAGCATACTTATTGAATAAATGGCGAACATCAGCTGCTGTTCGATTGCGATTATCAGTCATAACTTCTACAATAACTGCTACACCACCAGGCCCATATCCCTCGTAAAGTAAGTCCTCATAATTACTTCCTTCCAATGCTCCAGCACCTTTTTGAATGGCACGTTGAATATTATCTTTAGGAACATTGTTTTCTTTGGCCTTTTGTAAAGCCAGCTTTAAGCGCATATTACCAACAGGATCAGAACCGCCCATACGTGCTGCAACGGTAATTTCTCGACCAATTTTAGTCGTAATCTTACTACGCAGAGCATCTGTTTTACCTTTTTTGTGTTTTATCGTAGACCATTTTGAATGTCCTGACATATTTTATTCTCCCCTCTCAAACAATAGTAATCAGGCATTATTTTAGCATAAATCTACGCTTTTAGTAAAGCGTCTTATGGACAAATTTATTTTGTGTGCCAATGTAAATGTTTCTTACACTCATCAAGTGCCTTTTGATTATCTGATGCATCAGCCATAATCGAAGAAGTTGCAAAGTCGTCAACCAGCTTATTACTGATACGTATATCAATTAAAGTGCCTGGTCCACCCACGCACCCCCCAGTACAAGCCATACCTTCAAAGAAATTAGCATCTATTTTGCCTGCTTTCATTTGCATTAATGCCATCTTGCAATTTTGTAATCCTTCTGCTCGATGGGATTTCACTACTAGATCTGGATTGATTTTCGTTGCCGCATCAATAACTGCTTGCACCACACCACCAGCTCGGGCAAAGGCATTTCCATCACGAGAAGCAGTTGTTACATACTCAGTTTCTGGAATGTCTAACAGATTTATGTTTGCACCAACAAACAAAGATTCCATTTCTTCGAAGCTAAACACAAAATCTATGCTCTCAGGGTATTGTTTTGCCTCCACTTTCTTTGCTAGGCATGGACCGATGAAAACAACGACTGCATCAGGATCATCCAATTTAATCCTTCTTGCACTGGCTACCATTGGTGATACCGTTGTTGACACATGATTCTTTAGTTCGGGTAGATGCTTATTGACCATATCAACAAATGCCGGACAACAAGATGTTGTCATAAAAGCTAATTTATTAGGTACTGTTTCTGCAAACTCTCTCGCTTCCTCTAATGTCACAATATCAGCGCCAAATGAAACTTCTTGTACATCATAAAAGCCTATTTTTTTTAGCCCACCGATCACTTGGCTAGGTTTTACTTTTATGCCAAACTGACCAATGAAAGCTGGGGCCAAAATAGCATACACATGCTTCCCTGCTTTCATTTTTTGAATTAGCTGCACAGTAAAACTTTGCTCAGTGATTGCCCCAAAGGGGCATGCCATCTTGCAGCCACCACATTGAACACATTTATCGTAATTAATGACTGCACGACGCTCTTTATCTGCCTTTATTGCGCCGATATCACATGCCCTTTCGCACGGACGAGTAATTTCAACAATCGCTCCATACATACAAGATTTCTTGCATAAGCCACACTCTACGCATACAGTTTTATCAATATACGCCTGACTTTGCACAACTGTAATAGCCCTCTTTGGACAACTTGCGATACAATTATGAGCAATACAATTCCGACAAGCATTTGTTACAAAAAAAGTATCAATTGGGCACTGGTCGCAAGCCTCAGGCATAATATTAATAATTGGCATATCTGCAATATGTCCATTTAAAGCATTTTTGGCGGCATCCGTAACGCCAATATCTGAAGATTGTGCCATGACAAATTTAACACGATCCTTTACAATTGCACGTTCTTTATGCACACAACAACGATAACGTGGTCCTGATTCATGAACTAAATTATCCAAGACATCAACAATATTGTGCTTGTCCAGTTCATCGGAAAAAGTCAATCGAGCTATCTCTGACAATACTTTCCGTCTAATTTTTACAACCTCAGTTATTTGTGCCATTAAATATTCCCCCAATCAATATATTCTTTAAAATATGCTAATATCTCTATTCCAAATTGTAAGGATGGCAACAACCTAGAGAAGCCTGCAGTTTATTTAAGTCTCGCGTAATTTTTGATGAAAACCGCTTGATTACATAAAATAATAACATAATCAAATCATTTACATAATTAAAAAAGTACCATTTATCAATAACAAATGGTACTTTAAAATTTGATTGCTACAGTAAAACTTGACTTGCCACCGACCATCACTTATTCATGATTTTAAAATGGTGGAGACGAGGAGGATCGAACTCCTGACCCCCTGCGTGCGAGGCAGGTACTCTCCCAGCTGAGCTACGCCCCCATATGTGTTATCCCTGGGATTAAAAAAAACGAGATATCAAACCTCGAATGAAAATTAAGAATGAGTGGTGGGCCTAGATGGACTCGAACCATCGACCTCACGCTTATCAGGCGTGCGCTCTAACCAGCTGAGCTATAGGCCCGTTTTTGAGGTATTCCCTCAAAAC
>JGI24143J45723_1001466_pt1 | contig 11182 bp, 7 predicted proteins | sample BarGraIncu00432A_FD_45723 | JGI IMG/M metagenome (IMG submission 45723)
TTCGCGGGAAGGCTCGACAAAAAATATCATCACGTTTTATTGTACTTTAAACTTCCAAGAGGTCCCCACCAACATGCAAGAAAAAAACCGCGGCGCCTGGTTCATCGTGGCCTCGGCTGCAGGCTTCGCCAGTCTCGGGATCCTCATCAAGTGCGCCTTTGCCGGCGGCGCGAACATCAGCACTATCCTTGCCGGCCGCTTCCTGATCGCGGCCTGCTTTCTGCTGCTGTATCTGAAAGTGCGCCGCGTCTCCCTCATCATCAGCCCAAAGAGCACCCTGCAACTCACCTTGATGGGGGCCGTCGGTTACGGCGGCATGTCGATGTTGTACGCCAACGCCATTCACTACCTCCCGGCCTCGCTCACCAGCATGCTGCTTTACACCTATCCGGCGCTGGTAACCGTACTCGCCGTCCTGGTCGGCGATGAACGCTTCACCCTGCAAAAAGGCGCAGCACTTTTACTTTGCTCCGCGGGCCTCGTGATGCTGCTCGGCGCCTCCTTTGACGGGGTGCGCCTGGCTGGTGTGCTTTCCGTTTTGGGTGCCGCCGTCATCTACAGCGGTTACATCGTCATCGGCAACAGAATCCTCAAGGACCTCGATCCGCTGGTGACTTCCCTCTACGTCTGTGCTTCTGCCGGCCTCGCCTTCCTTTGCTACGGGATGGCCACCGGGGAACTGCTCCTCGCCATCTCGCCTGCCGGCTGGCTCTCGATCCTCGGGATTGCCGTCTTTCCCACTCTCTTCGGTGTGATAGGGTTTTTCGCCGGGTTGCGTCTGATCGGAGCCACCAACGCGTCCATCATCAGCACCCTGGAACCCCTCTTAACGGTGCTTTTGTCGGCCCTGCTCCTCGGCGAGCGCATCACGGCCCTGCAGGGGCTGGGCGGCTCGGTGCTCCTTTGCGGAGCCATCGTGCTGCAGCTTTGGGGTAACGCGGCCCGGCGCACGACGGTTAATGAAGTCTGAGTGTAGCCACGCCTGGGTAAAAGTGTCGAGAGGGGGATTCGATTTTAGGTGTAAGAGGAATTGAAGTTATCGATGGCGCAAAGAACGTATGCAATGCGTCCGGTTTGTTCTCGTAGGCTTCGAACGCCCGCATTGCATGCATCTCAGCGCTGCCGCGCTCTAGTTGATCTAAAGCCTGATCAGGTGAAGGAGACGCATGCAATGCATCTCTACTAGAACAGGAATGTGCCTGGTTTCCGGATCACGAGGTCGACGTCGTCGTGACAGCCGCTTCGCGCTCCCGGTCCTTGGTGTGGTCGCGGGCAATCAGCATGTAGATGGAAGGAACCACAAAAAGGGTGAACATGGTGCCGATGAACATGCCGCCCACCAGCACGAGACCGATGGAGTTACGCGCCGCCGCTCCGGCTCCGGTTACCAGGGTGAGCGGGAAATGGCCGGCGATGGTGGCGGCGGCGACCATCAGAATGGGACGCAGCCGGGTCATGGCCGCCTCGCGCACCGCGTCCAGCTTGGAAAGCCCCTTGATCTGCAGCTTGTTGGAAAATTCCACGATCAGGATGCCGTTCTTGGAGACCAGCCCCACCAAAGTGACGAGCCCCACCTGGGAGTAGATATTCAGAGTAGTCGTCCAACCGCGGGTCCAGAAGGGAACGTTCGGGTCCGGCATCTTCAGAAAGGTGAAGAGAAGCGCGCCGAACATGGCAAGCGGCACGGATCCCGCCAGGATGACGAAGGGGTCCCGGAAGCTGTTGAACTGGGCCGCCAGTACCAGAAAGATCAGCACGATGGCCAGGCCGAAGGCGGGAAGGAATTTGTTTCCCTCGGTGCGCAGTTGGCGCGACTCCCCGGTGTAGTCGATGACGTAGCCTTTGGGGAGGATCTTGCCAGCCTCGTCCTCCAGGTAGCGCAGCGCCTCGTCCAGGGGGCGAATCGCCACCCCGGAGATCTTGACCGCATTCAGCTGCTGGAAGCGGTTCAGTGAGCGCGGCACGACGGTGTCGCGCATGGTGGCTACGGTGCCAAGCTTTACCAGGCCGCCGCTCGGGCCGGTGACGTACACCTCTTCCAATTGTCCCGGGTTGAGGCGGTCCACCCGCTGGATTTGCGGGATGACTTTGTAGCTCCGCCCGGAGATGTCGAAGCGGTTTACGTAGTCCCCGCCGACCATCGCCCCGAGGTCGCTGGAGATCTGCCCCAGATTAAGTCCCAGGGCGCTCACCTTGTCGCGGTCGATGACAAACTGGGTCTGGGGCTGATCGATCTTCACGTCGATCAGGGGCGGGAAGGCAAACATCCCGCTGGCCGCAGCCTTTTGCTGCAGCTTGTTGGCGAACTCGAGAATTTCGCTCGCCTCGGCGGTCGAAGCCAGGATGAACTCCACCGGAAAGTCGCCGCCGCCGGGAAGGGCAGGGGGCGTTACCGGGAAGATCCGGATGCCGGGAAGCTGCTGCAGCTTTTGCTGTACGTCGGGCATGATCTGAAAGATGGTGCGCTTACGCTCACCCCACGGCTTGGTCACCATGCCGGAGAATCCCGAGTTGGGCATGGTGATCTGGAAGGTGAACTCGGTTTCCGGCTCGCTCATGAAAATCTTGTTCACCGCGGCGGCAAAGCGGCTGTTCTGGTCGATGGTTGAGTTGGCGGCTGAATCGAGTATCCCGAAGATGACCCCCTGGTCCTCCACCGGCGCCAGTTCCTTGGCGGACATGGTGAACATCGGGATGGCGAGCAGGGAGATCACCAGCCAGACCGCGTAGACTGCGGGGCGCGCGGCCAGGGTGATGTCCAGCAGGCGTCCGTAGAAATTCTTGAGCCGTTCCAGGTCGCGTGAGATGCGTCCCGCCAAGCCGCGTTCACCTGCGCCAGGTTTCAAGAGCGTGGCTGACATGACCGGCGACAGGGTGAGGGCCACGATCCCGGAGATGGTCACCGCTCCGGCCAGGGTGAAGGCGAACTCGCGAAAGAGCGATCCGGTGAGCCCCCCCTGCAGGCCGATGGGAAGATAGACCGCAGCCAGGGTGATGGTCATGGCGATAATGGGGCCCAGCAACTCCCGGGCGCCCAGCAGTGCTGACTCTAGTGGCGTTTTTCCCTCGCGGATGTGGCGCTCCACGTTCTCCACGACCACGATGGCGTCGTCCACCACCAGACCGACCGAGAGCACGATAGCCAGAAGGGTAAGTAGGTTGACGGTGAAACCGAAGGCCTGCATCAGGAAGACACCGCCGATAAGAGACACCGGGATGGCGACGATTGGTATCAGGGTGGAGCGGAAGGAACCCAGGAACAGGAAGATGACGACCATGACGATCAATAGCGTGTCGCCCAGGGTTTTCAGCACCTCGTGGATGGCGTCCGAGATGTAGCTGGTGCCGTCGTAGGCGATGTCCGCCTTGAGGCCGCTTGGCAGTTCGCGCTTGATGGACTCCATTTCCTTGCGCACCAGCTTGATGACGTCCAGCGAGTTGGCGTTGGGGAGCGGCCAGATCCCCATGAAGACAGCGGTTTGGCCGGTGAAACGGACCTCGGTGTCGTAGTCCTCGGCACCCAGCACGACGTCGGCGATGTCGCTTAAGCGGACGATGGTGCCGCCTTTTTGGCGCACCGCGAGGTTCTTGAACTCGTCGACCGTACTGAGGTTGGTGTCCGCGGTCAGGTTCACCTGGATGTAGGCGCCCTTGCTGCGCCCCAGGGCGGAGAGCACATTGTTGGAGGCGAGAACCTGGCGCACCTGGGCCGGGCTGACCCCGAGGGCTGCCATCCGGTCGGGTTTCAACCAGATGCGCATGGCGAAGGTGCGCGCACCGAGGATATCTGCGCGTTGCACACCTTCGATCGCCGAGAGCCGTGGCTGGACCACGCGCACCAGGTAGTCGGTGATCTCGTTTTGTTTCAGGATGTCCGAGCTGAAGCTCAGGTATGCCGAGGCGAACTGGCTGTCGGCAGACTCGATGTTGATGGTCGGCACTTCCGCCTCGGGGGGGAGGTCGCGGCGCACCTGGTCAACTTTGGAGCTGACCTCTGCCAAGGCCTTGGTGGAGTCGAAGTTGAGTCTCAGGCGCACGGAGATGGTGGAGAGGCCGAGGGTGCTTTGGGAGGAGATATATTCGATGCCGTCGGCCGCGGCGATGACGCGCTCCAGCGGCGTGGTGATGAAGCCGCGCACCAGGTCCGCGCTGGCGCCGACGTAGACCGTGGTGACCGTGATGGTGGCGTTTTCCGAGTGCGGATATTGGCGCACCTTGAGGGTGCGCATCGCCTGCAGGCCGGCGATGACGATGATCAGGCTCACCACGACGGCGAGCACCGGGCGGCGTATGAAGAGGTCGGTGAGGTTCACGGTCAGTTATTCTCCGGAGTAGGCGTTTTTTGGAAGGGTGGGGCCAGCTTGTTGTCGATCAGCACCGACTGGCCGTTACGCAGCTTGAAGACGCCGGTGCTGACGATGGTCTCCCCCTGCTTGAGCCCGCTGGTGACGGCGACGAAGTCGCCGCGCTTCTCGCCCAGGCGCACAAAGCGCTGCTGCAGCACCAGGCCCGTGCCGCCCTTGGCAGCGTCCTTTGCCCCGGCCCCCTTCTCGTCCTTTTTGTCCTTGGTTTCCTTCTTGTCCTTGGTTTCTTTTTTGTCCTTGGTTTCTTTTTTGTCCTTGCCGTCTTTTTTGTCCTTTAAGTCCTGCTGAGCCTTGGCATCCTTGGCGTCCACAATGGCAAACACCGAGTCCCCATAAGGCGCATAGAGCACTGCCGTGGCCGGAATGGTCAGCACCTGCTGCCGGGCGGGAAGCCCCAGCGCCACATTGACGAACATCCCGGGGCGCAGCTTTTCCTGGCTGTTATCGAGGGTTGCTTCAATTTTGATGCTGCGGGTGTCGGAGTCCACCAGCGGGTTGAGCGCCGTCACCTTCCCGGTGCTGGTCAGGCCGGGGAGGGCGTCGCAGGTCACCCGCACCGGCTGGCCGGAGCGCAGCCGCGCCAGCTGCTGCTGGGGCAGGGCAAAGTCGGCGAAAATCGGGTTCATGGTCTGCAGGGTAACGATGGCGTCCCCCTCGCGCAGCATCTGGCCGAGGTTCGCCTGTCTGATGCCGAGGCGTCCGCTGAAAGGGGCGCGGATCGTCTTCTTGGCGATGGTGGCGCGGATGTTCTGCGCCTGGGAAAGCGCCTGCTGCCACGCGTTCAGGGCCGCGTCGTAGTCGGCCTGGGAGATGATCTTTTCCGCCAGCATCTTGACGTCGCGCTGCAGGTTACTTTGGGTAAGCTCTGCCTGTGCCACCGCGCCCTGGAGCTGGGCCTGCTCCGAAGCGGTGTCCTGGCTGACCAGCAGGTCCCCCTTGTGCACGAAGGCGCCCGGTTCGAAGGCTATTTTGACAACCTTGCCGGCCAGTTCACAGGCCACAGTGACGCCTTGCACCGCATTCAGCGTGCCGACTGCAGTCAGGTCCGTGCTCCAGGTTTCCGCCTTGGCGGCGGTCGTGGTAACGGTCTCGGGTGGAGGCACCATTTTCTTGCCGCTTGCGATCATGGACCTTATTTGCAGGGTCTTGATCCCGGCGAGGATGGCAATGATGATGATAAGCCCGATGCTGGCGAATAAAATCCGTTTCTTCATGGTTGGACGGCTCCGTTGCGTTTCGGCATGTTATGAGATGGTCATTTTCGAACGGTTGCTTTTGGCGTTTTCCCTTCCCTGTTCCACCAGCCGCCGCCCAGGGCCTGGAAAAGGGCCGCCGTGTCGGCAAAGCGCGCGGCCTGGGCCTGGGCCAGGGTGATTCTTGCCTGCCGGTACTGGCGCTCGGCGTCCAGCAGGAAGAGATAGTTTACCGCGCCGTAGGCGTACTGTTTTCTGGTTATATCCAGGCTGTCGCGGGCGGCCTTTTCAGCATCGGCTTGGGCCTTGAGCCCCTGGGCATCCAGCTCGAGCGCCCGCAGCACGTCGGCCACATTTTGAAAGGCCTGCAGAACGGTAAGGCGATACTGGGCCCCGGCCTGATCGTAGGCGGCGACTGCAGCGCGGTGCTTGGCGCTCAACTCTCCGCCGTGGAAGATGGGTTGCAGGATGCCTGCGCCGAGGGACCAGACCGTTGCTCCGGAGCTGAAAAGATCGCTGAAGGCGGTGGCTTGTGGCCCGTAACTGCCGGTAAGGGTGAGCTTGGGGAACTGATTTGCCCTGGCGACTCCCACTTGGGCGCTTGCTGCATGGAGGAGTTCTTCCGAGGCGAGGACGTCCGGGCGCTGGCGCACCAGCTCGGAAGGAAGGCTCACCGGCAGTTCTAAAGGGAGCTGCAGTTCTGCCAGCTCAAACTCGGGGAGCTGGGCCGCTTCGGAGGGGAATTTCCCGACCAGAACGGCCAGCAGGTGCCGGGACTGGGCCAACTGCTTTTCCAACGGCGGCAAGGTGGTACGGGACTGTGCCAGCTGCGCCTGCTGCGCCAGCAGTTCAGGGCGGGCAGCCCCCCCGAGTTCCAGCCGGCGCGCCAGGAGCTTCACCTCTTCTTCCTCGGCCGCGATGATCTCGCCGGTCGCCCGGATCTGGGCGCGCAGCGAGGCTTGCAGCACCGCTGCCGTCACGATGTTGGAGGTGAGGGTGAGATGCGCCCCTTCCAGCAGGAAGCGCTCGTAGTTCAACTGCGCCTGCGACTCCTCGATGGCCCGCCGGGAACCGCCGAATATGTCGAGATTGTAGGAGACATTCACCGATGCGTTGTACAGGGTGAAGATGCTGCTGCCGAGCGCGGGAGCCCCGAAAGACGCACCGGTGAATTTCTCACGGGTGGCGGAAAAATTGGCATCCAGGCTCGGCCAGAGTACCCCGGCCTGGGCCCGTCGGTTTTCCGCCGCCTCGCGCAGCGCCGCCTGGGCCGCCGCCAGATTGGGACTGTCGTTCAGGGCCTGGCCAATCAGCCGGTTCAGCGCTTCGTTCTTGAAGAGAGCCCACCACTGAGCGGAAATCTCGTCCCCCTGCACGAAACGCTGAGCCTCGCCACCGGCCACCGCTGCTGTCGCGGTCGTAGAGGGGAGGGGGGTCGCAGTGTAGGCTTGGGTCTGCGGCGAGGACGGTTTTTTGAAGTCGGGGCCTACGGCGCATCCCGGCAGCCCAGCCAGTACCAGAACTAACGCCAAGCTCGCGGGGCTCCTGAGGCGGGAAAATGGGTTGAACCAAGTGCACTCTTTGGTAAACATTGATTTGCTGTCCTTAATGCGTCAGAGGGCTGGCTTTAGCTGAAGCATCTCTCTCTTTGGCAAATATCGCCGCTATTAAGCCGCTGCTGCCTTAATTGAAAGATTTCAGTTCAGGTCGATTGATTTACTAGAATGAAGCATACTCAATTTGTGCCATCTTGCAAATCGGTCGTGACCTTTTTCGGCCTCATTGCGTGGATTAACGGAGTGGTCCTGCCTGAGGTCAGGGAGTTCTTCAGTAAAATAACTCCCTTTTTGAATCCTGTGCCACGAGTGAGTGATGGGGACAGTTTGCACTGCAAGCATTTTTCCCTCTACTAGAGCTTTCGGGAGAGGGGCGCTCCCGGGATCGGCGCATTCATTGACTTTCCTGCCTTGATCTGCTACAGAATGATGTTTATACCAATCGCTTAGCCTAGGGGACCAGATGGAACAGTTCTTTCTCAAAGTCTCAATCATGCTCGTCCCAGCATTGATGGCCATAACCTGCCACGAAGTATCCCACGGTTACATAGCCGACAAATTCGGGGACAACACCGCCCGGTCCATGGGGCGGCTCACCCTCAATCCGATTAAGCACATGGACATCTTCGGAACCATCATGGTTTTCGTCGTGGGGATCGGCTGGGCCAAGCCGGTGCCGGTCAACTTCAATAACCTGCGTCACCCTAAACGCGACATGATCTGGGTTGCGGCAGCCGGTCCCATTACCAATTTCCTGCTGGCCACCCTTTCTGCCCTGGCCATGCGATTGCTGGTGCACCTGGGGGAAGGGATTCCCGATGCCTCGCCTCTTGCCAGGATTGTTGATCCGATCACGCTGATGCTCGCCTTCTCCGTTTACATCAATCTGCTGCTCGCCATTTTCAACCTGATCCCCGTGCCTCCTCTGGATGGCGGGCGGGTGGCGGTCGGTCTGCTTCCGTATCGCCTCTCCATGGCTCTGGCGAGTGTGGAGCGCTTTGGCATGATCATCATCATCGCGTTGGTGTTTTTCACCAATGCCTTCGGGTATGTGATATCCCCGGCATTGAGCTTTGGAATTAACCTGCTGGCCGGCCCTCAGAGTACCCTTGTCTTCGGAGTGACGCGGCTCATGATGAGGTAGCTTGGGGAAGGTCTGGTGGCTGGTTCGCCCACGAAAACAAAACGTTAGCGGGGTGAAGCGTATATTCGCCCGACAGTTATCTTTAAACCTGCACTAATTGGAAAAGGAGTCCGTATCTATGAGCAACAAGCGTATCGTTAGCGGCATGAGACCGACCGGAAAGCTGCATTTGGGACACTTCCACGGGGTACTGTCCAACTGGCTGGAACTGCAGCGTAACTTCGACTGCTTCTTCTTTGCCGCCGACTGGCACTCTCTCACCACCGAGTACGCAAATACGGACGGCATCAAGGACAGCATTCATGAGATGGTGCTGGACTGGCTCGCCTTCGGCATCGACCCCGAGAAGAGCGTCATCTTCGAGCAGAGCAGGGTGCCGCAGCACGCTGAGCTGAACCTGATCCTTTCCATGATCACGCCGGTTTCCTGGCTGGAGCGCAACCCGACCTACAAGGAGATGCAGGAGAACCTCGATACCAAGGACCTCTCAACCTTCGGTTTCCTGGGCTACCCGGTGCTGATGGCTTCCGATATCATCGTGTACAAGGCGGAGCGGGTTCCCGTCGGTCAGGACCAGATTCCGCACCTGGAAATCACCAGGGAGATCGCTCGGCGCTTCAACCATCTCTACGGCGAGGTCTTTCCGGAGCCCGCTGCGCTCCTCACCGAGACCCCGAAAGTGCTCGGACTGGACGGCAGGAAGATGAGCAAGTCCTACGGTAATGCTATCTTTCTTTCCGACGACGCCGACGAGACCAGGAAGAAGGTGCTTTCCATGATGACCGACACGCAGCGACCCTATAAAAGGGATCCGGGCGAGCCGGACCGCTGCGTTGCCTTCACGCTGCACTCGCTTTATGTGCCGCAGGAGAAAAGGGACGAGATCGTCGTGGCCTGTCGCGGAGCCGAGCTCGGTTGCGTCGACTGCAAGAAGATCCTGGCCGGCTGCATGATCGACACCCTGGCCCCGTTTCGGGCCAAGCGCGAGGAACTGGCCCGCCAAAGCGGTCTGGTTCATGAGGTTCTTGCCGAGGGGAGCCGCAAGGCGGAGGTTGTCGCCAAGCAGACCATGGTCGAGGTGCGCACCGCGCTTAAGGTGTAGGTGCCGAGAGGGTGGCTGTGTCTCCCCCTCCCTAACCCCTCCTCCGGGAGAGGGGACCTGAAAACTATATCGTTCCCACGCTCCCGCGTGGGAACGATGCAGCAGCGATTCAACGACGTAACGACGTAACGACTTAACAGTATTTCCGGAGTCTTTTTTGCCCCTCGAAAGCACGCAAAGTAACCTTTTTTCCGATGCCCTGGAAGACGCCTACCGGGTGCATATCGAGGAGTTCGAAGGGCCGCTCGATCTGTTGCTCCACCTCATCAAGAAGAACGAGCTGGATATCTACAATATCCCGATCGCTGCCATTACCCGGCAGTACCTGGAGTACATGGAGCTTTTGAAGGAGCTGAACCTCGACATCGCCGGTGAATTCCTGGTGATGGCGGCGACTCTGCTGCAAATCAAGTCGCGCATGCTGCTCCCGCTCACCCCCGAAGAGGAGGAGGCAGAGGTCGAGGACCCGCGGGCCGAATTGGTGCGCAGGCTCCTGGAATACCAGCGCTACCGGGACGCTTCCTTCCAGCTTTCCAGCCGTAATCTCCTGGGGCGCGAGGTGTTCGCCAGGAAGTTCGACTCGACCGAACTTGCCGATCTCACCCCCAGGGACGAAGCGATCGACGTGGAGCTTTTCGAGCTGGTCGAGGCCTTTCGCCGGGTGCTGGGCCGGATCTCCGTGGAAACCTTCCACAACGTGGTAACTGACGGAATCAGCATCGCGGAGCGGATCAGCGAGGTTCTTTCGCTCCTGCACGGCGGCAAAACCATCAGCTTCGACTCTCTCTTTTACGACGGGATGACCCGGGACCTGGTGGTGGTCACCTTTCTCTCCATGCTGGAACTGTGCAAGATGAAACTGATCAGGATCACCCAGGCCGAGAGCCTCGGGGCCATCTGGCTCACCTCCACCGCGGAAGCCGAGGCCGAGGATGTCGAGGTGCTGGTAGCCGCGCAACTCAGCGCCGAACTCGCCGCCATTTCCGAAGAGGACGCTGAAGCCATGGAGGAAATCCTTGCCGAGTAGGTCGCTAAAAACGGTTGTCGAGAGTCTCCTCTTCGTGCACGACCAGCCGCTCACCCTGGACCGTCTCGCCCTGCTCCTGGAGGAGCATGAGCGCTCCGACATCCGCCTGGCGCTCGACGAGCTGATGCAGGAGTACGGCGCGGCCGAGCGCGGCATTGTCCTGGCGCAGGTGGCGGGGGGGTACCAGCTCAGAAGCCGCCCGGAGAACGCGGATTACATCCGGAGGCTCACCAAGAGTCGCGGGGTGAAGTTCAGCCAGTCGGCCCTGGAAACGCTTTCCATCATCGCCTACCGCCAGCCCATCACCCGGGCCGAGGTGGAGTACCTGCGCGGGGTGGACTCGGGCGGGGTGCTGAAAACCCTCCTGGAAAAGAAGCTTTTGCGGATTCTCGGCAAGAAGGACGTCCCCGGCAAGCCTCTCATCTACGGCACCAGCAGGGAATTCCTGGAGCTCTTCAGCCTGAAGGATCTCTCCTCGCTCCCGACCCTGAAGGAAATCCAGGAACTGGCGCCCCCCGACCCCTTCGCCGACCAGCCCGAATTACCTCTGGATCCGGTTGATGCCGAGCCCCGACTGCGTTAGAATTCTTCCAGAGCGCGGATGCCGGGGAACCAAACACCTGCTGGGCGCCGACGGCCAAAAGATTTCGTAGGGGTACCCTCCGCGGTACCTCGGGAGGCTTCAATGATTCGTCAACCTGCTGTAGCCGGAAAATTCTACACGGACGACCCTGACCAGCTCCGCGAGGAGCTCGCCTCCTTGATCCCCCCGGGGGAAGGGGCGCGCGTCCTCGGC
>JGI24143J45723_1001470_pt1 | contig 11170 bp, 9 predicted proteins | sample BarGraIncu00432A_FD_45723 | JGI IMG/M metagenome (IMG submission 45723)
CGTCATATCCGTAAGAGATCAGGTCCACCCTGCAAAGCCGGGCGAGCCGGTGCACGATCATCCGCACCGCCGCGTCCTGCTCCGCGCCGACCCCTTCGCCCGCGGCCTCGTTGGCCGCCCCCACCAGCGACTTCGCTATCGCCCTCAGGTTGCAGGCGCCTTCCTGAATCCCCAGTGCATCCTCATGCCGTTTCATATCCACCTCCGGGGCCCAGGCCCAGGTTTGATTATGGTACAACGACCGGCAGGAAGCGTCGGAGATGAAAGGGGTGCCGCCCCCACCAAAAGGGGGCAGCACCCGTCAGCGCCGCAATCCGCCCGTTTCAGGCAATCCCATTATTAAAGATCTGACTGATCTGCTTTCTCTGCGACTTCCGGGGAAAGCTCAGCGCCGCTCCCGAGACAAGTCGGGCCAGAGCTGCGGCTTGCGCCCCGGGGGAACTCCTTCAGTAGAGGCGTCGCGTGGCGGCAGGAATCAGCTGCAGTGCCTCACCTCGAGCCGGAAGGACCCGGCTTATGCGCAAGCCTTCCTGGGAGCACATCGATCTGACGCTCCGCCAAAGGGGGCAACCCGACGCCTGTCTCCCTTTCCAACGCCCTCGTTTTGCACTCATTCATGAGGGTGCAGTAGGTGTCGGCCAGCGTCACGGTATCGTAGCCATAGGAGATGTCATCCACCCTGCAGAGCCGGGAGAGTTGGTGCACGATGACCCGGACCGCCGCATCCCGTTCGGCGCCGATCCCCTCGCTGACTGCTTCCTCCGCCGCGTCCGACAACAACCGTGCGATGGAGTAAAAAGGGGCAACGCCTTCCTGATTTCCCAGTGCAGCCTCGTGACGTTTCATGCTTACCTCCGGGTTCCCTGCCAAGATCCCCGCCGCGCCGCACCAAGCGCGCCCGAACAGCCGGTCAGCCCGACTCGCCGGGGAGAACGACTGCGGCCATCAGTGCCGCAATCCGCCCTGCGGAGCACCTTGCATTGTTGAAGAGCAAATGATAGAGCGTCGGGTCGGAGACGTCGCGCCCCAGGAAATCTTTCAGAAAAGCGTCCCTTTGACGCTGCCTGCTGTGGATCAGATCCTAGGCCTCGTCGGGTGTCAGCTTGGCCCGTGCCGCGATGGAATTCACTTTGAAACTCATCGGGGCGACGACCCTGAAATGGTAACAGTTCGCCATCTGCTGGGTGAGTATCGCGGCCCCGCGGCCAACCAGGATCACGTTGCCCTGCTGCGCCAGGGAGATGATCTGACGGCTCAAAAGCCGGTAGTAGTCCTTGTCGCTTTTCCAGTGCGAGGAGAAGGTGGAGATCATGTCGTCCAGGAACCGGTTGCGAACGCCTATATTCTCGAGTACTTGGGTACTCAGATGTTGATCCTCTGCCACGGCATTCAAGAGCGCCCGGTCCATGATCACCCACGGGGCGCCACTGCTTTTTTCCAGGAGCGCCTGCAACTCTTCAGCAACGGGATACCCCTCGCAGCCAAACTCCCTGGTCAGGGTGACGGTGGGTCTGAGATCCCCCGGCGCGGAGACGCCGTGCTCATGCCGGTTTCTCCGGCTCACCTCGATGAGGCCGCGGATTCTAGCTTCAATCGATGGAATCAAAATGCTCTCTGACATAGTCACCACCTGGCATACATTCCGCTCGCATATCACATTAAGACATTCTATTAAGCGGAGTCAACCCCCTGTGCTCTTTTTTCCGGTTCCCGAGCGCACCCGTTGCTGCATTCCCGGCGCAAACGCGCTATCATCTCACTCATGATTCCACTCTGGTTCCCACTTACCCTGCTCTCCGCCTTCTTTCTCGCCACCAGCGATGCCCTGACTAAAAAGGCACTCGTCGGACACAACGAGTATCTGGTTACCTGGCTCAGGCTGTTGCCGGCGCTCCCCATCTTCCTCCTCCCACTGGCGTTCATCCCCATCCCCCGCCTTGGCCCGGAATTCTTTCTCTGCACCCTCGGCGCTCTGCCACTCGAGGCCCTGGCACTGGTCCTCTACACCAAGGCGCTCAAGCTCTCACCGTTAAACCTCACCCTTCCCCTGCTCTCATTCACTGCGCTGCTACTCCTGGTGGTGCCTGCTCTCCTTTTGGGAGAAAGGATTTCGTCCTGCGGCGCCGTCGGCATCGTGTTGATAACCGCCGGCAGCTACGGGCTCAACGCGAAGGCCGAATCCGGCGGCTTCCTGGCTCCCATCCGGGCGCTCCTGAGGGAACGAGGAGCGCTCTGCATGCTCGGGGTCGCGGTCATCTACAGCGTCACCTCAACCCTCGGCAAGCGCGCTATAGAGGCCTCGTCACCGCTCTTCTTCGCGGCATGCTACCTTCCACTGCTCGCCCTCATCATGACTCCGCTGGCCCTTTACAAGGGAAGGGGAGAGTTGAGAGACATGGCGAGAAACAGCACCGTCAGAGCCTCGGCACTGCCGGCCCTTTGTTACGCCGCGCAGATCCTGGCGCACGTTTATGCGATAAACCTCACCAATGTAGCCTACATGATTGCAGTCAAACGGACCAGTCTGCTGTTCGGCGTACTATACGGTCGTTATCTCTTCGGTGAGCGCGGGGGGCTGATAGCGACGGTAATCATGCTTTCCGGCGTCATGCTTATTTTATTGGGGGGCTAATCTCCCGGGGCAGGAAGTGAGAGCATCAAGGTAAAGGTGCGAGGATTGGGTCCGGTGCGGCACTGAAGTCCGGTGGGTAACAGCCCTGTCGGATATTTGACCAGGCAGCGACGGGCAGAGCTTTCAAAAAATTGACAGATGCAGCAAAACCCGCAATGCCTGAATCAAGGTTTTTTCGTCTAAGCCGAGAAGGCTGGGAATTCAGGGACGCTTGGGCTGAAGGCACAGTAGCGAGCGCTACGCTACCGCAGGGGCATCTCCCGGCTCATTTCAGCAGTTTTACCGCGTAAATGGTGATAAAAAAGTTCAATACCGTAAACAGCAGCATCGCCATGCATAGATACAAGACGTAATCGCTGGTGTCATTGGCCGAAGGAGCACCTTCTTCTGCCTTCACAGACGCAATAGCCGGTTGAGCCGCAAGCTGCGTAATCCTGTTGGATAAATCATCGACTGCCGCTTTTTGTACTTCCTTCAGCGCGGTTATTTCGCTTACGATGGTAAGAGCCAGTTCCTGTGACTTACTCAAGTTTTCCTGACTCTGCTCAGTAGTTGCCTGGGTTATCTCAGCCACCTTAGCAAGCATACCCTCCTGCGCTCCACCTAAGGCATCAAATCCCAGCTGTACCACAGCCTGGTTTTCCTTGTTGGACTTATCCAACTCGGTTAAAATCTGAACGAACGCCTTCATCGGGTTATTGACAAAATCGCTTTTGACGGCCGAGATATGGCTCGCTATGACGTTTATTATATAGTCGTCGTCGCTGGGGTTATTACAGGAATCCCTCATGGCGCGCAGCAATGAGGCCGTTTCCTCCTGGATCAGTGCGCCAGACGCAGCTTCACTTTCAGGCGCGTCGAAAACCTGAGGGACGTCCTCGGCATCCACCTCCGGTAACGCCCCGGGGACGTCATCTGCGGACTCTCGACTCTCCCCCCCTATGGCATCGTCGCTGAAGCCAGCAGCCACCCTTCCCCCGGACTCCTCATTCAGATAGCCGCATTCGGGACAGATATCAGTTGAGAATACCACCAGGTTCTTGCATTGAGGGCATTCCACCGGCAACAGGCTGTCGAAAGGGAAACCGCATTCCGGGCATTCCGGCGCAGAGTCAGAGACGTCGGAACCACATTCAGTACATTTTACTGATGCCATTTTGTCCTCACCTTGGAAACGCTGCAGAGACTGTATGAATCAATCGATTTCGGCTCCAAACCCTGGCCTCATAGCTCCCCGACTGCTTGGTAAGATCCCGGACAGGTCATTTTCATCCAGGATCCCGGCCGCGGCTTTTAACTGAATGTTTCTGACGACATTATCGTATAGCGCATTGCGCAGGTCCCGCTTGGCCATGGATGACGCCTGCTCAGCGTTAAGCAGGTCAATGGCAGTCCGTGTCCCGAGGCTGCGACCTTTTTTCACGGCATTGAGCTGGACCTCGGATGACTTTTCTCTCTGCTTGAGGGCTTTTATCAAGCTGACGTTATAGCGCATATTATAAAAGGTCTGTTTCAGATTGTCGCGGCGTTGCTCCAGTGTCGAGTCAAGCAGGAAGCGGCGCTCCTCCTGATTTGCCACAGCCCGCCGTATGCGCGCTCCGGACTCTCCTCCGGAATATAACGAAACTGAGACTGTCGCGCCGATATGCCATTGGTGCGTTTCGACATCCGGCAGAAAAGCGCTCCCCCTGCTGACGTCGTAGCCCGCTGTCGCATCAACGACAGGGTAGCGTTCCGCTCGGGCGGCCTTGGTCTGCTCCACGGTCTGGGCGAGGCTCTCCCGGGCCTGCAGTATCTGGGGGTCGCTTTTTTCCATGGTCGCCAGCCACCACTCCAGGTCGTCCGGCTCAGGTTCGCTCGGATACAGGTGCAGGAAATCGACGACTGAGGCAACCGGCCTCCCAATGATGCTGCCAAGTCTCTGCTCGGCGAGCCGAAGCCCGCTTTCGGCACGGTTCAGATCTGCAACGACCCCGTCCAGACGGGCCTGGGCCTCGTAGACGGAAATGATGTCCCCGGTCCCTGCCTTGAGAAAGGCCTGCGCCTGGTCGAGAATCTGTTTGAGCCGGGCCGACTCCTCCTGGGCAATCTGCTGGTCCGTCTGCGCTCTCAGGACCGCGAAATAGGCATCGGCAACTTTTACAATCAGGCTTTGCACTGCAGCCGAGGCGCCCGCCTGATCCCCCCGCAGGCCTGCCGTGGCGGAGGAGAGATAATGGTAAATAGGCAGATGCAGCACCGGCATACGGAGAGAGACATCGTAATTGAAGCCGAATACCGAGCTGTGGGTCGTTGTCGGGGGATAGTTCAAAACGGTTTGATCTAGCTGACTGATGCCGGCGGAGGCATCGATGCGGGGATGAAACCCGGCACGCACTAGGTCCTCGTCCGCCTTGCTTCCCGCCACCCGGGACTGCGAGCGCCCCAACTCCGGGTCGGTCGACTTGGCCAGCAGATAGAGGTCACGAAGGCCTGCCGCCCGTACTGTTTCCCCCGCGTCACCTCCCTGGCGCCTGCCGGGTGATTGGTCGCGACCTGCCTGGTTAAGCAGGGTAAGACGTGCCGTTTTGCTGCCGGAGACCTCGCTCAAGGCTGCCGAATCGCCCTGAGGGTAGGAGATATCGAGCCGATCGGCCAGCTGCTGCCATACCCGCTCCGGCGCTTCATCCCCCTTGAAGGCGAGAAATCCGAGGCCGGAATGTGTCAGAAGGCGGCTGTAAGTATAGATTTCGTCGGAAGACAAGCCGCAGGCAACGACCAGTTTCCGGGCGCCGTTGGCGGCGCCGAAGGACTCGGCGCTCGGCAGCATGGTTATCGTCGGGTCCAGCAGTCCCTGCTGCGCCAGTACGGACCGGGCCAGGGTGCACGAGTTTAAGGCTCGAGTCTGCTCGGCTGCTTTCCCGGCGCCGCTTACCGGTGCCTTCCTGCCACCGTCGCTCCCCTGTTGTGCCCCGGGGGCGCTGTCGGGAAACTGGAGCGCTGCCAGAAGTCCGAGGACGGTAATTGCTATTGAGTGCTTCATGGGAAACGCGTTCCCCCCTAGTTTGAGTCGTCATCCGGGCAACCCGCACCCAGAACCGTTGTATCTCGGATCGGCACACTCGCGACCGGTGCTTTCCGGCGGGCAATCCTACAGCCTCATTAGAACCGTGCCGCATCCGGTACAGCATCAATCGTGCCGACGGTTTTCGGAGGCAGGCTGTCGTCAACAGGGGGATCAGACGCCCCTGAAAACGGCACGCGTCAATATCTTGACTGCGAGCCAAAAATCATCGTGGCAAGTGGTCCGCCACCGCGCCAGCAGGCACTACCTGGCAACCAGGCGGGCGTAGGCACTGTTTAGGTAGAGACACCCCGATAGCGATATCATGAGTGAGCCGGTCCAGATAGCAACAAGCAGAATTCTCTTTCTGAGCTTTCTCTTCCTAAGGTAGAGGTAGAGGGGGATGAGAAGGAGCCTCCCCTTGTCGATGCTGGCGACATCCTGCCCGGACCTTTTCAACACTTCGAAATCCAGGGCTGCGGCCCCGAGGTTGGCTGCGATCAGCACCCACCAGAACTGCGCGTAGTATCCCAGCTGCTTATGGGTCAGCGCCACCCAGGCCTCTGTAGCCAGGATCTGAACCCCACCACCCCAGGCCGGAGCGAAGGCCAGGACCCAGAGAGACCACTGCGGAGCGCTCCACGGGGTAACCGGACCTGCGGCGAGAGCGTCTGGGGCACTCCCCTGATATCGGGAAAATTCGACCCAATCCGCCATTCCAGCCTTCCACACTAGCGTCTGGTCGGTGATCTCGCCATCGGCGGCAAGTTGCTGCAGCAAGGAGAGCATAACGGGGCCGCTGCGCCCCGATGCCGTGACGTAGTACCATTCCTGCGGCTGCTCTTCCTGTTGCTCTTCCTGTTGCTCTTTCTGTTGCTCTTCCTGCGGATTCGGCTGGGTACCCGGCACAGCCAACTCAGGGCGCGCACTCGCAGCCCGGGCCGCCGTCGCATCCCCGCCCGGACCGTTTTCAGCTGCCGGGCTGCAGCCGCATTTCGGGCACAACCTCGCTCTCGATGAAATCGAGTGTCCACATCCGGTGCATTTTATTAAAGCCATGGTTCCTCAGTGGTGGCGGTTAAATGCCGGCTGGTGCGTTGGGTCGTCATCCCTGCCCCCTCTATCTGGTGGCCTGCGATTTTACAAAATGCTCGCGCACCGAATCTACCATGTCCGAGAAAGGCGTGCGCGGCTTGGTGCCGATGTTTATGGAAGCCGTCATGCCGGGCCTCAAGGTGATCTCCCCCAGGGTTTTCAGGGATTTCTGGTCGAAGTCGAGCTGAGCTGCGTAGTAGGAAGGCTGCCCTTGAGCCGAGACCAGCCTGTCGTCGGAAACGTAGGTAACCCGCGCCTTCACATCGGGTCGGACGATCGGGTGTAAGCCGGTCAACGAAACATCTGCCGCCTGACCAATCTTAACCTCGGAAATATCTTCCAGACGCACCTTGGCCTCCAGAATCAGGCGATCCCCGATCGGTGCGATCTCGAGCAAAGCTTCTCGCGGCAGGATAACCCCCCCGAGGGTCGTGACCTTAAGGCCGACAATTTTGCCTGCTATCGGGGCGCGGATGACCTGCCGTTCCAGGGTATCGCGCAGGGGGCGGACTTTTTCCTGCTGATCAATGCGTCTCAGGGTCGACTGTTTCATCTCGTTAATAGCGCCCTGGATCCGTTCGGCCTTGAGGGCAAGCAGCCGCTGCTCCAACTCGACCTTGCGCTGCTTATCGCTGGCAACGGCTGCAGCCACCACGTCGTACTCGCCGGTGTGTGCGGCAAGTGCGCGCTGGAGGTCCTGAACCACGGTATTGGTTACGTATCCCTGTTTCTGCAGTTCCTGGTTCGCCTCCAGTTGCTCTTTGACGAGAGAAATTTCCCGTTTTTTGGAGGCCAGCCGTTCCTGAGTCCCTTTGGTAGACTCCCTGAACTGGGCGATCTGCAGATGCATCAGCTGAACCTGGTTCTGATAGGCCACGCGCCGTGCCGCGAACACCCTCTCCTCAGCCCGCATGATCTTTGCCACGGTCGCGTCTTTGCCCTGGGCCGTGAGGGAGCGGGGAAACTGGATGGACGCCAGGTCGCGGCTCTCGGACTCCACTCGGGCGAGGTAGGCGGCCTCGGCGATTGCCTGTTCGTCGAGCATGGCCACCAGCGGCTGAACCTGGCTACTTTCCAGCCTGATCAGCGGCTGGCCCGCCTGCACCATTTGGCCGTCACGTACCAGTATCTGCTTGACGATGCCGCCCTCCAGGTGCTGAACCGTTTGACGCTTGGTCTTGAAGACCACCTCCCCGGTAGCGTGTATGTCCGCACGAAGCGGCACATAGACCACCCAGAAGAAAACGCAGCCGGCAAAGCAGGCAATGACGGCCAGGCCGGTAAGGACTGCCGGGCGAGCGGACATCGAGGCTCTTCTGAGCACAGCGTCGGGGCTCTCCGGGAGCAGGATCTCGGTCGCGGCAGCACTGGGGATGATGGCAATCGGGCTCGGGGCCCGAGGCGCTGGCGTCGTGGTGTTTGACATGGTTATCTTCCAACTTGTGCGAGGGATGTTTCGGAATGGTCGCGCCAGCCTAGGCGGCGACCTGAACTTTTAAGCTATTGTTCTGCTGGAGCTGGGCCAGAACCTGGTCCTTGGGACCAAAGACCGCGACCTCGCCGTTTTGCATGACCAATAGCTTGTCAACATGATGCAGAAAGCTCGGGTTATGGGTAATGATCACGGTGGTTTTTCCCGCTTTTTTCAGCTGTACCATGGCGTCAAGCAGGGCCAGCTCGCCGGCTGAATCGAGACTCGCATTGGGCTCGTCCAGTACCAATAGTTTCGGATTGCCGTAGAGCGCGCGGGCCAGACCCAGCCTTTGGCGCTGTCCCCCCGAGAGGATCATGCCCCCTTCGCCGATCTGGGCGTCATAGCCGCCCGGCATGCGCAAAATGATGTCATGCAGGCCGGCCATGGTGGTGGCGGCGATGACCTTTTCGGAATCAGGCTCCTCAAGGCGCGCGATGTTCTCGGCGATGCTTCCGGCAAAAAGCTCGATGTCCTGGGGCAGGTACCCGACATGGCGCCCCAGGCGGTCCGAGGGCCAGTCGCTGATGTTGGAGCCGTCCATGCGGATGACTCCCTGCACCGGTTTCCAGACGCTGACCAGCAGGCGCGCCAGGGTCGACTTGCCCGAGGCGCTCGGTCCGACAATACCGAGAAACTCGCCGGCGCTAAGAGTAAAGGAAACATCCTTGATGATGACCTTGCTGGTGGAGCGGATGCCGAAGGTGACGCGTTCCAGGGAGAGCTGTCCGGTGGGCGGCGGAAGTTCCATCAGGACCGGCTCGTTGTCTTGAACCGCCCTAAAAAACTCCTCCAGGCGGGAGTAGGCCGCCCGAGTTTCTAGAACCCCCTTCCAACCCGAAATCAGGAATTCCAGCGGGGCAAGTGCCTTGCCGAACAGGATCCCGCCGGCCATCATCAATCCCCCGGAAAAAGTCGGATCCTTCAGCATGACGTAGGCGCCTGCCGCCATCCCCATGGACTGGAAAAACTGTCGGAAGAATTTGGTCACCCCGGTGATGCCGCCGGCGCGGTTGCTGGCCCCGGTCTGCAGCGTGATGACCCGGTCGTTCAGCCGTGCCCAGCGCCTGGTGAGGCTCGGCACCATCCCCATGGCATTGACGACTTCGGCATTTTTCAGCGCCGAGTCGACAAAGCGCGCCGCCAGGCGGCTTGCCTCGTTCGCCTGGGCGAGCGACCTTTTGGTCAGGTACTCGCTGGCGAAAGCCAGGGCGATCATGATGACGCTGCCGGCCAAAAGCAGCTGAAACAACACCGGGTTCATGAGATAGAGCAGCACCATGTAGATCGGAAGCCAGGGGATATCGAAGGTCTGTATGACGCCGCCAGTCACGAAGGTCCTGACGGTGCGCAGGTCGTTCAGGGCATAGCTGTAGACGTTGTTCTCGGGGGAGGCCGCCCCCTCAAGCATCTTTTTCAGTACGTAGGGCGCCAGCATGGCGTCTATCGCGTTGTTGGCGGTGGTCAAGACGCGAGTGCGCACGACCTCGAGCGCCCCAACCACCAGCAGCGCCAGAAAAAGCTGGCCGGTTAATAACAAGAGCAGCTCCTCGCTCTTGGCCGGGACGACTCTGGCGAAAAGCTGCATCATGTAGAAGGTAGGGGCCAGGTACAGCATGTTTATGATGAAGCTGAAAAAAGCAGCCGGGAGGAAAAAGTGCCTCAGGAAAAATAATTTATTCATGGGATGACGCGTCCTCGGTGCTCATTCATAGGGGCTTTGCGGGGTGTCGTGCCACCCCGCGCCTGGTTTACCTTCCTGCCTCGCCAGGGCAGAATTCGGGGCGCACTAGCTAAGCCCGGCGATCCCCTGTTCCCGGAAAATCTCCAGCCAAAATTCCTTGTCCCATTTTTCCCAGGCGTGGGTCCCCATGGGCAGGGTCCCGGAAAAGTTGAAATGCACCCTCGGCTCGCTTTCGATGGAAAAACGGGCGGCATGCACCGCGTTGGGGATGACAAACTTCCCGGAAAGCTGCCCGGCAAAGGAGAAGAAGGCGTCCTCGACGGCGCTTTGGAACCGTTTTTTGAACCAGTCCAGTTCCTCGATAACGCCGATACAGGTGCTTATCCTGCGCAGCGAGAACCCGCCGTTACCGACATTAATGTAAAACACCCGCCCGTCGAAGGGAGTGCCGATAGGGGGGCAGGTGAATTGCCAGACCTTCGCCCAGGGCGCTCCCACGTAGTCGTAGCAGCTGCCGGCCCAGTAATCCAGGTCGTCGCGCAGCACAATGCAGTCGCTTTGCACGATCAACATGTGGGTATAGTTCGAGAAGGACCGATAAAACGCCGCCGTGGTGAGGAGATCGCTGTAGGTCTGGGTGGTGAGAAAACAGTCCTCGGGATAATAGGCATAGCGCGCCTGCGGGAAATGCTCCAGGTAATAGCCGATCTGCAGGTTCCGGGGGCAGATGAAAAAGAGGTCGTGGCGCTGCAGCACGGAAAAAGAATGCGTCAGGGCAATCCTCTCGTTTTCGCTCAGCTCGGTTTGGTAAATGGGGGTGATTACCACGACCCGGCTTGGGCTTGAGCCGACAACAGAAACGGTTTCAGCCCTCATCACGATTTCCCGACCGAAAAGCTCACCGGGGGGAGCCCTCCCTGGCTGCGCTGCCACATCCCGTCATAGGCCCCCTCCAGATAGCGGCAGAATTGGGCGGTATCGAATAGCGGCGTGGTGTCCCTGTTGGCCCGCAGTTTCGCATGCACCAGGCCAAGCCTTTCCGGGTCCCCGGCCAAAAGGACCGCCTGCTCCTCGTAGTCTGCGAAGGAACCGGTTACCAGTTCGGGAAGTCCGATGGCATGCAAGAGACCGGCGGCCACCCGGCCGGGGAAGGCGTTTCCCTGGCAGGTGAGCACGGGAAGCCCGACGAAAAGGGCGTCGCTGGCCGTGGTGTGCGCGTTGTAGGGCGTGGTGTCCAGGAAAAGG
>JGI24143J45723_1001471_pt1 | contig 11164 bp, 11 predicted proteins | sample BarGraIncu00432A_FD_45723 | JGI IMG/M metagenome (IMG submission 45723)
GTTTTGACGGCTTCACCGTTTACGGTGGTGCGAAAATGATTATCGAATACAAATAACCATTACTCACTTAACCGTCCCAAACGGCTGAACTAGAATAGACTTTGTAATAAACTAACACTACACCACTAAAACCAATCAGAAAGCAGGTAAGTAGCAATGAGTATCTCATCAATAAACCCTATTGGCGGAGCAGGGCGAACATCTCTGCCAAATACAACAGGAATTATATCTCCGAACTGGAACATGATACCTTCTGCAAATATGTCAACGCTCTCAAAAGGGGAAATTATCACCCAAGTAAAAGAATTAGCTGGGCAGGCCGCTAAAGCAACGGACAAGGAAAAGGATGCGATCCAAGATAAGGTGCAGGAGCTTTACACGCAATACGTGTCTTTTTCTTCTCCTGACAGAAAATCACTCTACGAGCAAGCATTAAAAACCATAGCAAAGGAAGCAGGGTGTGAAAAGAAGGGCAGCGACGGTGCAAATCCTCAAAAAACACTATTTGACTTTTTGAATGAGCGTGATCGCAACGGACTGAAACTTGATAAGGCTTATCAAATGGAGGGTGGAGGAACGGTTACAGCATCTGCTGTGACTGGCGGGGGCTACATATTTGACATTGGGTATGGTGGAAACACGGTTATGAGTATTAATGTTGGTCGAATTTACGGTAATGGCGTTTATTACACCCCAACGCCTGCGGAACAAGCGTTACAAAAAGAGATTTCTGATATTTACCACAAAACCGTTGAATATGCGAAGTCTTGCCCATCTAGCAATAGTACCGTGGGGAAACCAACCGATAATACGATTGATATAAAAGTATAAATAAGCTTGTCGGATTATGGCGGATATTTTTTTATACTCGACATTTAAAATAGAAAAATGGCGATAAATTTGGCGGCTGTTTCAAGATGTAGTTGTGTCACTATTCTTACCTGACTCTTAATCAGGGTGCTCATACACGATAAATAATAAAAAATGAACCCAGGTTTCCAAGCCTGGGTTCATTCTATAAAAAAGAGTATTGTTAGTGAGTATTACACGAGTATTGTTTGAGTATTGTGAACAAAAACGGTGTAAATCTATCTTAACTGAAATGGGGTTTTAATGCGAAAGATAACTGTATAGCCTACTTACTTGCTTCCTCAATCGCCACCGCTACAGAAACGGTCGCACCAACCATGGGGTTGTTACCCATTCCGATCAGTCCCATCATTTCAACATGAGCAGGTACGGAAGAAGAACCGGCAAACTGAGCATCGGAGTGCATCCGGCCCATGGTGTCGGTCATTCCGTAGGAAGCAGGACCTGATCCCATATTGTCAGGATGCAGGGTACGGCCGGTGCCGCCGCCGGAGGCCACCGAGAAGAATTTCTTGCCTTGTTCAAGGGCTTCTTTCTTGTAAGTTCCGGCAACAGGATGCTGGAAACGGGTCGGATTGGTTGAATTTCCAGTGATAGAAACATTCACGCCTTCATGATGCATGATGGCAACGCCTTCCTGAACATCGTTACAGCCATAACAGTTAACAGCGGCACGTTCGCCAACCGAATAAGGTGTTTTTTCAACGATGTTGAGTTTACCGGTTTTAAAATCATAATCGGTTTTGACATAAGTAAAACCGTTGACTCTGGAAATAATTAAAGCAGCGTCTTTTCCCAAACCGTTTAGGATAACCCGGAGTGGTTTCACTCGAACCTTGTTGGCCGACCGGGCGATGCCAATGGCACCTTCAGCGGCAGCAAAGGATTCATGTCCGGCGACGAAAGCAAAACATTCGGTGTCTTCTCTTAAGAGCATGGCGCCGAGGTTGCCGTGACCTAAACCAACCTTGCGTTGTTCGGCAACGGAGCCGGGAATACAGAAAGCCTGTAAGCCTTCTCCAATGACTTCTGATGCATCCGCAGCATTGGTAATGCCACGTTTAATCGCCAGGGCAGCACCCAGTGTATAAGCCCAGCAGGCGTTATCAAAACAGATCGGTTGGATGTCTCTGACAATCTTTGCAACATCAATCCCTTTTTCATCACAAATAGCTTTTGCTTCTTCTAAAGATGCAATGCCATTGGCAGCCAAAACTTCTTCAATTTTAGCGATTCTTCTTTCATAACTTTCAAATAATGCCATGTGATTTCCTCCTATTCTTTTCTTGGATCGATGTATTTTACAGCATCGTCAAATTGTCCATATTTACCAGAGGCTTTTTCCAAAGCTTCAGCAGGTTCAACGCCTTTATTGATGCTTTCCATCATTTTCCCAAGGTGAACGAAGGAGTAACCAATAATCTCATCATTCTTATTTAAGGCCAGCTTCTGGATATAACCTTCGGCAATTTCAAGGTAGCGCGGTCCTTTGGCCAGAGTACCATAGGTGGTGCCAACCTGGCTTCTTAATCCTTTGCCCAAATCTTCGAGACCGGCTCCGATCGGGAGACCGCCTTCTGAGAATGCCGTTTGGGTACGGCCATATACGATTTGCAGAAACAATTCCCGCATGGCGGTGTTGATTGCATCGCAAACAAGGTCTGTGTTAAGTGCTTCTAAAATAGTTTTACCTGGCATGATTTCAGCGGCCATCGAAGCGGAATGAGTCATTCCCGAACAGCCGATTGTTTCAATCAGACATTCCTGGATAATGCCATCTTTTACGTTGAGGGTTAACTTACAGGCACCTTGTTGAGGAGCACACCAGCCAACACCATGGGTTAAACCGGAGATATCGGTGACTTCTTTCGATTGAATCCACTTACCCTCCTCTGGGATTGGTGCAGAACCGTGGTTTGCATTATTGCCAACGGTACACATTCTTTTAATTTCTTGAGAATATTCCATTCATTAATCTCCCTTCAAAAAATTACTCGATTTATTATAAACATAGAATAACAAAAAAAACAGGTAAATTTTTGATATTTATGAAAATTAAAGAAAAATACCCGTATTGGACAAAAAGTTTAATTGAAGATTAGGATGAATCGATGTAAAATAGAGCATAAACCTAAAATAGGTTAATTTTAGCTTGAAGTTATCGTAATGAATCATTAAATAAAATGAACCAATGGAGATCAGACAATTGTCGGATCGACTAGGAAGGGATGAAAAAAATGGAATTAAAAAATAAACTGAGCTTTGGTGCTAAGCGGGTGGAATATCTGATGGAAGAGTATTTCGATCGTGAGAAAACCCTTGGCTATTGCAAGGAATGTCCCAATTTTTCTAAGTATTGGTCTTGTCCCACTTACACCTTTGACGAAGCGATCTTTTTAAAACAGTTTAAATATATGCATATTATCGGAAGGCAGTTTGAAGTTCCCCGGGATGATATCCGGAATATCCGTGATCCCCAGGAGATTAATGATTACTGTACCGAAAAGTTGGAAGCTATAAAAGTGATGACCTGGAAAACGCTTTTAGAAATCGAGGACGAAGTGGAAGGTGCCTTAGGGCTTGTTTCCGGTAATTGTCCTATTTGTGAAATTCAAAAGATGCCTTGTGCCAGAAAATCGAATCAGCCATGCAGAAATCCTAATCTGATGCGGTATTCATTAGAGTCTCTGGGGTTTAATGTTGCGTCGTTGGTAAAATATGAAGTGGGAATGACTCTGGAGTGGTCGGCGAACTGCCGTTTGCCAAAGGTCCTCACCTCTGTTTCGGCTATTTTGTGCAATGAAGAAATTCCCAAGGAAGAGTTGAAAAAATATTTTCCGGATAAAAAGAAAAGCTGGGTCAAGAACAATTCAATTCAGCCGGATACGGACTTTCATGTATCGGAAACCATTAAATCGTCTGAAACAATCCATGGCAATATAGAAGAGGTTCGGGCCAGCTCAAAAATTATTGATGATGAGATTCCGGCCTACCGTCCACAAAAAAGTTGGGTTGGGTATAAAGCGGAACGAAATCCGGAAGATCTGCCGGCAAAAATGGGAGCGACCGTGACGGTTCAGGAAGAAGAACCCTCAGAGCCGGAAAAAACGTCTAAAGAATTGGCAGCGAAAGAGGTTCTTGAAGAAGATACCGCTCCTGACATTAAAGAAGAAAATAGTGTCGAAGAAGTCGCCCCGGAAGAAATTGCTGAATCAAAACCAGCGCTGGAGATTGCAGAAGAAGATGAGTCAAATTATAAATGGCTGGGCTTTAAGGCCGATCTGGATGATGATGAAATAGTCAAACGACCAATTCCGAAAATGAGCGAGTTGATTTTAGAAGGGGAAGAAGAAACGGAACCTGAAGTTTCTGTTTCTGTTGCGGAAGATCCGGTACCGGCAGAAGAAGTAATCGAATCAATCCAGGATAGTAAAAGCATTCCTGATGATGAAGAACTGAGGAATGAAGATGCTGTCGAAGCTGTCGAAGTTGAAGTTGCAGAAGAAATAAGTGAGTCCTCGGAAAATCTGGCGGATGCCAGCGAAGAAGAGGATGATTCAAAATATAAATGGCTCGGGTTCAAAGCACCATTAGATGATGAGGAAGAACCAATTAAAACCAAGTCAATCTTATCAAAATTAAATATTCCCGAATAAATTAATAGTTTTAGTGCGAATGGGATCTTGTGATCCCATTCTGTTTTCAAACAATTAGAATAGAAGGAGAAAAAATATGTATTATTCAGCAGATGTTGGTGTTATTGGCGGTTCAGGTCTTTATGAATTAAGCACAGATGTGAAAAAAATTGAAGTGGATACCCCTTACGGGAAACCATCGGATGATATAAGTCTTGTAAAAGCAGGAGCGAAAACCATTGCGTTTTTGCCACGTCATGGCAAGGATCATACCCTCAATCCTTCGGAAATCAATTATCGGGCAAATATTTATGCATTGAAAAGCCTTGGGGTAAAAGCTATTATTTCGCCCTGCTGCGTTGGCAGCCTGAAATTTGAAATCAAGCCCGGAGATTTTGTAGTAACCGATCAGTTTATTAATCTCACATCAGGGCGAAAAGATACGTTTTTCGAAAAACCGAAGGTTAATCATCTCAGCTCGGCCCATCCCTATGACAAGAACCTGAGAGTTCTGGCAATGGAAACAGCCAAAGAATGTGGAATTACCGCTCACTTTGGGGGAACCGTGGTGATCATCAACGGCCCTCGCTTTTCAACGGTGGCGGAAGGCCGGATGTTCACCATAATGGGCGCCGATGTGGTCAACATGACCCAATATCCGGAAGGCTATCTTTGCCTGGAACAGGAAATCCCGGTGGTGAATATTGCCCTGGTAACCGATTATGATGCTGGCTTAGAAGGACATCCTGATATTAAGCCGGTAACCAATGACGATGTCATCCGGGTTCTCAATGAAAATTCTGAAAAAGTGAAGACGCTGATCTTTAAGCTTGTCGAAAAATTAGAGGTATAGGTTTGAAGCCGGTTTATTATGAAGAGGGAGAGTTAAAACTCATCGATCAGACCAAGCTTCCTACTGAGTTGATTATTCGTTCCTACACCGATTATCGGGAGATTGCAAAAGCAATTGTTGTGATGATTGTACGGGGGGCACCGGCCATTGGCGTGACCGCAGGCTATGGCGTTTATTTTGGGGCTTTAGAATATGAAAATGAACCAAAAGACGTTTTTTATGATAAAATGAAAGAAGTTTGTATTTTGCTCGCGTCAACCCGTCCAACTGCCGTTAATTTATTTTGGGCGATTAAACGGATGGAAAGTGTTCTGCAAACCAATTGTGAAAAAGACTGTTCCCAGATTGTGGAACTTTTAAAAAAAGAAGCGGATGATATCTGTGCCGAAGACATCCAGATGTGCCGGGACATGGGAAAATACGGGGCTGAGCTTATTCATGCCGGAGACACCATCCTCACCCATTGCAATGCCGGAGCATTGGCTACCGCCGATTACGGGACGGCGCTGGGCGTGATCCGGGCGGCCCATGAAGCGGGTAAGAACATTTCGGTTTATGCCGACGAAACGAGACCGCTTTTACAGGGAGCCCGGCTGACGGCGTATGAGCTTCATGCGGAAGGAATTCCGGTAACGCTCATAACGGATAACATGGCCGGCTGGATGATGAAACAGGGAAAAATTGATGGCGTAATCGTTGGCGCGGACCGTATTGCCGCTAACGGGGATGTGGCCAATAAAATCGGAACCTATTCCGTATCAGTTCTGGCTAAAGCCCATGGCATTCCCATGTATGTGGCGGCACCCACCTCAACCATTGATTTTGCAATGAAATCCGGGGATGAGATTGTTATCGAAGAACGGGATTGCCGAGAAATCAGTCATATCTGCGGGGTTCAGGTAGCACCGGATGGAGTGGCAATGGAAAATCCGGCGTTTGATGTTACACCGCATCAAAATGTGACGGCTATTATTACCGAAAAGGGTGTGGTGTATCCGCCCTACGATATCAATATTCCAAAGTTAAGTGGTGAAAAATGAAAGTAAATATATTATTTCCCGTTCTTGATGAAGAACGACGACTGGAAAAAGGAGTTTTAAAAACGCTGGTTTTCCTAAAGAAGAACAAATTATTTGATTATCAATTAACCATCATTGATAACGGCTCGACTGATGCAACTGAAGAAATCAGCAAGCGCCTCTGTGAGACATACAAAGAGGTACGCTATTTAAAAACGCCTGAAAAAGGTGTAGGTGTAGCCGTTCGAACCGGAGTGGCGGACAACACCTGTGAAATTGTCGGTTATATGGACATTGATTTATCCACAAAAATTGATCATCTTAAAGAGGTGAAAGAGATTTTCGAAAACCAGTCCGAAGTACAGATCATAAAGGGGTCCCGGTTAATGAAAGACTCCACCGTTCTTGGGCGAAAGGCGTCACGGGAATTTACCTCCCAGGGATTGAACACTCTGCTTCACCTGGTTTTCAAGAATCGTTTTACTGATGCTCTCTGCGGTTTTGATTTTTATCGAAAAGAAACCATCGAGCAACTAATCGCCGATTCCAGCCAGGATAATGGCTGGTTTTATACTGTTGAGCTATTGCTGCGGGCAGAACGAAGGGGACTTGACGTTCATGATATTCCGGTTATTTGGAAGGATGATTATGATACTAAAGTTAAAGTTATAAAAACTGTGGTATCCTATCTTAAACAAATTCATTTGATAAAATCAGAATTTATAAGGGAAGATCGGAAGACTTCCAAATCATGACAGAAGTGGAGACAAAGATGAAGGTACCGGCAAATAATCTATTAAGACATTATACTGAACACCAGGACGAGTACGAAGCGAAAGCTTTGGAAATACTCAGAAGCGGAAACTATGTTCTGGGTAATGAAGTGGAAACATTTGAAAATAATTTTGCAAAATATATTGGCACAAACTACTGCGTAGGGCTGGGAAACGGTCTGGATGCGCTCTGGCTTTCTTTCCGTATTTTAGGCGTGGGTCCCGGGGATGAAGTCATCGTTCAGGGCAACACCTATATCGCCAGTGTGATGGGGATTACCATTAACGGAGCGACCCCGGTTTTTGTTGAACCGGATGAATTCTATTCTATCGATGCCGACAAAATTGAAGAAAAAATAACCGCTAAAACTAAAGCCATTTTAGTGGTGCATCTTTACGGAGAGTGCTGTGAGATGGATAAAATTGTCGCGCTTACAAAAAAACACAGCCTCTATTTGGTGGAGGATTGTGCCCAAAGCCACGGCGCCACTTTTAAAGGGCAAACCACCGGTTCTTTTGGCGATATCGGCTGTTTTAGTTTTTATCCGTCTAAAAACCTTGGTGGTTTCGGAGATGGTGGCGCCATTACCACCAGCAGTGAAGAGCTGGATAAAGCCTTTAGAATGTATCGTTTCTACGGCAGTGAAAAACGTTATTATAATAAAGTGGTTGGGACCAACTCGCGTTTGGATGAACTTCAGGCGGGTCTGCTCAATATTAAATTGAACTATTTAGAGGCCTTAAACGAAGACCGACGTCGGGTCTGTAATACCTACCTGGAGCATATCAAGAATCCGGTGATTCAACTGCCGAAACGAAGAAAAGATTCAGAAACCGTCTGGCATCAATTTGTCATTACCACACCTTATCGGGATGAGTTCAAGGCTTATCTGGAGGAAAAGGGAATCGGCAGCATCATCCATTATCCCATTCCACCCCATTTGTCCGAAGCCTATGCGTATTTGAAAATAGGGGAAGGTAGCCTGCCCATAACCGAAAAGCTGGCTAGTGAGGTGCTTTCCCTGCCTTTGTTTTATGATATGACAAAAGCAGAAATGGACACCGTCATTCAGGCAATCAATGCCTTTGTCCCAAAGACCTTGGAGAAATAAGATGACCTGGGACAAAATAATTATTGGCGCCGGTCTCTACGGTCTCTATGCGGCGAAAGCCTGCGGCGAGCGTGGCGAGCGGGTTTTGGTTTTGGAATGGGAAGAAGCGCCTTTTAAACGAGCCACCTATATTAATCAGGCTCGGGTACACATGGGTTACCACTATCCCCGATCCTATGCAACCGCCATTAAATCGGCTCACTATTTTAATCGTTTTGTCAAGGATTATGATTTTTGTATTCACAGCGAATTTGAGCAAGTTTATGCAACCAGTGACAGCTTCAGCTGGACTAATCGGGAACAATTTACGCAATTTTGCGAGGCGGCTGAAATTCCCTGTGAAGAATTATATCCTGAAAAATATTTTAAAAAAGGACTGTGTGATGGTGCTTTTTCAACTCGGGAATACACTTATGATGCCGCGATTCTGGGGCAGTTTTTTATGGATTCTCTTGAAAAATGCAGCAACGTTGAAATAAAATATGGCGTCCGGATTAAGGAGATTGTTAAACAGAGTGCTGTTTATGAAATCATTTTTGAAAATGGAGACACTGTTCAAACCGGTTTTATTCTTAATGCCACCTATGGTTCAATGAATCAGATATTAGATTTGGCAGGTTTTGAACCGTTTAAAATAAAGTATGAGCTTTGTGAAATTATTCTTTGTGAACCGGTAAACAAGCTTTTGAATGTGGGGATTACAGTGATGGACGGTCCGTTTTTTTCCATTATGCCCTTTGGAAAAACAGGACAGCATTCCTTAACTGCGGTAACCTTTACGCCCCATGTATCTTCCTTTGACAGTCTGCCGATTTTTCATTGCCAGCAGAGAAGTGGTGGTTATTGCACTCCCAAACAACTGGGAAATTGTAATGATTGTCCGGCCAAACCGGAATCAGCCTGGCCCTATATGTCCAGTATGGCCAGAAAGTACTTAAGAGAAGATTACGGTTTTGCCTATACCGGGTCTTTGTTTTCCATGAAACCCATTCTCAAGGCTTCAGAGGTGGACGATTCCCGGCCAACGGTGATCCGAAAGGCCAGTGAAAAGCCAACCTTTGTTTCCGTTTTATCCGGGAAAATTAATACGGTTTATGATTTGGATGAGGTATTAAAAAATGATTGAAACCCAAATAAATAGTGTTGAGATAAACGACAAAGAAAAAAACTTCGTTTCGGCGGTCATCTATGTTTATAACGATGAAGATCGTATTCGAGAATTTTTACTTAAGATTAATTCGGTCTTAAGTAAGAATTTTGAAAACTATCAGATCATTTGTGTGAACGATGCATCGGATGATAAAAGCTTTGAGGTGATCAGAGCGGTTGCCAAAACCATTACCGGAACAGTGATCAATGTGGTGAAAATGAGCTTTTATCAGGGCGTAGAGCTTTCAATGAATGCGGGAATCGATATTTCCATTGGCGACTTTGTTTTTGAATTTGATAATATGGTGATGGATTATGACCTGAATTTAATCATGGAAGTCTATCATCAATCTCTAAGCGGTTTTGATATTGTGAATGCGGCGCCAAAAAAATGCGAACGGAAAACTTCCCGATTGTTCTATAAAGTATTTAATCGTTATTCCCATAGTCCCCATCCGCTGCGGACGGAAAATTTTCGAGTGCTGTCCAGAAGAGCGATTAATCGGGTGCATTCTATGAGCAAAACCATTCCTTATCGAAAAGCGGTTTATGCCAACTGCGGGCTGAAAATTGACACCATTGAGTATGATAATGATTTGTCCTGTACAAAAGCTTATAATAAGGAAACAAAACATCAACGGAAAGAAATGGCAGCGGATTCCTTGATTTTATTTACAAATGTTGCCTATAAAATGTCCCTTTGGGCGGCTGTTTTTATGATGGCGGCGACCTTTGTCATTGGAATTTATACTCTGGTCAGCTACGTAACCGACCAGGTGATTTCCGGTTACACGTCCATGATGCTTGTCCTTGTATTCGGCTTCTTCGGGGTCTTTGCTATTTTTGCAGTCGTGATAAAATATTTATCCATGTTGATTGATCTGGTCTTCAGCAAACAGAAATACACCATCGAATCCGTTGAAACCATGAGTGAATAAAGAAACAATCTTTTACGAAACGGAGTAGTTATGAAATATAGCATGTTTTCCTGGTTTGGTTATTTTATGAAATTTGAAGAACGTATTAAAATTATTGCCGATGCCGGTTTTGATGAAGCGATGATTTCCTGGGAGGATGAATTTGAACCCTGGGCATTAAAAAAAGAAGCTTTTCCTGAGATTGTCAGAAGAAGCGGATTGGGGATCACGAATATTCATGCGCCGTTTATCGGGTACAATGATATTTGGGAAGCCACCCGTCTGGAAATACAACCGAAACTTGAGCTGTTCAAGGATTATATTCGCGACTGCAAGCGGTTTGATATTCCGGCAATGGTGATGCATACCAATGATCTCGATGACTTCAAGCCGGATCTGGATAAGGGCAAAGCTTTTTTCTCTGAACTGGCAGACACAGCCGAGAAATACGGTGTGGATATGGCCGTAGAAAATGTTTCCCGACAATATCTTCTGGATTATCTGCTGGAAGAAATTGAGGCCCCTCATTTTGGCATGTGCTACGACAGCTCTCATGATTTTCTGGAAGCCGAAAACTCCGGCCGGATTCTCAAAAAATACAAATACCGGATTAAAGCACTGCATTTATCGGATAATGATTTTCAGGAAGATCGCCATTGGATTCCCCGAGAGGGAAATATCCCATTGGATGAAGTCATGCAGGAGATTCTTTCGGTGCCGACGATTGAAACCATTTCCTACGAAGTCATTGCCAATGAATTATGGCGGGAGAGGGAACCGATTGAGTTTGCCGGTACCGTGCTGAAAAGTTTAACCATTAATGAATAAAACGAATT
>JGI24143J45723_1001472_pt1 | contig 11163 bp, 10 predicted proteins | sample BarGraIncu00432A_FD_45723 | JGI IMG/M metagenome (IMG submission 45723)
AATGTAGAATAACCACCCTTATGTTGGCCTAAATGCTTACCATTAACATATACATCGGTAATACTATTTGCTGCTTCAAACTCAATAAATACCTTTTTATCATCAGTAAAACATTCTATTGTAAATTCTTTTCTATACCAGCAAGAACCCTTAAAGAAATCAAATCCATTTGCACCGTCAAAGGCATTCCAAGTATGAGGTAAGTTAATATCCTCCCAGTTCTCATCATTATAAACTTCATCCATAGCTTTTACTTTATCTTCTTTTATAAATTTCCACGAGTCATTAATATTAATAACTTTTCTCATTCTAATTTCCTCCTAATTATTATTTATAAAAATATATAAATAAACGTACCAATTTTTATAATTACTATACTAACGTTATATTATTTTAAGTATAATATTTACTTTGTATTTATACTCGTACTATTTTGAGCTTATTAGCACATATATTGCATTATAGAATATTTNAACATGATTATAACAAATAAGAATGTCCGCATTATGACATAATATCCATAGGTATCGAAGCTAACGTACTTGATAAAGCAAGCTTTATAAACGGCATAGTTCTACCAGTTGATGGCGGTTTTTCAGCTTATTCAGGAGTTTAAAACTCTACATGATAATTACTTTTGGAGAGCTATTGTTAATCTTAGCTCTCTACATTTATTATTAAATTATGTTGTAAGTTTCTCTCTATCACATCAATTAAAATACCTATACCATTATAATATATTTGAATTAAATCCTTTTCCATCTACTTCTGAAGCATCTATTACTGAAATAAAAACATCTTTATCTATTTTCTGAACCGAGTATTTAAACTCTGGTAATTTTGATACATGAACTATGCAGTATATAACTTTTCTTTTTTCACCTGTGAGGGCTTTTCCCTCTAGCATGGTTGCTCCACGGTGCATAGAACATGTTATATACTCACAGACCTCATCTTCTTTCTCTGTAATTATAAGTAACACCTTTTTTCTTGATAAACCATGAATTATTTTGTCTGTAACAAAAGCTGCTATATACATGCTCATTAATGTGTATAATGCCGTAGTTATCCCATATAGCAACGTTCCCAAAAATACTATTACACAATTCACAGCAAATCCTAATTGTCCTACATCAACAGCATCATATTTCTTTTTAATGAGCATTACAATAATGTTCATGCCACCCTCTGATCCATGGTTTGAGTATGCAAGTCCTGCTCCCGATCCAATTAATACCCCTCCATATATACTAAACAGTATTTCATCACGAACTGTAATGATACTACTTAAATTCTTAGTCAGAACTAAAAATAATGCTAGAGATATTGTCCCAATCATACTAAAAATGGTAAATCTTTTATTTAACTTTCTATAACTCAGCGCTAATAAAGGTATATTAGCTAGTAACACAGTGTATCCCGCTGGAATCTTCAAAGCATACTGCATCAAGATTGCTATACCTGAGACCCCTCCACTGAATAGCTTTGCATTAACTAAAAACATGTTTACACCTATCGCAGACAGCATACAACCTCCTATTACAAAAACTGTATTTTTTACATTTTGCTTATTTAATATTGTATTAATTTTCATACTAACCTCCAGTTGTGCTCAAAGTTAAATAATCCTTCTTTATATCAATATATAAGCAGATTATATTTTTGTACCTTAACNCACCAAAGATTTATTTATTATTATTAACAAACACAAAGTATTGTATATTTTTGAGGCAAATAGAGAAAAGGAACCACTCACCAAAAGTAGTTCCTTTTATAAATTAAAAAACTAGTTAAACTATTTAATCAAAACACGGGAAAATTCTTTATTTGACCCCTATTTACCAATGCCTTAATTATAGTATAAATCTTTTTACAGTATCCTTTAAACTATCTGAGAGGTAAAAAAGTTGTGTTATTTTAGATGTTATCTCATCTATTGATATCGATTGTTCCTCTGCTCCGGCAGCTATTTCTTCTGCCGATGCAGCATTGCCAATAATTATATTAGATATTTCTTCTACTTCTAATATAACTTTATCATTTTCACTCTGTAAATTAATGAATTTGTTTTGCATATCTCTAGCCTTTTCTTCTGTATTTGTAACACTACTTACAATAACTTTAAGTGTCTCACCACTGTTATTTATCATAACAGCTTGACTTACAACACCTTCAAGACTACTTTCCATTGTATGAACAGTAATTTGAATCTCCTTTTGAATAGTTTCTATTAATTTCTTTATTTCCTGCGCTGAGACTTTTGTTTGCTCCGCTAATTTTCTTACTTCATCTGCTACAACTGTAAACCCTCTTCCATCTTCCCCTGCTCTTGCCGCTTCTATAGAAGCATTTAATGCTAACAGATTTGTTCTGCTAGAAATATCAGTAATTACTTGCACAATACTATATATTTCATCGGACCGTTTTGCAAGTTTATGAATAGAATCCGTAGCCGATGTTATTTTACAAGTTACCCCTTCTAGTTGAATAATTGTATCAGTTATATCCTTTTCTCCAGCTAAGGCAACCTTAGTTGCCTTAGCTGCATCATTAAAAGTATGTTCTGCTTGTTCACTGCCTTCTTTAAGAATTTTTGATGAAGCCTCCACAAGATTAAAAATATAGCTAGATTTTTGTGCTAAATCTGTACCACCGATTGCTACTGCCTCAATTGTTTTAGCTATTTCTATAGCAGATTCTTTTGCCAATAATGAATTATTCTTTACTTCTTCAGATGTCGCAACTATTTGCTGTGAATCTTTATTTATTTCTTTTATAATACTGTTTAAATCCTCAAGCATTTGTTTAAATGCTTTTTCCAAAGTACCAATTTCGTCGTCCCGGTTAATTTGAATATTAACATTAAGATTACCTCGACTTACATCATCCATCTTATTTGCTAGTTCTTTCAGAGGTTTTAACAAAATAAATGCAAGAATATATATAATAAAAAATGAAACCAATAAAATAATAGCTGATGTTACAATCATATTTCTCTTGCTTTGCTGCAATAAATTATATGTGTTTTGAACTTCAAAATCCGCACCTAAAATCCCTATTATATCTCCAGATGCGTTTTTTATTGGAATATATGTTGAGACTAATGCACCATATTGTTTTGTGTAGTCAATATTACCAACAAAAGTTTTTCCTGTTTCAAAGGTATTTACAATTTCAGGATATATATCGCCCTCAACATCTCCTAGATTAGAAACATCTTCAGCTCCAATATCAGCCCCATCAACAATATATTTATACACATACTTATCCCCAGTCTTTTTTCTTTCCATAGTGTATAAATATTTTAGATTATTACTTTTCTTTATTTCATTTAATTGAGATCTAAGTGTCTTGTAATAATCATTCTCTATGTTCTCTTTAATGATCGTCTCATAATTAATTACGTTGATGCTCTTATTTGCCATTTCGATGACCCCTTTAGCCTGGGTACTTAAAGCACTAGTTACTAAATTTAATGAATTGTTATAGCTAATACCGCTAATTATTAAACAAATCACTAGCATAACGCCGGAAAAAAATACTGAAACCCTTGTTTGTATACTCTTCAAAACATACATCCTCCAATACATTGTTTTTTATAGGCTTAACTTTAAATTTAAAAATAACAAATAAATCCCATATTTTTATTTATTAATTAATAATCTGAAAACGACCTTAATATATATTAAATGGTAATTTATATATATTTATATTATTATATTATATTATAAATATACAATATATTCTATACCTTTTTAGAAACCATAAAATATATAGCAAAATGGATATAAAAAAAACAGCTAAATTATTAAAATTTAACTGTTTTATATTTAATCATTAATTTTTGCTACTAAGGTTTAACTTACTTATATATGGTTTGCAACCTCGTAAGCATCCCAAATACCATACATAATATTAGAAACTTTGCGTGCGTCTCCTAAAAGATAGATTTCTGGAACTTCAAATTCTAATGCTTTATATAAAGAATNTTCCTCTTTATATCCTACTGAAAGTATTACTGAATCACATTTAATCTTCTCGATTCCATCTTTTGTTTCAATTTCAAGAAGTCCATCTTTATATGCTTTAACCTTTGAATTTACTTTCACATCAATATTATTGAATGGAATTAATTTTTCAAGCATTTCGCTGTTTGCAGAACATAATGGTCCATTTAACGCAAGTAATTTATTTAGAGCTTCTACAATAGTTACATTTTTCCCTTTTTTAGCAAGATAAAGTGCAGTTTCACATCCGACTAGTCCACCACCAACTACAACTATTGTGTCCTTGCAGTCTTTCTTTCCCAGTAAAACATCTACTGCTGTAAATACTTTCTCATCATCACCCAGGGGAAATACTTTTGGAATAGATCCTGTAGCAATTATTACACTATCAAATTTACCATTTAAAATTTGCTCTTTTGTAACTTCACTATTTAAATTAACCTGAACCTTTAATTCTTTTAATGTATATTCAAACCAATTAGCTAATGCTATGTCGTCTTCTTTAAAGTCTGGCACTCCACCTGGTATAAGATTTCCACCTAATCTATTATTCTTTTCAAATAGAATCGCCTCATGCCCCCTAAGAGTTAAAACTCTTGCTGCTTCGCAACCTGCTACTCCACCTCCAACTATTAAAACTTTTTTCTTCTTTAATATTGGTGTAAGTGCATTGTCTTTTTCCTTACATGCCTGAGGATTTACNGCACAGTTAATCATTGAATAATGTTGAATACGCCCCATACACCCTTCTTGGCATGATATGCAAGGCCTAATTGATTCACAATTGTTGCTTCTTAATTTATTTACATATTCAGGATCTGCAAGTAATGGTCTACCAAGACTTATAATATCGCATGTTCCATTTTCAATAGCATCTATTGCCATATCTGGGTTGTCCATTCTTCCTGCACACATAATAGGTACATCTACGGTTTCTTTCATTAATTTAGCATATGGTCTATATAATCCCTTATCTTGATACATAGGAGGATGACTCCACCACCATGAATCATAAGATCCAACGTCTGTGTCTAGCGAATCATATCCATATGATACAAGTAGTTTAGCGGCCTTAATTCCTTCTTCAAGGTCTCTACCTTTTTCAACAAATACTTCCCCTGGAAGTGCTCCGTCTCTGAGATCTTTAATGAAACTCTTTGGTGAATATCTAAGAACTACAGGAAAATCTTCTCCACATCTATTCTTAATTTCTTCAACTATTTCACGAGCGAAACGAAGTCTATTATCTAAGTTTCCACCATACTCATCAGTTCTATGATTAAATAATGACATAGCAAATTGGTCTATAAGATATCCTTCATGAACAGCATGAATTTCTACTCCGTCAAAACCAGCCCGCTTTGCATTATAAGCTCCCTCTCCAAATTTTTTAACAATTGATTTAATTTCATCTATTGTAATTTCACGACAAGTTTTATCAAGCCATCTGTGCTGAATTGGTGATGGTGCAACTGGTGGAAATTCTCCAAGGTTAGTAGGAATAGTAACTCTACCAAATCCCCCTGACATTTGCAGAAACACCTTTGCGTTGTATGCATGTATTCTTTCAGTCATTTCCTTACCTGTTCTAACAAATTGAACTGGATTATATGTAGAGCATGGACAATTTGGCATACCATGTTCTTCAACTTCATTATCAACAAAAGTAACACCTGTAATAATTAGACCTGTACCACCTTTTGCTCTCTGCGTATAATAATCAATTCCTCTTTGATTAAATCCACCTTCACTATCCGCTAGCCCAAGTGGTCCCATTGGTGCTAATGCAAACCTATTTTTAATTTCACATTTACCTATCTTAATTGGTTCAAATAATTTTCTATACTTATTCATAGATACCCTCCTAATTTTAATTTTGATTTTAAAGAATATATAAATTTCAAACAATATTTTAATATAGCTAAAACATACTTTCATATATATTATATGCTTTCATATCTAAACATGTCAATGTATACATGTTTAGTTTCATATTTTATATTTTATTTTACACTAAATTATGATAAAATGGTAATTATAAAGAATGAGGTGTTACTATATGAGAACTTTAAAATATGCAATTCTAGGATTAATTAATAGAAACCCATCAACTGGCTATGATATTACAAAAGCCTTTAATAGTGGATTAGTTGATTTTTGGTATGCCAAACATAGTCAAATCTATCCTGAATTAAAGAAACTAACTGATGAAGGTCTACTTTTATATGAAATAATTATTCAAGGAGAGAAGCTTGAAAAAAAATTATATACCATAACTGAAAAAGGAAAAACTTGTTTACAAAAATGGCTTGCAAAAGATGAACCTCTAGAACCAACCCCTAAGGATATTTTCAGGCTCAAAGCATATTTTTGTGATGAAATGGATAATGATACTTTATTAAGACAATTCCAAAGCGGATTAAACAAACATTCTGACAGATTACAATATCTTGAAAATTGTATGGAAGAGCTTTCAGATAAAAAAGATATATCTAAAGTATCCTCACCTGAATTCGGCGATTATATCGTTTTAAACGGAGCTATTATGAGAGAGATTGCATACATACACTGGATTGAGGATTGCATAGAAAAGTTTTCATTGAAATAATTTAGAGATTTATATTTTCGTAAATTAAAGCATAAGAAAACTCCCGACTAAAATTAATTAGTCGGGAGTTTTCTTCTTAATATGTTTAATTCCTAGCCCTTATATTCATTTAAAATATCTTAATGGCTATTAAATTAGTAATTATCTATTAAATATAAATGAGTTTATTACTGCAAAATATTCGCGTACAAAACAATTAGGAACTAACATTAAATGGAGTGGTGCCGAATACCCGAATGCCTTTAATCCTTGCCTTTTCGCTAAAAATTTAGATCTAAATATATGGAAATTATTTGTTACAATAGTCACTTCAATATTTTTCTTTTTGTCCAATTCCTTTAAAATTTCTGTTGTGAATTTTAAATTTTCCAGAGTGCTAGTCGATCTTTCTTCCTTTATTATGTTATCCTTATCTACTCCATGTTTTATTAAAAATCTTTTCATAGCTTCTGCTTCAGTAATACTTTCATCAGTTCCTCGTCCTCCCGAAACTACTATCTTAATATTTGGATTTATTTCAACATACTCTAGACTAGAATAAAGCCTTTGAAGAAGTGGACTGGATGGGATTTTACCTGTAAGTCCAGCGCCCAAAATTATTAAATAATCACTTTTCCCCGTATGCTTTTCTCTGGCTGATAGAATTATTAATATTTCAATAAATACAAAAGAAACTAGTCCTATAAAAAAGAATATTTCTATTCCCGCTATAATCTTGCCTTGCCCTATGGAAATAAATCCTTTTTTAATTATTAGATTATATAATCCTATTGCACTTAACAGCCCTAGAAATATATATACATTGCCCTTTTTTCTCATGATTTTTCCTAACCCCTCTGTAAGTGTATTTAATAAGTATTATACCTCTTTCGAACTAAGATGTTCAACAATGCTTTTACCAAAATAAAAGAAGTGCTATCATGCACTTCTTAATTAATCTTATTAAATTGTTAGATATATATTTATGTGTAAATTTGTTTAAATTTTTATATTTATATTTATATTTATAGCATGATAACATATGTTTTCTTATTAATTTCAGTTATTATTATTTAAAATGATCTGTTGCTTTGGAAACGGCTTCCTTAAGCTCATTCCAAGCACTTTCAGTTCCTTCTTTCATATCTTTCCATGAACTTTCGCTAGCTTCACTAAGTTGTTCGTATTTTTTCTTCAATCCATCCCTTTTACCCTCAAGCTTCTCCATTTGATTAAGATATTCCAATTTCAAATCAACTTGTAACTCAGAAGCTTTGCCACGCATTTCCGCTATTTTAGCACTATATTGATCTATCTGCGCATTAATTTTTTTTAAATACAAATCACGTTTTTCCATTCTTAATACCCCCTCTAAATTTTATGAATAAGAGCTGATTTTATTTTGGATGATACCAAATTCCAGTAAATATAGCTAGGCAATATTTATGAAATAAATAAATACTTGGTATTATTTAAAGTGTACATGTATATTTTTACTTAGTCAATATTTATTACATTCTTACAATACTCTTAACGATAACCAATCATCTAATTCATAATTATAGTATATAACTTAAATTACAACATTATATTCACAATAAGAAAATTATGATATNATTTAATTAATATATAACATACAAGGGGGTAATGTTCAATGCGAATTGGTTTTATAATCTCTTTAATTTTTGCTATCATAATAGCCTTATTCGGTATACAAAATTCCTCAGTAATATCTGTTAATTTCTTTTCAACAAAATTCAGCATGTCCTTGGCTCTTATAATTTTCATTTCTGTAATTATAGGCGCTATAGTAGTGACTTTATTTGGACTTCAAAAGGAATTCACACTAATACGAGATAATAAGCGACTAACGAAGAAATCTAATAGTGATCAAAATAGGTTTGAAAGTTTAGAAAACGAAAACTCATCTTTAAAAATTGAGAATGAAACCTCCAAAAGCAAAGCCGAGGCTTTACAAATTACAATAGAAGCTTTAGAAATAAAAAATAAAACCTTAAATGATGAAATAACTTCTCTAAATATTGAAATAAAGCGACTTAATACTGCCTCAACAAGTGAACCTAGTTTTTTAAAGTAAGATACCTCACAAGATTTCCAACTTACTCTAAAGTAATGAGCATCAGCAGCTATTTATAGCCACTGGTGCTCATTTGAATATCCTTGAATTTCTAATATACATTTATTACTTCCATCTGAAAATTCTACACGCATACGTTATTATTTTTATTTAGTTTACTAAGTTTGGCTTACCACAAAACGGATTTTTTCGAATGGCAGTTGCATATAGAAATGGATATTCATCTTTTAAATAAATAATATAACTAATCCACTCCATAACCATTGCAGTATATGCACGTACCATATCCTCAGATAGATGTTCAACTTCAACACTTGAAAGGCTTTTTAAATCTCCTCTGCTTTTTAGCTCGTCAGCAACGTGGAAAACAGCCCATAACATGTCCGTGAAAGACTCATGCTCAAGTAAATTTTGATTCTCCAAAAGATCCAACAGAAATGCTTTGTTTTTATCCATTATAGATGCCAATTCCGCAAGCCTGCTCGGATCGGCATAGAAATNGTATTCAAATTTACTAAGANCTTTCTTAACAACGCTGCCTTTATTGTTTATGAATTCTTCAGTTTTTATGATTTCACATACTTCATTATGATTTTGATTAAAACGAGACATTGCCATCATGATATTGACCCCGGCATCCACAAAAAATGTGCTAATAACCACGTTGATTTTTTTGATTTTCTTGCGTTTTTCACGTATTTTTAAAAACCCATCGATTACCAATGTTGCAATAAGGGCTTGGAACGGCATAAATGCCATATCCTGAAAAATATAAAATGCTGTTTGCGATGGTTGATGAAAAATCGCATTTTGAATAAAATAAATGATGACCGAAGATCCAGTCAATATAATAGCAAGAAATAGATTGTCTCTTAACTTACCCATACATGCCTCCCGTAAATATAATTTTGATCTGTTTTTACTATAATTTATTTTAACATACATTTCACTTATCTATATTCTTTAATTTAGTCCTTTTCACCCGTTAGATTAACGCCCCCGCCNGGCACACTAAGAAAACCCNCAACTAATTTATTAATTAGTTGAGGGTTTTCTATGTTTNTCATCTACATCTTTTATNTTGATGGCGTAATTTTAACCTCTAAAAGCATTAAAGAGCTACTTTAGGTCTGCCCAATTTGCAGGATATGTTACAAACATAAACTTTGCATAGTTTGGAGCACTAAACGCAATTTTCGAATTTTTAGGAATTAAAATTATTTCTCCTTTATTGGCTACAACTTTTCTTCCATCAATGTTTACTTCTAAAGTTCCATCTATAACATAATCAATTTCATCATATTTTAATGTCCAATCAAAGCTTGTCTCTTTCATTTCCATAAGACCACATCCAAGTCTTGGACTTTCTTCTAATGTTACGACATCCTTTAAAAGTACATCATCGCCCTCTTTTCCAGTATCAAACTTACCTAGTTTTACAGTATTTAATTTCACTGACATTACACCACTNGGATCTACATGTTTATCAAATTCACACTTTTCCTTTGATAAACTCTCTGTTATGATTTTTCTAACCATGTCTTCAAGTAATTTTGTATCTATATTTTCCACTTTAATTCCTCCATTCATTAGTATCTAATAACGCTATTGTGCTATTTTACTTTAATAGACTCATCTTTTTTATCTCTTGAAAGTATATAGCAAGCTAAAGCAACTGCTGTAATTCCACCAATTAACTTTGCAACTATCATGGGGAATATCATTCCTTTTTCTACACCTGCAACAAAACCTAAATGATCTCCAAATACAAAGGCTGCACTAACTGCAAAAGCAACGTTTATTATCTTACCTCTATCATCCATGTCCTTCATCATTCCGAACATTGGTATACTATTTGCAAGACTTGCCACCATACCTGCGGCTGCAATATCATTCATGCCTAGTAATGAGCCAAGCTTCATTAGAGGTTTTTTGAATACCTTAGTTATAACAAATACCATTGGGAATGCTCCTGCGAGTACTATCGCAATAGAACCTACTATGCTAATACCATCGGATAGAGGCGCCATTCCAGGAATAATAACCAAACCTGTTAAAGTTTCTATTATTATAGCTGCAAGACCTATTGTTATAACCACAACTACTCCTTTACCAAAAACAGTAAAACCTTTTATCATTTTTTCTGGAATTCTCCATAATCCTATAGCAAGAAGTGCAGCTACTATTATTATTGGCACAAGATTTTTAAGTACCATTATTACTCCAAATCCACCTACAACTCCTCCTATAAACGCTCCTAGTGGAATTGTTATTATTCCTGCAAGTACACCTGTTGCTAAAAACTTATGATCCTCTTTTTTAATTATTCCAAGAGCAACTGGTATAGTAAATACAATAGTTGGTCCCATCATAGACCCTATAATTACACCTGAGAAACTTGCTGCCTGTGCTGTTTGTGCAAGTTCTTTTGCAAGAGGATATCCTCCCATATCACAAGCAAGTAAAGTTGT
>JGI24143J45723_1001473_pt1 | contig 11163 bp, 10 predicted proteins | sample BarGraIncu00432A_FD_45723 | JGI IMG/M metagenome (IMG submission 45723)
TATCGCCGATAACGTATTGGATGGAGCTAACCTATTTTGTCTCCATTTCGTCTTTTACGCACCACGAAGTTCAGAAAAATGAGGTTTCCGGATGGAAACTATGTAGGGACTTTCACCCTTTACCCTTTGCCGGCTTTTACCGGCGCTTTCTGCCTGTCCCCTAAAATAGTCCGCGCATAAAAAAAAGGGCGGCATCCAGGCCGCCCTTCGTCATTACATCAGCTAATTACCCTTACTGTTTCCGTGTGTAGGTACCCTCCATTATCTTTCTTTCTTTCCCACTTTGGTCGGTGCCGTACATCTCCACCGCGTAGGTATTATCGTCCACGAGCCTCGTCACCGAACGCCACTCCGTAGTGTCATCAACAGAGTTGTCATACTTGCAGGTCTGGACAATGCTCTTGCCGTCCGCGCCGGCGCTACCTTCGAAATAGTAGATGCCGGTCCCCATATTATCCAGCCAGGTCGACACGTACTTTTTGGTATTGTTGTCGTAGCCGAGTACACCAAATCCGGTGAAAGGACTCCCCATCATTTCGCCGCTAAATTCCTGCTGCAGAAAGCGCCCGTCAAGGATCATCTTCTGCTCGCAAAAGCCTGATGATTCGGTGGAGGGCTGGTCGGGTTCCATCCAATACCTGTGCCTGGTATTCCAGCTTCCCGCCAGAAGTGCCAACAGCCTGTGGGGAGCACCTGGCGTTGCCAGCTCTTTGAACAGTTCCGTCTTCGACTGCATGTCCATTTTCTGTTCTGCCATAAGAACCTCCCGGATATTCACCCGGTTAGCAGCTGGGTGATATTTCTTTCCTACAATCATAATTTTAGCAGAAAATCGGTAAAAGCAGGGGGTCAGTTAGTAACCGCATCCGCGCTTGCAAATGCCTATTGTCATGTTAATAATTGCCAATACTGCACACGCCGCATCTTACCAAAAGGAGGTTACCGATGGGCGACACCATCAAATTCACGCCGAATACTGGCACGAGTCCTGTATTTCAGGGTAGGGGAAGCGTAATCGAACATCCAGATATCTTGCCGATCTTTCGGGGGTCCTGCTGGCCGATTGGCTGTAATGTGACATCCAATGATATCATGAAGGCGTTGTACCTGTTAGCCGGGGGGCCATACTTACAAGGGCTCTCACAATATGGATACGTTGGCCCAGCACAAGTTCGCAATGAAATTATCGACAATACTCCGATAGTAATCCCGCTTCCGTCGCCTGCACCGAACGTCAATCAGACTAAAGTCATCGCTGGTGCAGTAAAGGCTTATATCAAGTCGATGGTAGATAACGATAGTATCGACAATGTTGATGATAACCACGAATTAATTGTGCTGGTCTTTCTGGATCCCAGCATTCCAAGTTCCATAGACACAGACAGCGCTGGTAACCAGTCGGTGACGACCGGCGCAAACGCGAAAATGGAGATTTTCGAACTGCTTGACGATAATATCCGGTTTCAATGGGCCTTTATTACTACTTCGTCAAACAACCTGGCCACTATCACCCAGACACTCAGCCATGAGTTGGTAGAATCCATTAGCGATCCATTCAATAGCGGTTGGTTTCAAACCTCGCCGCCACCAGCCCCCGGTTCAGGTCAAATTAACGATGTTTGCAACCAGCCAGCTTTGGTCAATGGTGTTTGGGTTTCTGCCTACTGGTCCAATTCGGACAACGCATGCATTGTTCCAACATCTGGAACACGCAAACTCTCCCTTTCTCAAACCCTGGATAAACACGAACCCTCTGACGGGCCCAAACAAGTGGGGTTTGTCGATTTCCCGATTATCTGCGGCGGAGGGCATTTTTTTGATTTTTTCGAACGAACCTATCTCAATGTGCTCACCATTCATGCAAAGTTTGATGGTTATGAAGCCCCGATTGTTGACTACACGATTAATAGTAAAGAGGTTCCCCTCTTGTTTGGGACGGTTGAGGTGGATGCGGTGTGGGATGTCCCTAAGTCAAACCCGTTATTTCCCGACATCTCCTTAAAACCGCCGACGGCTCATTTGTCGACCTGGAAACCGAGTCCACTGAGTAGCGAACTTAAAATCACCGTTGGCCCGCACGAAGGCAATACAAACCTAAAAATCGTGGTGACGGTGTCGGAATCGTTCGACAACCCAAACACTGGTGGGGGTACCAAAAGGTCAGCCATTCTGGACATCGATCTGAAGAATCAAGAGATCATATGGGGAAGCGGGCATGACTCGGCAGTTGCGAACTGCAATCGCATGGAGCATCTGGCTGATGGTCCTGCCGCCGTGTTCGGCCCCCCGCGCCCCGAGGATCCTTTTGATATGGCCCAAATTGTCATGCGAGCTGTGCGCGACCAGAGTTCCAGCCGGGCTGAAAATCTGATGAATGCCGCGCAGCTTGTGAAGTCAGCTCGTCCCGAAGTGGCCCAGGCGCTGGTATCACTCGCACAACGGGTTATTATCGAGAGGAAGGAGCAGTCACTTTAAATCCGCAAACCACTGCCGCCAGATAGCGCCGGAAACTAATAACGCCGTAATCCCATGGTCTCCAAGGGATTGCGGCGGTCCGAAAGTCCCCTCTCCCGGAGGGGGAGGGTCAGGGAGGGGGAAATGCAAGGTTTGCCGCCAAGCCGTCAACCGCACCAAATCAGTTTCACCAAATATGACGGATTCCTGGAAGTTCTAACTCCCCACCCGAATCCAATAACAAATTTAAATCAGTAGTATCATACCATTACCCACCCATAACCGGTGACCCGTCACTGGCATGCTAGATGCTATAATTCATTATGTTCGTCCCGGCTGCGAACCTTGGCAATAGCCATGCTTATGCAGAGGGGCAGTCACCCTTCCCACCTTCTGCCGCCTTTTCCTGCCGTGTCCGCCTGGCTTTGACCCGGGCGGAGTATCCCGCTTGAGGAGATGCATCATGCGCTTTCTGATCTTTTTACCATTTGTATTGGGGCTAGGTGCTGCGGGCTGTGCCGCACCTCAGCCAGTTGCGCCGGGCAAGTTTTCCGACGCCTCCACCCGGTCCTCAACCGCCTGCCAGAAAGCCGATGCCATGTGGAACGACAAAATAGTTCCCACCCGGTATGGCAGTTTGCCGCCCCTCACCTCCCCGGGCATCCTGGACCTGCTAACGCTGGCAAGTACCAGCTTCACCATCAGGTCGCTCACCAACGATGGCGACGAACTCGACGCGGGGCACCGGAAGCTGGTGCACGCCTTCGGAGCGGAGGTCCGTTTCCGTCTGGTGCCGGGCAAAGAAGGGCATGGCTATAGCGGGATTTTCCAAAGTGGTGCCGACTGTGTCATCGGCCGCTTGTCGATGGCCACCAAGCCCAGCGAAACGTCGGCGGTGCCCGCGCTTGCCTTGAAAATTTTCATCACCGGCCATCAGTCGGTAAATCTGCACGTCATGAACTCAACCGACGGCCAAAAGAGCCACAATTTCTTTGAGATGCCCTTCAGTAACATCATTCCGACCCCCGATTCATTTGCTAAACGGATGCTGCAGGAATTATTTCGCAAGGCAGCAGTAGCCTTTGGCGCCAAAGACCCGACTCCGACCCATTTGACGGTCGAGCACCTGGCTGGAATCAGGCAGGACGGGACGCCGGTCAGCTCTCCTAAATCCCCGTTCCGGCTGATTTTCCAGCCGACGCCGGCGGCCAAAGCCTCCCAGGAAGGCGCCACGGCGCAAACGGATTTCCGCAATGACCTGACGCGTTTTCCGGCCGGTCAGGCGATGTATGACGTGTATGCCTTTGACGAGGGCGAGCCATTTGCTGATCCTGCTAAAGGTAAACTTGTGGGGCAGTTGGTCACGGTCTCGGGTATCGTGGCGTCCAGCTATGGCGACGAGAAGCTCAACTTCCAGCACAACATGAGTAGATAACACTCGTAAAACAATTAGATAAAGGACTATATCGGGTCAATTTTCACCGCTAAGCCTGGAGGAAGCTGGGTTTTTGCCGGCTTTATTCATTTTTGACATCTGCTCCTCCATGCAATTCGGGCACACGCCATGGGTAAAGAGTGCATCGGTGTGGTCGGAGATGTAAGTTTCGAGATGCTGCCATATTTCCTGGTCATCACGAATTTTCTTGCAGTATCCACATATGGGTATGATGCCTTTCAATGTTTTGATTTCGTTTTCCAGCCTGACGCGCAAAGCTTCCTGAGCCTCTACGCGTTCCGTTATATCGACGCAGCTCCCGATGAAACCGGTAAACTTAGCCTCTTCATCACTGAAAGGAACGCCACGGTCAAAGATCCAGCGGTACTCGCCATCGTAGCGCATCAGGCGATATTCCATTTCAAAGGCTTTTCGCGCCTTAAAGTTATCCAGATAAATTTTCAGGCAGCGCTCGAAATCATCGGGATGAACACCCTCGGCCCAGCCGTTCCCGTACTCTTGCTCCATGGAACGCCCGCGAAATGAGAGCCAGCGATCATTGAAGTAATCACAAAGGGCTTCAGTGTTCGCCCTCCAAATTAATATGGGTGACTGTTCAACCAGGGCCTCATACTCTGGCAGAGTCAGGCGGGCATCAGGCATAAAAGGCACCTCGTCATGATCGTTTGGAAATGAGTTAACCACAAAGGGGATCGGCTCCCATCGGCATTCGAAGAGACATTCCTGGAACAATCAAAGGCTCGTCGAACTATTGACAAAAAGAGTACCAAAAGATACCAGCACTAGCAACCCGATCGGGTATTTACTGAAATGTGCAGAGCCACGACCGATCAGGCAAGAATTACGCAGCAATAGGCTACCGTCTTTTAGATTTGCCAGTGCACTATGCAAAATTGAAACTCTTTTTCCCTTCCGCATAGCCGTGAAGCCAGTTGAAAATGCGGGCATCGCCCGCCCAAGTCAAGACTCTCATCACTCCCACCTTCTTCCCTTCCCTTCCCTTCCCTTCCCATCCCTTCCCTTCCCACCCCATGAATCCCATGAATCCCATGAATCCCATGAATCCCATGAATCCCATGAATCCCATGAATCCCATGTATCCCATGTATCCCATGTATCCCATGTATCCCATGTATCCCATACAAGCCCGCCCCGACCTTACCATTCTTGCAGTTCTGCCACAAAGAAGCAAAGCAGTGCCTCAAAAACCCGCAATTCCGATTAGATTGCTCGCCCCTTGCAGCAATGCCAACCGACCAAGCTCGCTAATCCCCTTAAGTCGTTAGGTAAAAATAGCCCCAGCTGAGCTGGGTATTATGGCACGCGTCATGTAGTAGCTTCAGTTAAAGCTCCCCGGTGTCATGCGCCCACTGCCGGCAATCAGGATGGCCCGGTGGCCGAACCCGGAAGATAATCAACTAAAGCAAAGGGGATCAGATGCCCGTTTACCTGGACTGCAATGCGACCACCCCAATTGAGCCGCAACTACGAAAATCGGTGCTCCATTATCTTGAGATCGAGTTTGGCAATGCCGGCAGTGCGACCCACGGCTTTGGAACCGAAGCGCTCCAGGCGGTCAAGAAGTCGCGGGAACAGATAGCGTCTCTGGTCAAGTGCAGGGGTGACGAGGTCGTATTCACCAGCGGTGCCACCGAAAGCAACAATCTTGCGATCCTCGGGCTGGCGGGATACGGCATCAGGACCGGCCGCCGCCACATCATCAGTTCCACGATGGAGCACAAGGCGGTTTTGGAACCTCTGGGAAGCTTGAGAAAACGAGGTTTCGAGATTACCCTGCTCCCCGCGGACCCCTCCGGCCGGGTTTCAGCGGCGCAAGTTCAGGATGCCTTGCGGAGCGATACCTTACTGGTTTCGCTCATGCAGGTGAACAACGAGACCGGCGTGATACAGCCGATAGAGGAAATAGCCGCCTGCCTCAACGGACATGACGCCTTTTTCCATGTGGATGCGGCTCAGGGGTTCGGGAAAGTTCTGACGGGCCTCGACAACAAACGGATCGACCTGATAAGTGTCAGCGGGCATAAAATCTTTGCGCCGAAGGGCATCGGCGCTCTGATCACGCGCCGCAGATCCTTTAAGCCGTTGCCGCTGGAGCCGATCATGTTTGGCGGCGGGCAGGAAAAGGGGCTGCGCCCCGGCACCCTGGCGGTCCCTCTGATTGTCGGACTGGGAGAAGCAGCAGAGTTAGGCCTGCGGGACCATGCCCAGAGAAGCGCGGCGTGTCGCAAGGTGAAAGAAGAGATACTTTCAGCGTTTGCGCCGCTCAATGCGGTCATCAACGGTGACCAGTCGAACTGCGTGCCCCACGCCCTGAGTATTGCGTTTCCGGGCCTGGAATCCGGGGTGCTCATCGCGGCACTGCAGGATGACATCGCGATTTCCAACGGTTCAGCGTGCAGCTCGGACAACTACAAGCCCAGCCATGTGTTGCAAGCCATGCAGCTGGAAAATGACGTTATTAAAAGCACCCTCCGCCTCTCCTGGTGTCATTTGACAGTGCCAGTCGATTGGAGAATGATCGCAGAAAAGATCGCAGCCCTGCAATCTCAATAATAGGCAGGGGGGATCCGGTAGAAACCGACCTTTAGCGAAGTGATTTGCGAAATGTAGAGACCAACCATCTGCATCCCGGGGAGGTCTAGCAGGGAAACATCCTCGATAACCGCGTCCAGGACGTAGTAATCGGCGCCGTTTTGCCGGGCGTAGCGCAGTTGCCGCGGCAGTTCGGCAACGGGCCGGGCGGTCCAGGATCCGTTCAAGTAATACACCAAAGGACTCCAGGAAATCATGTAATTGTTGCCGGGGCCGAGCAGCCGCAGGCCATACTCGGCCGCTTTTTTGGCCTCGGATCTTTCCAGGTCTTTTTTGGAGGGGGCGCTGCTGGGCGCCGCGGCAGATTGGGACCGGGGCTGGGGCTTGGGATGCAACGGGGCGGTAAAGAGCCACCCGACCGAGAGCACCCCGAGAAAGAGCAGGCTATGTTCCAGCGTCCCGGCCCGGGCAGTGCCGATTTTTTGTGCCAGGGTTGCGACCGCGCCGCTAAACCCCTTGGCAGCCAGGATGATGACCAGCGGCAGATAGGGTACCAGGTACTTCCACCACCCGTCGGTGAAAACCGGCAGGATGAAGAGCAGGGCAAAGGGGGCAATGAGAACGGCTTTTTTCTCCCTGCCGAGCGGGCCCCAGGGTAAAAAGGCCGCAAACAGCCCCAAAAGCGCCAGGTACACCGGGAAAACCTGCGGGAAATCCGCCATGCCGCTACCGTTGGGGATCCTCCCCGGGATCTCGTGCGACAGGTCGTTGAGGTAAACGGCGACGCTTTTCTCCGGGTGGGAACCGAGAAAGTCGATCAAATCCTTCACCCCGCGCGGTTCCTGCCAGTTCAGTTTCCCGCTGTCGCTTAGTCCCCAGAGTTCCTCATTTCCCTCCTCACCCCGGTCGTTGTCATGGTAGGTGAAACATTTCATCCAGAGCATGACATAGGAAGCTTTCGGACTGATGGTCCATTTGCCGTAGTTCTCTTTCAGAAAAAAGAGGTAAGGAGAGGCAACCAGAAAAAACAGCATGCTGCAAATAACGGCCTTTTTGAAAAACCCGCTTCGGAGCAGGTTTCTTCCCTGAAAGAGCGCGCCCCCGCCCAATATCAGTGCCATTACCAGGAAGCCTTCCGATCTTGACAGATAGGCGAGGGCGAAGCTGGTCCCCGCCAGGGCCGGGAAGACCCGGGAATCGCGTTTAAATGCCAAAGTGAGCAGGGCAAGCGAGAGTGTCAGGAAAAAGGTGTAGGTTATCTCCGTTTCATCGGAAAAGGTGACTCTCAGCAGGTGGGGAGAAATGGCGGCAAGCGTCGCGGAAATAAGGGCTACTTTGCGGTCGAAAATCTGGTAGGCCAGAAAATACACCGCACCCACGAGGAGAAAGCCCATCAGGACCGAAACGACCGTGGCCGCCTGGAGCATGTCGTCGATACCGCCGACAAAGGAGACCGCGGCGACCAGGATGGAGTAGAACGGTGACGCCCAGAGTGCCTGCCAGCCGAGCCCCTTGCCGTGCAGGATGTTGCGGGAGATCTGCAGGTAGGTGACGCCGTCCATGGTGAGCGCGACGGTTGCATAGCGGCTGCAGATAAGGGCAAGCGACAACAGCAGGGGGAAGAGCGCGGCCGCATGCTGCTTCAGGAAGGGTCTGATGTTCATGAATTATGTCCTTACTCTCAACCTCCGGCAGAATCTGAAGAAGTCGCGCTCAAAAGGCTTCAAAACCGGGCATGGAGGGAGAGTGGCAAATGGGGGCGGTCCGGGTGAGGGATAGCGGCGTGCAGGAAATCCGTCAGTTTCTTGTCTGTCCAGGTGAAGTGCCGTATCAGCCAGTCCACCAGGACCATATTGGTTTTAATCAACAGGGCCGGAGTCGTCCCATTGGCGTTGAGCTGCTCTTCCAGTTTTCTGATATCTCGAATGAAATTGCCGTGTTCCTCTTTGTGAACCAGGTAACCGGGGTAATCATGTTCCAGCTGCAACCGTTCTTCAAGTGCCAGGTGGGATCTGACATATTCATCGAGAAAGATGAAAAGGTTTGACAGCTCATCAAGACCCTTGCCCTGCTTGCAAGCCGATTGGAAATCATTGAATCGGCTGAAGATCTCTTTGTGTTGAGCGTCTATATTTTCATTGCCGGTTGCCAGATTGTCATTCCAGACAATGACCATGTTTCACCCCACTAAGACAGTAATTCGAACAGTGTCGATTCACAAGCAGGCTCAAACCGAAGATGATCAGGTATTCATATAATACTGCTTATTTTTGCAACAGCGCATCAACGTAGTCGAACAATTCATCGGCCTTGATAGGCTTATGAAATACTTTTAGAAACTCCGTGTCTACGACATCCATCTCTTCCGGAGTAAGTCCTGTCATAGCGATAACAGGTGTCTTGCTGCCCTGCAATTTGATTATATCAGTAGCAACAGCTCCATTAAAATCCGGCATGATAATATCAGTAATGACCACATCAAACCTTTCTTCCGAAATAATTTCCAGCAATTCTTCTCCGCTGGTAACCGTGACAGCCTCATACCCCCTATTTTCAGCATGCTTAGCCAGCGCTTCCCTCGTTGCCATTTGATCATCGGCGATAAGAATTCGTTTTAGCACAATAGATTCCCCCTTAGGCAAAAGATATGAAGCGTTGATATAAATACCCCCCTTCCAAGGGGTCTCAAAACCGTCACCGGCAATCAGGTTAGTTTTTGGTATTATGCACAGTTCTTCAGGTTTTGGAACATATTTGTTGCTGATTTGCGTCGATTGGAGCACCGCGTATACCGCCATTATGTCAATAACCGTCTTCGTCGTACTGAAGCGGGAATATCCCCGGCGCGGGTTCATCCGTTCGAGTGTGTCCAGAAGCGTCCAAACATTCCCTCTCCCGGAGGGGGAGGATCAGGGAGGGGGAAGCCGACTTTCTTCTCGGCTAACACCTTCTTCTCATCATTAAAGATGGAACTCGACCATTTGCCCGAGCAGCGCAGCTTTCCTGATGCGAAAGGCATCGGCATAGCGGTACGCAGGATCACGCTCGATCTGGACTATTCCCGTGAACTCGGCGAAGTTTTCCAGGCAGCGCAAGGAGTAGCATCTGCGCAGCACCGTTTCCGGCGTCATGTAGTCTCCGATTGGCTTGGTCTCGTGCAGCAGTTGCGGGAAGGCCCGCAGGAAGCAATCCTCATAAAAAGTGCTGGAGCGCCAGGTGTCCCCGTACCTGTTCAGCAGGTAAAGGGTGAACAGGAAGGACTGCTGGACCATCGGGATCTCCCGCCAGCGGTCGCGAAAGCCCCAGTTGTACTTCCGGACAAAGGCCGCGAACAACCGGGGATACACCCCCGCCAGGCCGTGCTCCGCCATGAGCTTGCGGCAATCCCTGCCGAGGATGAATTTGCCCTGGTATTTCCTGAGCAGGCCGGCCGCCTCCGCAACAATCCTGGTGACATGCAGGTCAACGAACTCCGATTCCGAGCGAATTTCGCCGAGTTGGGACTCATCGGCATACTTCTCCGCGCCCCAAAAGGCGAGAGCCATATCTCTGCAGGCTTGACGCGGAAGGTTGCCGGTGACAGTCGGCTTAAGACCGCCCTCGCCAATAGCGTCGCAAAGCAGCTGTAAAAGAGTGGCGAGTGGAGCCTGGGGCAAAGTGGCGAGACAGGTCGGGAAGCTGGCCAAGTGGGGCGAATCGAGAGGAAAATAGAGGAACCGGTGCATCTGCTCCGAGGTCAGACCGTGGAAGTCGGCGATGGGCGCCAAGTTGCGCTCCCCCATGAAGTGACCGGCAAAGAGGTTGGCGTCATCCAGAGAAGTAAAAGTCCTGCCTTCGAGCTGTTTCTTCAGTTCAGCCATGGCCGCGCCGATGCCGCCGGCCTGCTCGCCCGCTTCATCCTTGCCGGCACAACATTTCTTGTATTTGCTTCCGCTGCCGCAGGGACAGGGATCGTTTCTTCCGATTTTCATAGTTTCACCGCCGGCCCCCCTGACACAAGATAACCCGTCAGGAGAAGGAAGGTTGCAAGTTCGGGTGACGAGTCCTTGAAGAGGAGATCGATGACTGAAGTCATCGGCCGTGTCTCAGCTAGATCGCAGGTTTATAGGGTAAGTTTTGCCGCAGCATACATGGAATGACGATCGTAATCAAGGATAGAGCAAGAAAGATCTAATGACCGCGCCGCAGAATGGCCCGATGCCTAAAGCCTGACCCCATCTGCCTTGACCCCATCTGCCTCGTCCTTCCCAATCACAAAGCTTACGAGGCTCAATCGAAGCAGCAGAGCCGATGACAGTAACAAGTTCATAATGCCCACTGACCTTGGTGCGGAGAACGCAGAACCCAGATTCCTCACTGTGAAAGGTAACGCGCTCCACGGAGCCGGAGAGACGTTCGGCTGGGGTGTCGGTGCTGTGTGCTGGCTTCTTCATCAAAACTCCCATCGGTCTATGGCGACGAACTCACTGATACCATGTATCTATAGGGCTGGCAAGAGTGGACGCCGCTTGGACGATCCAGAAGTCGATGACCTTGGAAAACTCCGAGCGTTGGTGATTGGCAAATCCTGCCACACTTAGGTATAATTCATACCCTGTAGGATATGGTCGAGAATTATACGATGAAATCAACAGAGCAAGGGGGGATAATGGTGGAATCAGCGACGAAGATAAGGTTATGCCCCTGCGGCGTCAGGCTGG
>JGI24143J45723_1001474_pt1 | contig 11158 bp, 10 predicted proteins | sample BarGraIncu00432A_FD_45723 | JGI IMG/M metagenome (IMG submission 45723)
TTACATTACTAATACAAATTACACTAAGAATAATTATAGTACTTCTCTTGAATTTCATATGGACTGACCCCCTATTTTGATTATATTTTATGTCATCAATAAAATTTTGTTATTAGAAAATATATAATATTATTTAAGTTATAATATTATAATACTAAATAATGGAAAAATCAAATTCAGTAAAATTTAGTCTATTAGAAAATTATATAAACAGATAAAAAACAAGCATATATTTTATAATAATTAGAATTTTATAAAACATTTAACTAAATTATAAAAAAAAAGGCAATATATGTTGTAATATGCAAAAGTATGCATTACAATGTTGATTAGTTAGTTATAACTAACTTGAGGGTGTGCTAAATGAAAATTGATATATTAAAAAGAAAAGAAAGCATAATTATAACAGCCATTGAGGTGTTATATGAAGCTGGTATTAATGGAATGACAATAAAGGAGATAGCTAAAAGACAAAACATATCAGAACCTGCTATTTATAGGCATTATAATGGGAAAAAAGAAATTATCAAAGAAATTTTTAGGAAATATTCTCTCTATGATGAAGTAATAAAAAATACTTTAATTGATAATGTTATGAGCGGGAAAGATTCAATTAGGTATTTTTGTAAAGCGTATGTAGAATATTATCAAAACTATCCTGAAATTACTACAGTAATGTTTTCTTTCGATATTTTTAAGTATGATGAAGAGGCAAATGAAGAAATGAAAAGAATTATTAAAAATAGATATGATTTACTATTTAAATTTGTTTTAAAAGCTATTGACGAAAAAGAGCTTTCATTTATTGATGATGCACAAGCCATCACAGATTCAATATTTAGCATTTTATGGTCTACTATATTTTTATGGAGGATGGAAGATTGTAGTTTTGATGTCAAAGAGCGAATTCTCGTAGCAGTTGATAATATAATAAAAGTTTAGAGGGGATGAATTTGGTGAAAAGAATATTAATTACAGACGATGCAGTATTTATGAGGTTTTCATTAAAAGCGATGCTTGAAAAGTGTGGATTCCAAGTAGTTGGCGAAGCTGAAAATGGTGCAATAGCTATAGAAAAATATAAAGTTTTGAAACCAGATATTGTAACCTTGGATATTACAATGCCAATAATGGATGGATTAGAGGCATTAAAAAATATAAAGGCCTTTGATAAAAATGCAAAAGTTATTATGATTTCTGCAATGGGACAAGAGACAATTGTTAGAGAAGCTATAATGTTAGGAGCTATAGGATTTGTAATAAAACCGTTTATTCAAGAAACGATAACAAAAGCTTTTAGCAAATTGTAGTAGTTTTGAAGAAATAAGGGGGGGTATTTATGTCTGGGGATGAAATCATCAGGGAACCAATGCTGGAAATATATATATTTGAAGCGACACAGCTAATGGAACAACTTGAAGAAATCAGCATTGAATGTGAAAAAAACAAGGAAATTGGAACAGAGGCAATAAATGAAATTTTCAGAGTAATGCATACTATAAAAAGTTCATCTGCCATGATGATGTTTAATAACATTGCAGTACTCGCACATTCATTGGAGGATTTGTTTTACTATATTAGAGAAAATGATGCTGTAAATATTGACTTTGAAAAATTATTTGATTTAGTGCTTTTCGGAATAGATTTTATCAAAGGTGAAGTTTCAAAAATTGAAAATAACAACAATGCGGATGGATCTAGTGAAAGTTTGGTAAAAAAAAGTACAAGCCTTTTAAAGGATATGAAAGAGACCAATGGTGTTATTATCAAAAATGATTTATCAGAGAAAAGGGAAGATACAAAATATTATATAAGCTCTTATGGAAATTCTAGTAATGAAAATAAACAAAAATATGTTGCTAGAATTTTTTACGAAGATGGCTGTGAGATGGAAAATGTACGTGCATATACGGTAATTCACAATCTTAAAGATATAGTATCTGAAATGTATCACATTCCTGAAGATATCATAGAAAGTAACGACAGCGTGGAGTTAATCCGAAAAAATGGATTCTTAATAGGCTTTTCAACCACTGCTATAAAAGAAAAAGTTGAAGAAGAACTAAATGGAATTGTTTTTTTAAGAGAGCTCGAACTGCAACAAGTGGATGAGTTTCCGCAAGAGCTAAAAGCATTGAAAGCTAAAACCAAAATTGTTCTTGAAGATCCGGAAGAACCAATGGAAAGCAATAAAGAAGAGGTTCCCCATATTAATAAAAGTGGAAAACAACAAAGCATTATAAGTGTAAATATTTCAAAGTTGGACATGCTTTTGGATTTAGTGGGAGAGATTGTAATTTCAGAAGCGATGGTCACAAAAAATCCGGATTTAGAAGGATTACAATTAGATGATTTTAATAAAGCCGCAAGGCAGCTACGAAAGCTTACTAATGAACTACAGGATATTGTAATGTCAATACGAATGGTGCCAGTATCTATGACTTTTCACAAAATGAATAGAATTGTGAGAGATATGAGTAAAAAGCAAAATAAGGATGTTGAACTTGAAATTATTGGCGAGGAGACAGAAGTTGATAAAAATATTATTGATCATATCTCAGACCCACTTATGCATCTTGTGAGAAATTCATTAGATCATGGACTTGAAGAAGAAGGCGAAAGATTAGCATCTGATAAACCGAAAGTTGGGAAAATCACCTTGGAGGCAAAAAATGCAGGCGGTGATGTATTTATAATTGTTAGAGATGATGGACGAGGCCTTGACAGAAAAAAGATATATGATAAGGCTAAACTTCAAGGGTTGGTTAATAAACCCCTAGAAGAGCTAACAGATAAAGAAATTTTCGCCTATATTTTATTACCTGGATTCTCTACAAATGATAGTGTAACAGAGTATTCAGGACGTGGAGTTGGAATGGATGTAGTAAAGAAAAACATTGACAGCATAGGTGGAACTATATCAATTGAAAGTGAAATAGGTCAGGGAAGTACAATATCCATTAAGATTCCGTTAACCTTGGCAATAATTGATGGACTTGAGGTAGCTGTTGGAATGTCTAAATATACAATACCTATTACGTCTATTAGAGAGTCATTTAAACCAAAAGAAAATGAAGTAATTGCAGATAGTGAAGGAAATGAAATGATAATGATTCGTGGTGAAGCCTATCTAATATATAGACTACACCAAATATTCAATATAAATACCAAGGTTACAACTTCAACTGACGGAATAATGGTAATGGTAGAAGATAATACAAAGGCTGCTTGTTTGTTTGTAGATTCATTAATTGGTGAGCAACAGGTGGTAGTTAAGGCTATACCAACTTACATTAAGAAAGCTAAAGGTATTGCCGGATGTACAATTCTTGGCGACGGTAACATAAGTCTCATTATAGATGTAAATGGTATATTAGACAGGTAAAACTAGAGAAAGGTGGTAAAAAAATATGGCAGAGATTTTAGATGAAGTTATGGAAACTGCTGAAGACACTCAAAAGGGTAAATTTTTAACCTTTTCAGTCGGCAAGGAGGCTTATGGTATTGAAATTAAGTTTGTCACAGAGATAATTGGTATTCAGGATATAACAGAAGTACCCGAATTGCCTGATTATGTAAAGGGAATAATAAATCTTCGTGGAAAGATTATTCCTGTGATTGATGTACGTCTTAGGTTTAAAAAAGAGCCGAAGCAGTACAATGATAGGACATGCATAGTTGTAATTAATATAAAAGAAACCTCTGTTGGACTTATTGTAGATAATGTAGCTGAAGTAATTAACATAGAGGATAGTAATATTGTTCCGCCGCCACAAATAAAAGCTGGTTTTCATAATCGTTATGTTAGGGGAATAGGAAAAGTAGGAAATGAAGTTAAGCTTTTGCTTGACTGTGACAAGTTACTTAATGATGATGAATTAGATAAAATAGCAGATATAGTATAAGAGGGGGATTATTAAATGAAATTCTTTAACAACTTAAAAATAGGTACAAAAATATTGTTTGGGTTTTTTATGGTGGCTATTATTGCTACAATAATTGGTATAATGGGGATTGTTAATATAAATACTATAAACAATAAAGATACTGAGATGTATGAAAAAATGACAGTTCCGATGAGCAATCTTTACAATATGAATCAAGCCTTTCAGAATAATAGGTCTAGTTTGAGGGACATAATTATATCGACTAATGCAAATGAAATTTTAGATCTTGAAAGTCAAATATTGAAAAATAACTCGACTTACGATAAAGAATCTATTGAATTTGAAAAAACTATATTATCTGAGGAAGGTAAACAAGTTATTAAAACCAATAATGATTCAATAATCGCTTATGAGAAAGTGGTAGCTGATATTATAGTATTAGCAAAACAAAACAAGGATGCGCAGGCCTTAGCTTTGATAAGTAGTGAAGGGATAAAAGCAAATAATTTAGTCGTAGAAAATATGAAAAAACTAGCCGAATTGAAGATTGGACTTGCAAAAGCAGCTTCTGATTCTAATACTGCCACAGCAGCAAGTTCAGTAAAGCTAATGATAATACTTATAACAATTGGGGCTGCACTTGCTATTGTTTTAGGAATAATAATATCAAAATCCATCACTAAACCAATAAAGAAGTTAGTAGATTATGCGGATAGAATTGCACTTGGAGATGTGGACATAGAAATTCTTAATAAGGCAAAGGACGAGACAGGAACACTTATGGATGCATTTAAAAGAATGATAGACAATATACGTGAAAATGCAGACTCCGCTCAAAGAATTTCAAATGGAGATTTTAAAGTCGTCATAATACCTAAATCTGATAAAGATGTACTAGCTAAAAGTTTAATTCTAGTTGTTGAAGCTGTTAACAATCTTGAAAAAGAAACAAATATGTTAACAAAAACAGCGATAGAGGGGAAATTATCTACCCGTGGAGATGTTCAAAACTTTAATGGAGGGTATAAGAATATTGTTGAAGGTGTAAACAATATTTTAGATGCAGTTATTGAACCTATTAAGGAGGCATCATCAGTATTACAGGAAATGGCGAATGGTAACTTAAAGGTAAGTATGAAAGGAGATTATAAAGGAGATCATGCAGAAATTAAAAATGCATTAAATGAAACTATAGAGTCATTATCTTCTTATGTAACTGAAATTTCAGAGGTTTTAGATGAAATGTCAAACTCGAATCTTAAATTATCAATTAATAATGAATATAAGGGCGACTTCGCTCAAATTAAAGATGCCTTAAACCTTATAGTACAATCCTTCAATGATGTATTTACAGAAATAAACAATGCAGCAGATCAGGTATCCGCAGGCTCAAATCAAGTTTCAGACGGAAGCCAGGCATTGTCTCAGGGAACTACTGAGCAAGCAAGCTCTATAGAAGAGCTAACCGCATCAATTACAGAAGTGGCAGCGCAGACTAAGCAGAATGCAGTTAACGCAAGCCAAGCAAATGAACTTGCATTAAATGCTAAAGAAGGGGCGGTTCTGGGAAATTCTCATATGAAAGATTTACTTAAATCTATGGAGGAAATTAACGAATCTTCTTCTAATATTTCAAAAATAATTAAAGTTATTGATGATATTGCATTCCAAACAAATATGTTAGCTTTAAATGCTGCTGTAGAAGCAGCAAGAGCTGGGCAACATGGTAAAGGGTTTGCGGTAGTGGCTGAGGAAGTTAGAAACCTTGCAGCTAGAAGTGCTAATGCAGCTAAGGAAACAGCAGATTTAGTGGAAGGTTCCTTAAAGAAAGCGGAGCATGGAACAAAAATTGCAAATAATACTGCAGAATCTCTTAATGAAATAGTTGTAGGAGTATCAAAGGCAGCAACTTTAGTTGGAGAGATAGCAGCTGCATCAAATGAACAGGCTACTGCAATATATCAAATTAATAAGGGTATAGAACAAGTATCAGATGTTGTGCAAACTAATTCAGCAACTGCAGAGCAAAGCGCAGCAGCTAGCGAAGAACTTTCAAGTCAAGCATCAATGCTTAAAAATATGGTTGGTAAATTTAAACTAAAAAGAAGTACATCAACATCTTATAATGAACCATCACTAGAATCTCAGAGAAACCGAAATCAGTCAGAAAACAAGTTTTTAGCGCGTGATGAGGCGGCAGCAACTAAAAGTAAACCAAAAATATCCCTAAGCTATACGGATTTTGGAAAATACTAAATAAAATCTATTAAGACCATGGTCATTAACTAAGTGCCATGGTCTAATAAAAAATTAAAGGTGAAGAAATGATAAATTTAAAAGACAGTGAATTTAGAGAACTTATGGGATATATGAAAACGAATTATGGAATAAACCTTACAGAAAAAAAACTTCTTATTGAGGGTCGCCTAAGCAATATGGTTGCTGAAAAAGGGTTCAGCAATTTTTCGGATTATCTGAAATTTGTTTTCGGAGATCCTACTGGAAATGAAATTAGTCTGCTTATAAATAAGCTCACTACTAACCATACATATTTTATGAGAGAAGCAGAGCATTTTAAATACTTTAGGGATATTGTGCTTCCTTATTTAGAAGCAAACTCTAAATCTAAAGATTTAAGAATCTGGAGTGCAGGCTGTTCTAGTGGTGAAGAACCCTATACCTTAGCCATGATAATTGCAGATTACTTTGGGAATCAAAGTTATATGTGGAACACCAAGATATTGGCTACAGATATATCCCAAAAGGTATTACAAATAGCAGAAAAGGGAATTTATTCCTACGATGCCGTGAACACTATACCTAAATATTGGGGGTTAAAATATTTCAATAAGTTTGATAATGAAAATTACCAGATTGATCAGGAAATAAAAAATGAAGTAATATATAGAAATTTTAATTTAATGAATGAAATATACCCTTTTAAAAAAAAGTTTCATGTTATATTCTGCAGAAATGTGATGATATATTTTGAGCCAAAAACAAAAATGGAATTGATAAATAAATTTTATGATATGACAGAATGTGGTGGTTATCTTTTTATTGGACATTCTGAATCACTAAATAAGAACGAGACCAAGTATAAGTATATTATGCCCGCAGTTTACAGGAAAGGATAGAGGAAGATGAGTATAATAAAAAAGGTAAGAGTATTAGTTGTTGATGATTCGTTACTTTTTAGAGAAACAATTGCCAGAGGCCTGGCTGCAGATAGTGGCATAGAAGTAGTGGGAACCGCGGGAGATGCCTTTGAGGCAAGAGATAAAATAATAGATCTTGAGCCAGATGTTATGACATTAGATGTTGAAATGCCAAAAATGAATGGTATTGAATTTTTAAAAAGGCTGATACCCCAATATCCTTTGCCAGTAGTGGTAGTAAGCGCAATAAGTGATAATGTCTTTGATGCGCTAAATGCTGGAGCAGTTGATTTTGTTACAAAAATTAACTCGGTAACAGGTAATAACAAGGAAGTTTTTATAAATGAATTAATTATAAAAGTGAAAATTGCATCTATGGCGAGGGCCTCTAATGTTAAAAAAGATATTTCTAATGAGAGGCGTATGAATAAAATTAATCCTAGAAGTAGTAATACAATAATTGCTATTGGCGCATCTACTGGAGGAACTCAGGCTATTCTTGAAGTTATAAAAGGATTTCCAGCAGATATGCCTGGTATTTTAATAGCTCAACATATGCCCCCTGTATTTACAAAAATGTATGCTGATAGGTTAAATAATCTTTGCCTCATGTTTGTGAAGGAGGCTGAAACTGGAGATATTGTTCTTCCCGGAAGAGTTCTTATTGCTCCAGGAGATAGGCATATGAAATTAATAAAAAGAGGAAACAATTATTTTGTAGAATGTTCTACTGGAGATAAAGTAAATGGACATTGTCCTTCAGTGGATGTGCTGTTTAATTCAGTGGCAGATAAAGCTGGAAGCTGTGCCATTGGAATTATTTTAACAGGAATGGGCTACGACGGAGCAAAAGGTCTTATGAAAATGAAGCAAAGAGGTGCATATACCATTGGCCAGGATGAAAAGTCTAGTGTAGTTTACGGTATGCCAAAAGTAGCATATGATATTGGGGGGGTAACTAAACAAGTTGCTCTAAAAAACATTCCTAACCTAATCTATTCTATTTTGGATGGTAAAAAGTAATATGATAAAAAGGAAGGATATAATGGTTACTCAAGAGTTAAAGACTTTCCATGCCAATGCTGAAAGAGTGGATATTCAAGCAATAAAAAAACAGGCTCAAAATTTTAATGCTACTGAGCCATATCTAAAAGCTTTAGACTCTATGAATATTTTCATAACTATACTAAATGCTTATAGACAGATTGTATATGCAAACAAAAGTTATTTGAAACTACTAAATATTAAAGATATATCAGAAATTTTAGGAGCAAGATCAGGTGAAACATTAAACTGTATTAATTCAAGTAAAAACGAGGGAGGGTGTGGAACTTCCACCGCTTGCCAAGATTGCACTGCTGGTAATATAGTTTTAAAGGTGATTAACGCAAATAAGGAACTAGAAGATGAAGTTTCAATAGTTAGAAAAATAGATGGGTTTGATACACCGCTTAACTTATTTGAAAAGATTGTTCCTTTAGAAATAAATAATGAAGTTTTTTACTTAGCCTCATTTATTGATGCCACGGATTCTATTAAAAGAAGAACTATGGAAAAAATATTTTTTCATGATGTAATAAATACTGCTGGAGCTTTAAAAGGCATACTTAGCTTACTAAAAACCGAAGTTCCAAAGGTATATTCAAATGAAGTGGCGCAGGTTGAAGGGCTATTTGAAGGACTTATAGATGAAATACAATCTCAAAAACAAATACTGGCGGCTGAAAACAACGAACTTTCTATTGAAATGGAGGAATTTAATTCTAAAGAAGTATTAAGGACATTAAAAAACCTTTATAAGGGTTATAGTAATTCCCTAAATAAGAAAATAAAAATAGATGAAGACTCCATAAGTGTAGATTTGAAAAATGACATTAACTTATTAAAAAGAGTAGTAGGAAATATGCTTAAGAATGCACTAGAAGCTATAAGGGATAATGAAGTTGTTACTATGGGTTGCTACAAGAATAAGAATGGTTTTGTGCAATATTGGGTAAGAAATCCTAGCCATATTAGGGAGGAAGTACAAAATAGTATTTTTAAGAGGGCTTTTTCTACAAAAGGAAATGATAGGGGATTAGGTACATATAGTATGAAGCTTTTAGGTGAGAAATATCTAAAAGGTTCTGTTGGATTTACTTCAAGCGAAGCTTGTGGAACTTGTTTTTATATTGAAATCCCACAAGGGAAATTTTAACAAAGAGGTGTTGTAAATGAGAATATTAATAGCAGAGGATGACTTTACAAGCAGGTTATTTATGAAAAAGTTTCTTTCTAAATATGGAGAATGTGACGTTGCTATAGATGGTATTGAAGCTCTTGATGCTTACTTAAATTCATTAAGAGAGGAAAACATCTATGATCTAATATGCCTAGACATTATGATGCCAAGACTTGATGGAATGAAGGTACTTAAGTCAATTAGAGATATTGAAAAACAAAATGGTATTGAATCAGATAAGAAAGTAAAGATAATTATGACTACAGCACTAAATGATAAGGCAACAGTATTAAAAGCCTATGATTCAGGTTGTGAAGCCTATGCATGGAAACCAATTGAAGTAGATAAATTTATTCTTGTTATGAGAGAGTTAGGATTAATAATATAGGGAAATAGATGTATGAAGTTAGCAATTTATTAATTAAGTTCTTATATTTGAGGTGAAGTTAAATGAGATATATACTAATTAAATATATAAAAGAAGGCATGATTTTAGGTAAAACATTGTATGGTGATAATGGAGAAATTCTTTTACGGAAAGATGAATCTATTCATCAATCTTATTTAAAAATATTGATTAATTTAGGTTACAATGGACTCTATATTAAAGATGAACTATCTGAAGATATTACTGTAACTGAAGTTATTAGTGAAGAGTTAAAGATGAAGACAATAAGATCGGTAAAAAATTTAATGCAACCAAATTTAGAGAAAAAGGAAATACATTCCTCCCTTAAAGTTATTGAAGGATTAATAGAAAATATTGTTGATGAAATATCAAGTAATGAATGTATAATGGTTAATATGGTAGATTTAAGAGTTGCAAGTGAATACACGTTTTACCATTCAGTAAATGTTTGTGTATTATCAATAGTATTAGGTGTAGCTCTTAAATTAAAAAAAGAAGAGTTATATTTATTAGGCATTTCCTCTTTATTACATGATATAGGCAAAATATATACACCTAATGAAATACTAGATAAGCCTGATAAACTAACTTATAAAGAGTTTGGAATAATAAAACAACATTCTGAAAATGGATATGAATACATAAAAGAAAATTTGGATATCAATACTAAAGTCTATATGGGAATACATCAGCACCATGAAAGGTACGATGGCACAGGCTATCCATTAAATATAAAAGGTGAAAAAATATCACTATTTGGACGTATAATAGCAATTGCTGATGTATACGATGCACTCACATCTGATAGACCTTATAGAAAAGGTGTGTTGCCATCTGAAGCAGTGGAGTACATTATGGGCTTTTGTGGTAGTATGTTTGATCAATATTTAGTAAAAATTTTTTTTACTAAGGTAGCACCCTATCCAATAGGGACTTGTGTAAATCTGAGCAATGATTTAATGGGAATAGTTGTAGAAAATTATTCCAGTTGCTGTTTAAGACCCTCAGTAAGAATTATACAGGTTGGAGATGAATTAGTAACTCCCTACTTAATGAATCTTAAAGAATCCAATTATAATATTACTATCATAGGTGTGTCGGACGCATTGTTACACCTATGATAATACTAGAATTTTTATAAAAAAGCACAAACACATTAGTTTATCGATGTGTTTTTTTTAGGTGTGCCGGCTGGCGTGGGCGATTATTTTAGGTTAGTATAAGTGAAGAAATAGCGCTTACAATAAGACTATTTTAAAAAAGTTTATATTTTGTTTATACTTAGTTTAGGAAAAATCTAGGATTCTATTTTATAATTATATTATTGGGAAATTAAATCATCGCCTTCCACCTACAATATTAATGACTTTAGAAGGAGATTTATAATAATGATATTATCTCATTGTTATAACATGTAATATACTTAATACTAACTAGTCATTAAAAAAATTGGATGGTGATGTCAAATGAAAAAAGTGAAATT
>JGI24143J45723_1001479_pt1 | contig 11141 bp, 9 predicted proteins | sample BarGraIncu00432A_FD_45723 | JGI IMG/M metagenome (IMG submission 45723)
CGGGGCCGGGGGCGCTATGGGTGGCGCCAAGGGGAGCGGCATCGGCTTGTTTGAAATCCTTCTCCTGGCTGGCATCGGCTACCTCATCTACCGCTATATAAAAAGCAAGAGGTCGAACCTCGTAACCAACGCTCAGGGGTTTTGTGCGTTTCAGGGGGGCACGGTAATCCCCATTGCCAGCTCACAGCAAAGTTATGAGCCGGAATCAAATGACCTGGAAACGGGCCTGGCCCAGATCCGGCAAACTGACATGTCTTTTGATGAAAAGCGGTTCAACGACTCGGCAATGGACATCTTCTTCAAGATTCAGGGAGCCTGGATGAATCGGGATTTGATACCGGTAGCCGGGTCGCTTACCGACGAAATGAAGCGGATATTCCAGGCAGACCTGGACCAGTTATTACGGGATAAGCGGGTCAACAGACTGGAAAATATAGCCGTCAGGAGTGTGGAGGTTTCCGAAGCCTGGCAGGAAGCGGGGCAGGATTATGTCACGGCATTGATTTATGCTAACTTGCTTGACTATACGACCGACGATGCGACCGGAGCGATCGTAGTCGGCAGCAAAACTGAGCCAGTAAAATTTGAGGAGTACTGGACATTTACCCGACCGATTGGCAACAATCCCTGGCGATTGTCCGCGATCAGCCAGAGATAACTGACGTGAGGCTGGATGACTGGGGGAAGAGTCCTCACGTGGCGAGCAAGATTCCCGGACTTTGGATTACTCAGTGATAAATGACCCCAAGCAAGGGAGCCCGGCCTACTGTGGCTTCATGTATTTCTACAAGTCCGTCAAAGGTTCCATCGGGAATGGCGCTCAAATCCTCGGAAATGCGGACTTGGAAATCGGGCAATGGAGGAACCTGTGCCTGTGCTACAGCCATCAATCCGGTGACATCGATGACGACATGATGATTTACGTCGGACCTGAAAATGGCTGAACGCTTGGTTGCCAGAACTGTTTGGCTGAAATCCGAGGCGAGCAGGGGGTTGGGCGGAAAAGTAACCAAATCGATGCGGATCGGTACCGAGTTGGCTGCCGGTTGAATGGCCAAGCTGTCTATGAAAATATCGAGCGTTGCCGAATCTATGATGGCGCTACCGGGGACGCCTCCTGATCCGGTCAGAGGGAAATCTAGGAAGGCACGGTATTCGGTGCCGCTTGCCGCATCGATACCGGCAAACACGCTGGCGAGGTTGCCCTGGGTTACCAGGGGGATAGTGTTAAGGACAGAGATGTCACCATCGTTTGCAGCGCTACTAAGAATTTGGGTAGAGAATGATGGTGCTGGACTGCTGCTGCCGCTGCTGCCGCACCCAGACAGAATCAGTATGATCGAAAAAGTAAGTGCCGCAAAGAGATTCCTGCTCATGGCTTCTCCTTTTTGTGCCCCATTGGAAGTTAGTTCGATTTGTCATCTTGGGCAATAGTACCAGACCAGCGTAAAAACAAAAGAGCGCTATGATTATATCGAAGGGGAACATGTATATAAGGACATTGCCATCTGTGCAATATTCTGGGCAACACCGCGCTCGAGGATGCCTGTTTATGAATCTTGTCGATCACCTCACGAATCTTCCCCGATCGGTTATCACGACGCTAGCGTTGTTGGTCTGCGTTGTTGTGGGGATGGTCGATGGGATGAGCGGCCCTAACTATTCGCTGGTTCCCTTCTATCTGGTTCCCGTAGCCCTGTCGGCCTGGTTCGTGGGGAGAAGGACCGGGTATCTACTTGCCTGTTTGAGCGCAATGATCTGGCTCTTTGCAGAGGTGGCAGGAAGGGATTATTCCAGGTTAGATTTTGCAGTGTACTGGAACGACTTCATGGAACTGCTGCTCTTTCTCCTGACGGCCCTGGTCGTCTCGGCGCTCAAAGGGGCATTCGAACGGGAAAAAGCCATTGCTCACACCGATCATTTGACCGGTTTGCCAAACCGTCGGCATTATTATGAGATTGTCACGGCAGAGATGCGGCGCAACCACCGCTATGACGAACCATTCACCGTCGCCTACCTCGACATCGACCACTTCAAGAATGTCAATGACACCATGGGCCACGCGGAAGGAGACAAACTGCTGCGCCAGGTGGCCACGGTCATTGCTGCAGCCATCCGGGAAACCGACACGGTCGCCCGCCTCGGAGGGGACGAATTCGCACTGCTGTTCCCGGAAACAGCCGGAGATTCGGCATTGTCTGTTGCTGCGAAGGTGCGACAGCGGCTGGAAGCGGACGTGGAGAGTTGCTGGCCGGTCAGCTTCAGCATGGGGCTGGTGACCTACCTGAAATCACCCGCTACCATCGATGAGGTGATCGGCCGGGCCGATAGCCTCATGTACCAGGTAAAAGATGGTAGCAAGGATGGTCTGCGTCGTGAGGTGGTTGGAGGATGAATTGTTTGTTTTTGCTGCTCGATCTTACCGTTGCCACGGAGAACCTTTGATGACCTTTTCCCTGCGCAAACAACTGGCTGCTTTTCTCCTTCTTGTTGCGGTGCTTCTGGCCCCGCTCACCTCTTTTGCCCATGATGTGGCATCTGGAGCGACGGACACCTGCGCCTGCCATCTGATGCCGGACGGCTGCGGCGCCGATGAGGGAGATCAGTCTGGTGGTTGCCCGGATGCCGATGGCCAAAAATGCTGCGACTGCGAAGATCATTGCAAGCAAGCCGCAGAGCTTTCGTCCCTCGGTGATTTGGGCTTATACATCGCCGATAAACCAATTTTCCGTCCAATCACCCTGGTCCTCATCCCTGAGGTCTATCTCGCAATCGTTGTTCCCCCTCAAATCTGCTCCTTCGGATAAATCCGGCGCCATGCTTAAGATGCATGGTCGACTATTGCCGTACTCCTATCGCGTGATTGCCTCCTTTGAAACCGTTACCTTTGCAGGAGGCAGACAGTAACACGACGATAATTACAGCCAAGGAGCATTAACGTGACAACAAATGAATCCTCTAGATTCCGGTCCATCCGGGAATTTTTCTGCTCGATAAAACTGGCCATGTTTCTCCTTATCACCTTGGCGGTCATCTCAATCATCGGGACTGTCATCCCGCAAGGACCACCGTCTCAGGAGTATCTGCAGACCATTAACCAGAACAAGTTACACCTTTACCAGGCTCTTGGCTTTTTCGACATGTATCATTCGTGGTGGTTCATTGCACTGCTTTCCATCTTGTCGGCGAACCTGGCGGCCTGCTCGACCAAGCGGCTCCCCGGGATCTGGAAAACAATTTCCCGGCCGGTAACCGTCATGGATCAGGGGCTCGAGTCCACCCTGACAAACCTGACACGAATCGGGACCCGGGGAGATGCAGCGGCCCTCAGGGATAGGGTCGCCGGAATTCTGAAGGAGGAATTTGCCGACCCCGTCAGCACCGAGGAGGGGGGAGCATTTCACCTGTTCGCCCAGAAATCTCCCTGGTCACGGCTGGCGGTGTATGCCGTCCACCTGAGCATCCTCATCATATTTGCCGGCGCCATCATAGGCTCCTTTTTCGGCTACAAGGGGTTCGTCAACATCCCCGAGGGGGAGAGCGTCGGCAAGGTCGTATCCCGCTCCGGAAAGGAGATCGCCTTCGGCTTCGCGCTTCGCTGTGAAAAATTCAGCGTCGCTTATTATCCCGGCGGGTCCCCCAAGGAATTTAAGAGCATCCTGACCGTTTTGGAAAACGGAAAGCCCGTTGCGGGCTACGACCGTGTCCCGGTTATTGTCAACGATCCGCTCACCTACAAGGGAGTCACCTTTTATCAGTCGAGTTACGGGAAACTTGGAAGCCACGAGTTTACTTTAAGCGACTTGGACGGCAGCAATCCGCAGCCGCTGATCATTCAGAGCGGCGGCTCTGCACAACTTCCGGATGGCAGCGGAATCTGCCTCCAGGAGACCACTCAGGACATTTCCGGCGAGGAACCAGGACTGAGCGGGCCGGCTGCCATGGTGGAGGTTCACCTGGCAGGTGGCGAAAACAAGTCCTTCATCGTTTATGCAAACAATCCAGCGAGGAACCGGCTGAGTGTCGACTACACCGGGGGCAAGCTGCTGCAGTACAAAGGGGGCGAGGAGTCCATGTACACGGGCCTGCAAGTGGCCAGGGATCCAGGCGTATGGGTGGTCTGGCTCGGCTGCGCTCTGATGGTGGTGGGAATCTACGTCGCATTCCTGATGTCCCACCGACGCATCTGGGTGCGCGTCGAAAATGGGCTCGTGACCATCGGCGGAAATACCAACAAGAATCAAGGCAGCTTTCAGATTCTCATGGAGCGGCTGGTGACTAAACTGAAGATCCAACTTGCCTCGGAGGGCGACAAATGACCAGCTCACTGCTGTTTAACCTAACAACCTGTGCCTATCTGGTCTCCACCCTTTGCTTCTTCGTGCACCTGGCCTCGCGAAACGCCCAGGCCGGCGCAGCCGGCAGCTACACCGCCTATGCCGGACTGTTGGTCCAAACAGCCGCCATCATTTTCAGATGGAAGGAGTCCTACGACCTGGGAATGGGGCACGCTCCGCTGTCAAACCTTTACGAATCGGTGGTCTTTTTTGCCTGGACCATCATCGTTATCTTTGCCTTCGTTGATCTGAAATATCGCTACCGGATCATCGGCGCCTTTGTGGTTCCCTTTGCCCTGCTCGGCATGGCCTGGGCGCAACTGGAACTAAATAGCGGGATCGAGCCGCTGGTGCCCGCGTTGCAGAGCAACTGGCTGCTCTACCACGTAGTCACCTGCTTTCTGGGTTACGCCGCCTTCGCCGTTGCCTGCGGGGTTTCCATAATGTACCTCATCGCCACACGCGCCGGCCATGATAAGCAAGCAAACAGAGGCGGGATGCTCGCCATGTTCCCGCCCACCCGGTTACTGGACGATATAAACTACCGAGCGATCATGATAGGTTTTCCGCTGCTGACCCTTGGGATCATCACCGGCGCTGCCTGGGCCAACTATGCCTGGGGTACTTACTGGAGCTGGGACCCGAAAGAGACTTGGTCCCTGATCGTTTGGTTTGTTTACGCCGCTTTCCTGCATGCACGTATGACCCGCGGATGGGTAGGGCGCAGGGCTGCATGGCTCTCGATAACCGGCTTTGCCTCGACCATTTTCTGTTATCTGGGGGTAAACCTGCTGCTTTCCGGCCTACACAGTTATGGAGGTTGAGCTCTGGATGGCAGGCAGAAACTTCGACCAGTAGATGCATATCTGCCCTGCGGCTAAAACAATGATGTGAGAGAGGAGACATCTTATGGTTATCAGCTATCTCAAAATATTACCTTGCGTTGCCTTTGCTGGAGTCATGTCACTGAGCGTCTCGTGCAACAGCGCCATGGGGGCGCAAGCGGGTGCCACGCCGGTAGGGGCATTGGTAAACCAACTGGCGACTTTTTATGGTCAGGCCTGTGCCGGGTCGATCTTTGGGGCCAGGCTTGGCTTCGCCGCCAGCGAGGCCTTGAAGAAAAAGGGCGGGAGAGGAGGGTTTCGGGCCCGCTATTACGACCTCGCCTGCCCGGCAGAGGGCACCCAACCAAGCTGCGGGCACGGCTACGGCAACAATGCACTGACTGAGCAGAATTGGGGCAAGCACCGTCTCGTGCTGACCTCTGAGGCTAACAAGTGCGCCGTTGAGGCGAGGCTCACCAGAAAGGCGGAGGAAATGGGGCTTGTTAGCCATGACCTCCTGGGGAAAATAAATGCCCTTCCTGCCAGCAGCCCCGAAAGGCTGCTGCTCGAACGGGAAGTCGAGGAAATCTATGTCTGGTTGGGAACCGCCCCGGCTGACGAGGTGGTCCTTGTCACCACGCTGGAAGAAAACAACGGATGAATGCCACCCTTCGGGGCACTATCTGAGGGTTGAAGGCACTTCACTCAGCGAAAGGCAGCCAGTGTCCCGCTTTGTACCTGCCGTGTCGTTGTCATATTTGCTATTGCAGTCATACTAGGCAGGTTGTGGGGAAGCATCGTGGACGGTGGCCTGAACGGGGGTGCTGGAAAATACCGCGGGTTTCCGGGAGCTTTATTGGAGCAAGGCGGGGGGTATATGGCGCGAAAAACTGATTTTCAAGAACATGTTGGGCTGACTTCCTTAGAGGCTGCCAGAATTCTAGTGGACGAAGGTCCCAACGAACTTCCTAGCTCCCAGCAGCGGGGGCGCCTGCGTATAGCACTTGACGTCATGCGCGAACCGATGTTCCTGCTGCTGGTTGCCTGCGGGATAATCTACCTGGCCGTGGGGGACCTGCAGGAAGCGCTGATGCTGCTGGCCTTTGTTTTTTTCGTTATGGGGATAACCCTTTACCAGGAGAGCAAAACCGAACGGGCACTGGAGGCCCTGCGAGATCTCTCCAGCCCCAGGGCACTGGTAATCCGGGATGGCACCCAGCAGCGCATCGCAGGACGTGAAGTGGTCCGGGGCGATATCATTGTCCTGGCCGAGGGAGACCGGGTCCCCGCCGACGCACTGGTGTTGGAGTGTTCGAGTCTGTCAACCGACGAGTCGCTATTAACCGGCGAATCCCTGGCGGTTCGGAAGATCGCTGGTGATGCATCTTCCCCTGCCGTGCAGCCGGGGGGAGACGACATCCCCTTTGTGTATTCCGGGACGCTGGTGGTGCGAGGTTCGGGGTTCGCCCGAGTGATTGCCACCGGGCAGCTAAGTGCCATCGGCAAAATCGGGAAGGCCCTGCAAACCGTCAGCGCTGAACCGACCTCGCTGCAGCGAGAAACCGGCCGGCTCGTTAAGGTGCTCGCTATTGCGGTCCTCGGGCTCTGCGCTCTGCTTATCCTGGCCTACGGGATCACCCGCGGCGCCTGGCTCGAAGGGGTGCTGGCGGGGCTCACCCTGGCCATGGCGGTCATGCCTAACGAACTGCCGGTAGTTTTGACTATCTTCCTGGCGCTGGGGGCATGGCGACTCTCCCGAGTTCAAGTTCTTGCCCGAAGCGCGCCAGTTGTGGAGACACTCGGCTCGGCCACGGTCCTCTGTGTGGACAAGACCGGCACACTTACCATGAACCGCATGACAGTCACTGCGCTCGACTCGGGCGGGGTTGTGTGTACGATAGGCGACTTCCGCAAGAACCCGCCGCCGGACACATTTCACGATCTTATGGAATTCAGCATCCTCGCCAGCCAGCGCGACCCGTTTGATCCCATGGAGCGGGCCATCAAGGAATTTGGCGAGGCGTATCTCGCTCACACCGAGCATCTTCACGGAGACTGGGGGTTGGAAAAAGAATATCCATTATCTCCGGAACTTCTTGCAATGTCTCATGTCTGGAGAGCGCCAGAGGGAAGTGACTATGTCATTGCCGCCAAAGGCGCCCCGGAGGCCGTTGCCGACCTCTGCCATTTCAGTGATGTCCAACATGAAGTATTGATGTCGGCGGTGACCCGGATGGCTGACGATGGACTGCGGGTACTGGGTGTCGCCCGTTCGTACTTCCGCCAGCCGAGCCTGCCGGGTGAGCAGCACGATTTCAACTTCGAGTTCTTGGGGCTTGTAGGGTTGGCCGATCCAGTCCGGCCGACCGTGGCGGCCGCTCTGCGGGACTGTTACCGGGCTGGCATCAGGATGGTGATGATCACCGGGGATTATCCCGGCACGGCACGGAGCATTGCCCGTCAGATCGGCCTGGCCCATCCGGAGGAGGTCATAACCGGGCCTGAACTGGACATCATGACCGAGGAGGATCTTCAGGGTAGGATCAGAACGGTCAACATATTCGCCAGAGTCGTGCCCGAGCAGAAGCTTCGGCTGGTGCAGGCCTTAAAGGCTAACGGTGAGATAGTTGCCATGACCGGGGATGGGGTGAACGATGCTCCGGCCCTCAAATCGGCTCATATCGGCATCGCAATGGGTGGGCGCGGCACGGACGTGGCTCGCGAAGCGTCCGATCTCGTGCTTCTGGACGACGACTTTGCATCAATTGTCCGGGCAGTCAAGATGGGGCGACGCATCTTCGACAATCTAAAGAAGGCCATGGCCTATCTCCTTGCCATTCATGTTCCTATAGCCGGGATGTCTCTTATTCCTGTGCTATTCAACTGGCCGCTGTTATTCATGCCCATCCATATCGCTTTTCTGCATCTGATAATTGATCCGGCCTGTTCCATCGTCTATGAGGTTGAGCCCGCCGAGGCGGATGCTATGAACAGGCCACCACGCGACCCGAAGGAACCGCTCTTCAGCAGGCGAGTCTTGCTGTTGAGCACACTTCAGGGTCTGGGTGTTCTGCTGATGCTTCTGGTAGTGTTCGGTGTCTGCCTCAGCCGTGGACAGGGGGAATTTGAGGCCCGCACGCTGGCGTTCACAACCCTGATAATCGCCAACCTGGGACTTATGATGACCAACCGTTCCTGGGTCGGCAGTATCGGCAAGATCCTTCGTGCCCCCAATGCAGCTCTTTGGTGGGTGACTGGCGGCACAGTCATCTTTCTTGGCCTCGCCCTGAGTATTCCCTTTCTTCGAGGAATATTCAAATTCTCTGAGATCCATCCGGTCGATGTTGTTATATGCGTATCCGCCGGAATTTTGAGTATTGTCTGGTTCGAGTTTTTCAAGATGATCAGCAGGAAGAGGAACATTTGATGCCATCAAGAGCTTTATTGCTGACAAAAGACCGAGGGCTCTGCATGAGTACCGAAAGAAAAATTCAGGGGCGCTGGCACTCTACAAAAAAGCCGCTGACAAACTCAATAATATCATGACCGCTGCCGGTGTATCGCAATGATTCTATGTCAGTTCAGATCACTACCCAGCACTTGATTGGAGATGATGATGCAGAATAAGGGCAAGATACTTGTAAGCGACTTCGATGGGACCATGACGGAACGTGATTTTTTTAAAGTAGCTCTGTCTCATCTACCGCCAGATGCCGCGGCGCCGTGGGTTAATTATGAGGTCGGTAAGACAAGTCACTTTGATGCGTTGTCAGAAATCTTTTCCGGGCTGCGAATTGATGAACACGAGTTTGCCGCCATGCTGGATGAGATGCATGTTGAAAACAATCTGCCTGAGGCGCTGCAATGCCTGCAGCAGGCAGGATGGTCTCTCATAATCGCCTCTGCTGGATGTGCCGTATACATCAAAAAGATCATGTTGAATCTTGGGATCAAGGCGGTCATTCACGCTAATCCGGGCGATTTTATACCCGGTAAGGGGCTGTACATGAAACCACCAGAAAAGTCTCCATTCTATATGGCTGAAACAGGAATCGATAAGGCAGCCATAGTAAGGCACTACCTTGGCCAGGGCTTTGACACGGCCTTTGCAGGTGACGGTCGCCCCGACCTAGCGCCTGCGCTGCTTGTACGACCAGAGCGTCGTTTTGCCAGAGGCTGGTTGGCTGACGAGTTTGAACGTCGGCGTGAACCATTCGTGAGATTCGAGCGGTGGCGCCAGATTGCACACTGCTTGTGTGGAGGCGCCGCATGATGGATTTGCGAGCGACTATCTCCATCCCGGCACTTGTCAGAATCAAGAGCGGTACGCTGGCAAAGCTCGGTATTTACTGCAAGCGCAATGGATTCCTATCCGTAGCGGTCATTGCCGGCAGCGACATTCCGGATAACATAATGATTTCCGCCAAAGAATCCCTGTCCTCTGCGAATGTGCGGACTTCATTATGGTTTAATTGTGTTGATGCTAGCTTTGAACAGGCGCAGAGCATCTTCGTATCACTTCCAAGCGATGTCTCCGCAGTAATTGGCATTGGTGGCGGAAGAGCGCTGGACGTAGCCAAATATGTGGCTTTCCTGGCCAGACTTCCGAATATTGCATTGCCAACCTCACTATCTAATGATGGCTTCGGTAGCCCAAACGCCAGTCTGAGCATTGGTGACCGCAAGCGTTCTCTACCTGCCGCCATGCCTTTCGGTGTGATCATCGACACGGATGTTTGCCTGGCTGCGCCTGTACCACTCTGGTTTTCCGGAGTGGGCGATTTGGCTGCCAAGCTCACTGCGGTACGGGACTGGAAACTTGCATTTCACGCCACAGGAGAACCTTTTAACGACTTCGCCGCGCTGTTGTCAGATGCCACGGTATCCCAATTCATATCTCGCCCGGTCAAGGATCTGGAGGGGGTCAGGCTGCTTGGAACTTCACTGATGCTGAACGGCATCGCAATGGAGGTCTGCAACTCATCGCGACCGGCCAGCGGCAGCGAGCACCTGATCTCCCATGCACTGGACCGGATATCAGCGCGCCCTCGATTACACGGTCTCCAGGTCGGCGTAGCTACATACATTGTCAGCAAACTTCAAGGTTATCAGTCCGATATCATCTCTCGCCTGTTTGAAGACTGTGGCTTCTGGGATGCCGTAAAGAGCGATCCGTTCAGCAAATCGGAATGGCTTGAGGCCGCTCGACTGGCGCCATCCATAAAGAAAGGATTCTACACCGTACTATCCTCACGAGACTGCGTCAATGAGATCAGTTTGATGATGGAAGACGATGAAGAGCTTATCAGCTGCTTCGTTGCGTGACATCCGCTGAATGCGGAGAGTGTTCGCCTAACTGGAACTGGGAATATTTTTTGTCCTGGCATTTGTTAAATTAGAATGGTTCTGTCCATTTCCATGATTACTTCGATCGTAGCCAGCAATTGACCCAGTACAGTAACTCTCAAATCAAAAATTGATAACAAGGTGCCCAAAGGAGTTACACCATGAATGAGCTTAATTCCCTTTATCCACGTACCACAACAGACATAATTGTGAAACAGAACGACCTCATCCGCAAGGTATATGCCTGGATGGGCGCCGGCTTGGCAATCACAGCGTTTATGGCGCTGATAACTCTTTCCTCGCCTACTATCCTTAACGCCGTGCTTGGATACAAGCTCATATTTTACGGCCTGATAATCGGAGAACTGGCGCTGGTATTCACCTTGTCTGGGGCAATAAACAGACTGAGTGCGGCAGCGGCGACTCTCATATTTATTGCCTATGCGACGCTCAACGGTATCACCCTTTCTGTGGTGTTTCTGGCATATACGGCTAACTCGATTACCTCAACCTTTGTCATCACCGCAGGCATGTTTGGTGCGATGAGCATCTATGGCTCCATGACCAAGCGAGACCTGACATCATGGGGCAGTTTCCTGTTCATGGGCCTGATCGGAGTGGTAATCGCTTCAGT
>JGI24143J45723_1001481_pt1 | contig 11135 bp, 9 predicted proteins | sample BarGraIncu00432A_FD_45723 | JGI IMG/M metagenome (IMG submission 45723)
CAATGCTGCTCGGAGTAGTTTTATTTGTAAGCATAATATACTATTTATCTACATTTGTATGGAATATTGAAATTAATACAGAACATTATATAAGCCCTTATGAATTACGTAATCAAATTAAAGGATTCGGAGTTACACCAGGACTCAGAAAGAAATATATAGATGTTTACGGCATTGAAAATAAAATTCTAAGAAGTAATGATGAAATAATGTGGGTAAAAGCTAGAATTGAAGGCGTTAAGCTAAAAGTAGATGTAATAGAAAGACAATCACCGCCTATTATAATTAGCACCCAAGCACCTGGTAATTTAATAGCGAGTAAAGATGGTATAGTAGTTAGGGTATTTACTACGGAAGGTACATCAATTGTTAAAAATGGAGACCTAATACAAAAGGGAGATTTATTAGTTAAGGGTGAACAAGGTAAAGAAGGTAGTGTATACCCTGTACATGCTGAGGGAGAAGTTATAGCAAAAACTTTTTACGAAGGGATTAAAGATGTTCCATTATCCAGCATATCAAGGATCAAAACAGGAAAAAGTATAAGTAATTTATACGTTAAATTTGCAAATAAAAAAATTTATCTCAAAAATAGCTTAATTCCCTATGGTAATTATGATAAAATAGAAAATAACAATAAGTTTATATATAAAGAAATCTATTATGAAATAGAGGAAAAAAATATACCTGTGGATGCAATTAAGGTAACAGCTGAAATTTATTCGAACATTTTGAGGAACTTGGACAAAAGTGTAAAGATTACGGACAAAATCGAAGATGTAAAAAAAGAGAAAGATAAGTACACCATAAAGGTATTAGTTGTCGCTGAAGAAAATATTGCTTCCGAAGAAAAATAATAGTTTAAAAGAAAAATAATAATTTATATATTTTTAGGTTACTTCCGAAGAAAAGGTGGGAATGGCATATGAAAAATATTAGAGAACTTTTGACGCTTAATAAAGCAAAACCATATTTAATTTTTATAGCTACGGCAGTTATTATGTATTCAATTTTAGTAACGGCTTTAGTTCCAAAAAAGTATACGGTAAATGTTGGGGATATTGCAAAAATAGATATAAAAGCTCCTAGAGAAGTCGAAAATGAGGTATCAACAGAAGTCAATAGAACTAAGGCTGTAGAAAATGTAGAGAAAAAAACTATTAAAGTTCCAGTGAATGGTAAGGCTATAGAAAATCTTAGAAAATTATTTTCTGTAGTTAACACGTTAAACACTACTGGCACTAGCGAATCATCTACAAATAAAATTGGAAACCCACCTGAAAAACTATTATCAGAAAACGAAAAAATAGCTTCACTTAAAGAAAAAAATCCAATTACTGATTTTACTTATGAAAATTATCAGTTCTTATTAAAGTTAGATAAGAAAAAAGCAATTGAATTAGAGGAATTTCTTGAAAAGACTATAACAACCCTTAATGAATCTATGGAAATAGATGAAAACAAGCCTCAAGAAATTATATTGGCAAAGGGCATGATTGCTACACTTTTTACAAACTCGGATTTTCCTAAGGATATAAGAACAATAGGAATGCCTATAGCAAATGTAGAAATTCGTCCTAATTCAACTTATGATAAAGAAAAAACAGATTTATTAATAGAAGAAGCTAGAAAAAGTGTTAAACCAGTTATGATTAAGAAGGATCAGATAATTGTTAGTGAAGGTGAGCCAATAACCACTGAACAAAAGGCACTATTACAATCATTAGGACTTCTAAATAATACAACTAATTTTGAATGGTCTTTATATTTAAGTTTAGCAGGGCTTGTATGTCTAGTCCTTCTACTTCAATGGTTTTATTTATATAAGTATCAACCAGAAATATTCAAAGATATAAAAAAATTAATTATGCTTAATATTCTTAGTATAATAGCTATATTACTTGCTAAAATACTAGGTATAATTTCACTGTTTATAATTCCACTAGCCTGTATACCTATGCTAATGGCCATTTTAACTAATGATGAAATATCAATAGGTTTAAATATACTTAATTGTATTCTAATTAGCGTTGCAGTTAATTTTAATTTTGAAATTACAATATTAGCTGTGCTAAACTCTATTACTGGGGTCATGTTACTTAAGAAAATGCAACAAAGAAATGATATATTATATTCAGCTATATATATTGCAATGATAAACTTGGCGCTTTATCTTTCTATGGGATTTTTACTAAGTAATAGTATAGTTGATGTTTCAAAAAAAGCTGGAATGGTTGCGCTTGCAAGTATTATATCTGGAGTTCTTACTATTGGGTTTTTACCATTTTTTGAAAGTTTATTTGATATAGTGACTACAGTTAAGCTTTTGGAGCTTTCAAACCCTAATCACCCACTTTTAAAGCGACTACTTTTAGAAGCACCGGGAACTTACCATCATTCTGTCCTTGTAGCTAACTTATCTGAAGTGGCAGCAGAAGTAGTTGGTGCTAATCCTGTTCTTGCAAGGGTTGCCTCATATTACCATGATATTGGAAAGATAAAAAGACCTTATTTTTTCAAAGAAAATCAATTGGGAAACGATAATCCACATGATAAGATAACTCCGAATCTAAGTACACTTATAATCATTTCTCATGTGAAGGATGGCCTGGAGCTTGCAAAGGAACATAAAATACCTAAAGTGATTCAAGATGTTATACAACAGCATCATGCCACAACTTTAGTTAAGTATTTTTATGTAACTATGAAAAATTCTAGTGATACTCCAGATGATATTAGGGAAGAGGATTTTAGATATCCAGGACCAGATCCTGAAAGCCGAGAAGCGGCAATTATAATGCTATCGGACGCAGTGGAAGCAGCTGTGAGATCAATCACAAATCCTACAAAAAATAAAATTGAGGAAATGGTTAATAACTTAATAAAAGACAGACTTAATGATGGACAACTCGATAATTGTGAATTAACGTTAAAGGATTTAGAAAAGATACGAAAGGCATTTTTAAAAGTGTTTTCAGGCATATACCATGAGAGAATAGAATATCCATTGGAAAAATGGGAAAAAGATAAAAAGGAGCAACAACAAGTATGATTTTTATAGATAATAGGCAAAATAAAATTGAAGTTACGCAAGAACTTGAAAATGCTATAAAAGGTGTCATTGAATACACACTTAAAGAGGAAAAACTTTTTATAGATAATGAAGTAAGCGTTATATTTATTGACAACGAAGAAATTAAAAAAATAAATTCAAAATATCGTGGCATAGATGAAATTACAGATGTGCTGTCTTTTCCAATGCTGGATTATCCACCAAACAAGGTGTTTAAAGATGTGTACACAAATTATGAATTTTACCAAAGTGATTTAAATGATGAAAGGTTAGTAATTGGCGATGTTGCATTATCACTAGAAAAATCTAAAGAGCAAAGTGAAGAATTTGGACATTCGTTTCTTCGTGAATGTGCATATCTTACAGTGCACTCAATTTTACATTTGTTGGGTTATGATCACATGGATGAATTAGAAAAAGACATTATGAGAAAAAGAGAAGAAGAAATATTGAGTAATTTCAAAATATCTAGATAGAGTAAATTAATAATTAGTTAAAATGGTAAGGGGTTACTTACAATATTTTCAAAGGTGGTTGAGTATGAAAGTTAAAAAAATGGTTGATAGTTTTAATTATGCTATTGAAGGAATTATATATTCCATTCGCACACAAAGAAATATGAAAATACATATGATAGCTACAATAATAGTGCTATCTGCCACTTTTTTTTATGATTTGTCAAGAGTAGAACTTTTGATTATAACTATAACTATAACCTTGGTTATAGTGGCTGAAATGATAAATACTGCAGTAGAATGTGCCATAGACGCTACAACAAATTTTTATCACCCACTAGCTAAAATCGCTAAGAATGTTGCTGCTGGTGCGGTGCTTGTAACTGCTATAAATTCAGTACTAGTAGGCTATGTGATATTTTGGGATAGATTAACTCCCTTTAATATAACAATGATGTCAAAGCTTAAAAAATCTAACCCTGACATGATTTTTTTTATGCTAGTTATAGTTTGTATTGCAGCGGTAGTAGTTAAGTCAATTTATGATGAGGGAACTCCATTTAGGGGAGGAATGCCCAGTGGCCACAGTACTATAGCTTTTTCAGTAGCAACAGCTATAACATTATTAACTACTGAACCACTGATTATGGTATTATCATATTTGCTAGCTGTAATTGTTGCACAAAGTAGAGTTGATTCACAAATTCATTCTATCTTAGAAGTGATTTTTGGAGGTCTTTTTGGGACTTTATTAACATTATTATTATTTAAAGTTTTAGGATAATATATAATATTTTGAAATACTAATATTTAATGATATAATTGATATACATGATTTTTAATTGTTATTTATTATAATTAATTGAGTAGGGGTGTATTAATGGATTATGGAAAGTTAGCAAAGATTGCAATAGATGCTAGGGAAAACGCTTATGTGCCATATTCAAAATTTAAAGTTGGTGCAGCAGTTGTTACGGTGGATGACTTAATATATACTGGATGCAACATAGAAAATGCTTCGTATGGTGCTACTAATTGTGCCGAAAGAACTGCAATTTTTAAAGCAGTGTCTGAGGGACATAATAAGATTAAAGCTATTGCTATAGTTGGTGATATGTCGACTTATACCTNTCCATGTGGTATTTGCAGACAAGTAATAGTAGAATTTGCCACAAAAGATATTGAAATTATATTAGTAAAAAATGAAGATGATTATATAATAAAGACTATGGAAGAAATATTACCAGGCGCGTTTACTAAAGAAAATTTATTAAAGAAGATAGAAAGAGATTCACAATAACTATCTACTTAAGATAACAGAAGGAGGATATATGTTTAAATCAGGATTCGTAACAATTATCGGAAGACCTAATGTAGGAAAATCTACATTAATAAATTACATTATGGGGGAAAAATTATCAATTGTATCTAATAGACCCCAAACTACTAGGAATAATATCCAAACTATTTTAACAACTAAAGAGTCTCAAATAATATTTGTAGATACTCCAGGAATGCATAAACCTAGACATAAGCTAGGAGAATACATGGTTAAAGTAGCGCAGCAGTCTACCAGTGAAGTAGATGTGATTTTATTTATAACTACACCAGGGGATGAAATTGACAAAGGTGATATGCACATTCTCGAACAACTAAAAGACAGTAAAATTCCAGTGTTTTTATTAGTAAATAAAATTGATGAGAACACCCAAGAGAGAGTAGCTAAAACTATTCAAGGCTATTCTGAGTATTTTAACTTTAAAGAAATAATACCTATGGCAGCTATAAAAGGTAAAAATGTTGATATAGTTACTAAACTAGTAGTGGAGAACATTCCAGAGGGACCACTATATTACCCAGAGGATATGATTACAGATCAACAAGAAAGATTTATTATAACTGAAATAATAAGAGAAAAGGCTCTAAAGCTTTTATCCCAAGAAGTACCTCATGGAATAGCAATAGAAATCATTTCTATGAAACGAGATGCAAGGAATATGTATCATATTGAAGCTAATTTGCTTTGTGAAAAAGATTCGCACAAGGGCATAATAATTGGAAAAGGTGGAAAAACACTTAAGCAAATTTCTACTTATGCAAGACAAGATGTTATGAAATTTTTAGGCGAAAAAGTAAATCTAAGATTATGGGTAAAGGTAAAGAAAGAATGGAGAGATACTTCAAGTATTTTGAAAGAATTAGGGTATAAGTAGGGGATGATTTTCTGTCAATTTTAAAAACTAGAGCTGTTGTCATAAAAACTCAAGAGTTTAAAGAAGCTGATAAGCTAGTTTGGCTTTTTACTGAAGATTTTGGTAAAATAACAGCCATTGCAAAGGGAGCCAGGAAAAATAAAAGTAGATATGTTTCATCTACATTACCTTGCTCTTACGGGGAATTTATACTTTTTAAAGGGAAAAATTTATATACAATAAATGAAGTTACAATTATAGAGTCATTTCAACAATTATTAAGGAATTTGGAAACAATTACTTACGCTTCATATTTTAATGAATTAATAGATATTGCTATGGAAAATGAAGATATTAATAGTGAAATGTTTAAAGATTTAGTTACTGCTTTTTATTTTATAAAAAATGATGCCATGGATATAGAAGTGCTAGCAAGAGCCTTTGAAACAAAACTCTTAAAGTCAACAGGGTATGGACTTAATTTTGACCAATGTGTTAGATGCAGAAAAAAAATAACAATGTCAAATAATATTGATTTGCAATCTTATGGTCCTATTTGTAAAGATTGTGAAAAGGTAAATAGTATATATATTTCAAACCCTACATATAATACATTAAAATTCTTAAATAATTTTGGTATGGATAAAATAAATAGAATAGTTGTGTCTAAAGCATCCAAGCTTGAGTTATACAAAGTTTTATCTTTTATTATTTCCCAGAACTATATAAGAAAACCAAAAAGTTTGGAAATGTTTGATTATTTAAAAGAATATAAAAATTAATTTTCTAGTCAGTAAAAATTATAAGGAGATGATCTTAATGTCAGAAATTACATTAGAAAAGATTGATATCATTAAAGAGCGTACCGGAGTTTCATATACTGAGGCTAAGGAAGCCTTAGAAGAATGTGATAGCGACGTAGTTAATGCACTCATTTATATCGAAGCAAAACAAAAGAAATATGCTAAATTTAATATGGAAGAAATGTATTCTACTAAGGATGAGTTTATAACAGCTATAAAGGATACTGTAAAAAAAGGCAATGTAACAAGGATAAAAGTAAAAAAAGATGAAAATGTAGTTATAGATATACCTGTTACTGCTGGTATTGCAGCAGGCTTAATTGGATTATATAATCCTGTGCTAATTGGTCTTGGATTATTAACAGCAGTACTCACAAAGGTTACTATTGAGATAACTAAAGCAGATGGTAGCGTAGAAGTAGTTAATACTATTATAAAAAATACAGTTAACGACATGAAAGATAAAATGAACGATATGAGCGAAGAGGTAAAAGAAAAATTTAATGATACAAAAGATACCTTTACCAAAAGTAGCAAAGATGGTAGTGATGAAAATGTATATCAATATACTGTAAAATTTGATAAGGATAAAAAAGTGAAAGAGGAAGACAAAGAAGAGGAAAAATAATATAAACATTGATTTTATTCCGGATTTTCACCTTTTAGAAATCAAACCAATATGATTTCCCCTTCTATAAAGCCAGCAACTAATAGTTGCTGGCTTTATAGAAGGGGAAATTTAACTATTTATATAGTTATGCATTAATATTGTTTTTGAAAAATTAATAACATAGGAATATTTTAATATCATAAACAAAAAATCATTAAAAAACTCTACATTTTATTTTAAAAATGTGATACAATGTTACAAATGGTATGTAAAATTCTAGTATAATAGTAGATTGTGCAATCGTTTGTATTTCTAATATTTGAAATATAACAAATATAGAAATTATATATCATATTATGAGTTAAAATAGAAAGAGGGTGGAAAAAATAAAACTAACACCAAGACAAGAAGAGATAATAAGATTAGTTAAAGAAAATCCGCCTATTACCAGTGAACATTTAGCAAATAAGTTAGGGGTAACAAGGGCTGCACTAAGGCCAGATTTGGCAATACTCACAATGACAGGTATATTAGATGCGAGGCCCAAGGTAGGATATATGTATTCAAAGAAACCCTCTTATAGTTTAGTTTATGATTATATAAGAAATATTAAGGTTAAAGATGTAATGTCGAAACCAGTAATGGCAACAGAAGAAACAATGGTTTATGATGCTATAGTACATTTGTTTTTGAATGATGTAGGTACTTTATTTGTACATAATGGGGGCAATTTAGTAGGAGCTGTATCAAGAAAAGACTTTCTTAAAATGGCTATGGGTGGCACAGATATGCACAAAGTCCCCGTTGGAATTATAATGACTAGAATGCCCAATATAGTGCTCGTTGAAAAGGAAGATAGTATTTATTTAGCCGCACAAAGAATTATAGAGCACGAGGTAGACAGCCTACCTGTTGTAGAAAGAAAACTTGAAAGTGGAAAAGAAATATTTCAAGTTGTTGGTAAAATATCAAAAACTAATATTACAAGATTATTTGTAAAAATGGGTGAAAATGGCTAAATAATTAAAGTGAGTGAAAGTGGGTACTGTTTGTTCTATATAGGGCAATTTATACCCATTATCATATATAATATAATTTATAATCGAAGGGGTTGTATGGAATGGAAAATAAAAAATATGTTTATCTTTTTAGTGAAGGTAATGCTTCAATGAAAAATCTTCTAGGCGGAAAAGGTGCAAACCTTGCAGAGATGACTAACCTTAAAATCCCAGTACCACAGGGATTTACAGTTACTACTGAAGCGTGTAATAAATACTATGAAGATGGTCAATTAATCGCAACTGAAGTTGTTAGTGAAATACATTCAAAAATGGCTGAACTTGAAAAAATTACAGGCAAGAAGTTTGGAAGTTTAGAAAATCCATTGCTTGTATCAGTTAGATCTGGAGCAAGAGCATCAATGCCTGGTATGATGGATACAATTTTAAATCTTGGATTAAATGATCAAACAGTAGAAGTTATGGCAAAGCTAACAAATAACCCAAGATTTGCTTATGACTCTTACAGAAGATTTATCCAAATGTTTGCTGACGTTGTTATGGGCGTAGAAAAAAGAAACTTTGAAAACATTATGGATAATATGAAAGAAGCAAAAGGCGTAAAATTCGATACTGAACTCGATGCTAATGATTTGAAAAAATTAGTCCAACAATTTAAAGAATTTTATAAAGAAGATAAAGGTGAAGATTTCCCAAGTGATCCAAAAAGTCAATTAATAGAATCTATTACAGCAGTATTTAGATCATGGGATAATCCTCGTGCTAACGTTTATAGAAGATTAAATGATATTCCAGGAAGTTGGGGAACAGCAGTAAGTGTTCAAGAAATGGTATTTGGTAACAAGGGAGATACATCAGGAACTGGTGTTGCATTCTCAAGAAACCCATCCACTGGAGAAAAAGGAATATATGCTGAGTACTTAATGAATGCACAAGGTGAAGACGTTGTTGCTGGAATAAGAACACCACAAGATATATCACAACTTGGAAAAGATATGCCAAAAGTATATAGCGAGTTCATGGCAATTGTTAACACTCTTGAAACTCACTACAAAGATATGCAAGATATGGAGTTTACAATCGAAGATGGGAAATTATATTTCTTACAAACAAGAAACGGCAAGAGAACTGCACAAGCTGCATTGAAAATTGCTGTGGAACTGGTTGAAGACGGAATGTTAACAAAACAAGAAGCTATGATGAAGGTTGACCCAAAACAATTAGATACATTGCTTCACCCTAACTTTGATGTAGAAGATTTAAACAATTCTACAATAATTGCCAAAGGTCTGCCAGCGTCTCCTGGAGCTGCGTGTGGAAAAGTTTGCTTTACTGCAGAAGATGCAAAAGCTATGCACGAAGCTGGAGAAAAAGTTGTCCTTGTAAGGCTTGAAACTTCACCAGAAGATATTGAAGGCATGATTGCGTCTGAAGGTATCTTAACAGTAAGAGGAGGAATGACTTCTCATGCTGCAGTTGTTGCAAGAGGAATGGGAACTTGTTGTGTTGCTGGTTGTGGAGATATAAAAGTTAATGAAAAAGAGAAAAACTTTAAAATTGGTCAAATCACATTTAATGAAGGTGACTTTATTTCAATGGACGGAAGTACAGGCAATGTGTATGCTGGAGTAATTAAAACAGTTGAGCCTGAAATAAGCGGTTACTTTGAAACATTTATGGGCTGGGCTGATGAGATAAGAAGCCTAAAAGTTAGAACAAATGCCGATACTCCAAAAGATACAGCACAAGCAGTTAAATATGGAGCTGAAGGTATAGGCTTATGTAGAACGGAACATATGTTCTTTGATGCTGATAGAATAATGGGCATAAGAGAAATGATTGTTGCTAAAGACGAAGCAAGTAGAAGAGTAGCATTAGATAAATTATTACCAATGCAAAGAGAAGACTTTATAGGAATTTATGAAGAACTTGCTGAAAGACCAGCAACAATCAGATTCTTAGATCCACCACTACATGAATTCTTACCACATGATGATGAGGATATAAAGGAATTAGCTACTGAGATGGAAATAACTTTTGAAGAGCTTAAAGCTACTGTTGAATCATTACATGAATTTAACCCAATGATGGGTCATAGAGGATGTAGACTTGCAGTATCATATCCAGAAATAGCTGAAATGCAAACTAGAGCGGTTATTGAAGCTGCAATAGATGTTAAGACTAGAAAAGGATATAATATTGTTCCAGAAATAATGATTCCTCTAATTGGAGAAGTAAAAGAATTAAAATATGTTAAAGATATAGTAGTAAGAGTAGCTGATCAAATCATAGCTGAAAAGGGCAGTGATTTAAAATATATGGTTGGTACAATGATTGAAATACCAAGAGCAGCACTTACTGCTGATTTAATAGCAAAAGAAGCTGAATTCTTCTCATTTGGAACAAATGATTTAACACAAATGACTTTTGGATTCTCAAGAGATGATGCAGCAACTTTCTTAAAACACTACTATGAAAAGAAAGTTTACGAATTTGATCCGTTCCAAAAATTAGATCAAGTAGGCGTAGGCAAACTTATTAAAATGGCTGTTGACCTTGGAAGATCAACAAGACCTAATATAAAACTTGGAATATGCGGAGAACACGGTGGAGATCCATCTTCTGTTGAGTTCTGTCATAATGTTGGACTTGACTATGTATCATGTTCGCCATTTAGAGTTCCAGTTGCAAGACTTGCAGCTGCTCAAGCAGAAGTAAATAATCCAAGACCTAGTAAAAAATAAAATATACGGTATAAGTATAAATTAAAAAGACTTATAAAATAGGCATTAGACTATAAGAAGTATAAAAAGAATAGGGTATTGTAACTTAATTTCATAACTGATTTTAAGTACTATGCCCTATTTTTATTAAAAACTTATATTGTGGAACAATACGTAAGCGATGGAACAAACACCGTCATGCAAATCTATCTCTCATTTGATATACTTTGATAAAGTAATTAGATGGGAGGTTTTATTTT
>JGI24143J45723_1001482_pt1 | contig 11132 bp, 11 predicted proteins | sample BarGraIncu00432A_FD_45723 | JGI IMG/M metagenome (IMG submission 45723)
TTGAAAGCGGCGCTCATGCGCGTCACCAGGGCAGGCCAAACCGATGGATGAACACGCCCGTTGACTCCTCGATCCGCCACGACCTCAATCGCATGTTCGGCCAGCAGCAGGTAGATCAGCACGCCATTGTTGGCGGCGGTATCCCAGACGCCAAGCTGGCTAAAAAGGTCCAGGGCACGCTGGCGGGCGATTTTCCGCGTNGGCGCATCGCTCCACAGGTAGCTCAGCGGCAGCCCCGCTTCGATATAAATCCGGACTTCGCCTGAATGGCGTTGCTCGCTCGCAGCCACCCGTTGCTGCAACCGCTGCAGCATGTCGGGCGCAATGGCGCGCTGCGTGGCCGACTCATCGACCCAGCGATGTCTGAAAATGCGCTTGATTCGGTTCAACATCACCAGCGTCCCGAGGCACCACCGCCACCAAAGTCACCGCCGCCGCCAGAGCTAAAGCCCCCGCCGCCGCCAAAACCACCCCCAAAACCACCCCCCCAGCCCCCGTGGCGACCAGCGCCGCGTCCACCGCCTGGCATCAAACCCGAGAAAAGGGCGAACAAAAACCCAACCAACGCCGCCAGTGCTGCGATTGCCAGGCTGGCGGTGACGAGCAGGGCAATGCCCCCGACGAGGCCACCGGTTGCCAAGGACCCCAGCTTGGTGCCCAAGATGCTGCGTGCCACGGCGCCCACCACCGGGACGGCAAAGAACATGAAGATGGCAAGGTCCGTCCATTGAAAACCGTTTTTTACGCCACGGACAGCCGCCACGGGCGCGGGCAGGGCCTCACCCGTGATGAGCGCCATCAATTGATCCACCGCAGCGTCGAGTCCACCGGCGAAGTCTCCCTGCTTGAAGCGCGGAGTGATAGCCTGGTCAATGACACGCCTGGCTGCCAGGTCGGGAATGGCGCCCTCCAGCGTCTTGGCAACTTCAATGCGGACCCGGCGGTCGTCTTTGGCCACCACCAGCAGGAGTCCGTCGCCGATCTCCTTGCGGCCAATCTTCCAGCTGTTGGCGACCCGGTTGCTGTAACTGGCGATGTCCTCGGGCTGCGTCGTTGGCACCAGCAGCAACACCATCTGTGTGCCCCGGCTCTGCTCAAACGCAGTGAGTTTGGCCTCCAACTGCTGCACTTGTCCGGCGTTCAGCGTGCCGGTGGTGTCCATGACATGGGCCGCCAGCGTCGGCACCGCCAATTGCGCCTGCGCCTGTGACAGCAGAAGCAGCAGGCCAACGCTCGCTACCGCCAGCCAGCGGCCGAGGCGTCGCAGTCGTGCCGGCCAGTATTGCAGCAGAAACATGGGCCTCATCGGTGTGACAGACGCCGGCCTACTTCTTGTTGAAGTCGACCACCGGCGGCGTTGTGATCGCCGCTTCGTTTTGCACGGTAAAGCTGGGTTTTGGCTGGTAGCTAAAGACCATGGCCGTCAGGTTGCTGGGGAAACTGCGCGCCAGCACGTTGTACGCCTGCACCGCCTGGATATACCGGTTGCGCGCCACCGTGACCCGGTTTTCAGTGCCTTCGAGCTGCACGCGCAAATCTGAAAAACCCTGGTTGGCTTTGAGACTGGGGTACTGTTCAGACACCGCCATCAAGCGGCTCAAGGCCGAGCCCAGCTCGCCTTGTGCCGCCTGAAACTTGTTGAAGGCTTCCGGGTTGTTCAAGGTTTCTGGCGTCACCTGGATCGAGGTCGCCTTGGCGCGCGCCTCAATCACCTTGGTCAGCGTCTCCTGCTCAAACGCGGCCTCGCCTTTGACGGTTGCCACAATGTTGGGCACCAGGTCAGCGCGGCGCTGGTATTGATTGAGCACCTCGCTCCAGGCCGACTTGATCTGTTCGTCCAGGCGTTGAAAATCGTTATAGCCGCAGCCCGTCAGGGACAGGGCGATCAACAGAAGCAGGAGCCAGCGTGTCATATAAATCTCCAACGTGAAGACCGCAACCTTAGCATAAACACGCATTGCAATCTTGCCCTGGCTGTGCTTGCTGAGCCAGGCGAATGCCCACGCTTCCAATGCGCGGCGAAAGCACGGCAAAATCATGACCCACCGCAACAGAAGTCCATCATGTCCAAAGCTAAAAAACAAGCCGCCTCCGTGGGCGGTAGTGCCGAAGAAATCGAGGCCAGCTTTTACGAGGCACTGCAAACCGCCGACATTGAAAAGCTCATGGCCTGCTGGGCCGATGAGGATGAAATTGTGTGCGTCCATCCAGGTGGGCCACGACTGGTGGGCTTGGGCGCCATTCGGGCTGCTTTTGACGCCATCTTTAACAATGGCAGTATCCGGGTACAGCCGCAAGCGGTACGCAAGATTGAGTCGCTGGCCAGCGTGGTGCACAACGTGCGCGAGCGCATTGAGGTCTTGACCGAGGACGGCCCGGTGCAGGCCTTTGTCATTGCCACCAACGTCTACCACCGAACGGCGCAGGGCTGGCGCATGGTGGCCCACCATGCCAGCCCGGGGTCGCAACAAGAAGCGCAAGACGGCAGTGAGGTGCCACCCGTGTTTCACTGACAACTGAGCTTCCAGTCCATGACCGCCATGTGCAACTTGGCCATGCCGNCACAAATTCACACCACCTGACGCAAGGACCCTCTCCATGGATGACATCGTCAAACAAGCCTTGCTCAAATGGCCCAACGTGCCCGACTGCTATGGCTGGCTCGGCCTGGATGCGCGCGGCAACTGGTTCATGCGCGACGAACGCGCCCAGGCGCAGGGGCCGTTTGCAGGCGGCAGCGCGCCCAGCAAGGGTTCAGAGCTGAAACACGACAGACTGATTGAGTTCATCCAGCGCAACTACCAGCCCAACGCAGAAGGGCAGTGGTTTTTCCAGAACGGACCGCAGCGCGTCTATGTCGAACTGGAAGCCACGCCGCTGATCTGGCGCGTCAACGATGATCTGTCGATTCAAGATCATTGCGGCAGAGCAGCGTCTGTGCAGCACTGTCTGCTTGACGAGTTGGGGCGTGTCTACCTGGAAACGACGACCGGCTTTGGCCTGGTGCACAGCATGGACATGNGCTACGTGGCAGACGCCGTGCTGCAAGGCCTGTGGCNGCCACAGGATGTGCTCCGCGCTGATTTGCCGAGCCGCTTCAACTATGTGCCGAGTCCCTATTCACTACAAAAAGCANAGCTGCTTAGGCATATTCTACGGGGGCTATAGCCCAATTTTGCTTAAATCCTGCCAAAGGCATAGCCGTCGGCCACGACCAGNCCCTCGATGCGCTCAATCAGGCGCAGCAAGGGCTTGAGCTCGCGGTAGCGCGCGCAGGTGGCGCGAATGTAATTGATAAAGCGCGGCGTGTCGGCCAGGTACTGTGGTTTGCCATCGCGTAGCGTCAGGCGGGCAAAAATGCCGGCCACCTTCAGGTGGCGTTGCAGCCCCATCCATTCCACGCCCCGGTAAAACTCGCCAAAGTCGTCCCCCACCGGTAGCCCGGCCTTGCGCGCTTTTTCCCAGTAGCGGATGGTGATGTCGAGGCAGAAATCCTCCTCCCAGCTCAGGAAGGCATCGCGCATCAAACTGGCAATGTCATAGGTGATGGGGCCATAGACCGCGTCCTGAAAGTCCAACACGCCCATCCGCTGATCCGCCCCCGCGGGGGCTAGCATCAAATTTCGCGGCATGAAATCGCGGTGCACATAAACGCTGGGCCAAGCCAGGTTGTGTGCCATGATTTGCGCAAACGTCTGGTCCAGCGTGCGCCGCACCTCGCCCTCGACCGCCACACCGCGGTGCCGGGCCAGATACCAGTCAGGGAACAATTCCAGCTCGCGACGCAACAGCGCTTCGTCATAGGCTGGCAGTACGCCCGCCGTGGAGGCGATTTGCCAGGCAATCAGTGCGTCAACTGCCTGCAGGTACAGATCCTGGTTGGCCCGCGGGTCGTCCTGCTTGATCACCTGCATCATGGTCTGTGCCCCCAGATCGGTCAGCAGCATGAAACCGTGGGCTGCGTCCCACGCCAGCACCTCGGGCGCATGCACCTGCGCCTGGTGCAGCAACTGGGCGACTTTGACAAAAGGCTGGCAGTCCTCCTTGTCGGGTGGCGCGTCCATGATGATGTAGCTGCCCTGGGTGCCATCCACGCGCAAGTAGCGCCGGAAACTGGCGTCGGCGGAGGCAGTGCGCAAAGAGTCGATGACCAGGCCGTGCGCTGGCGCCAGTCGGGCCAGCCAGACGCTGAAATCGGCTTCGCGCTGCGCGTCAGACCAGATGGGTGCGGTGGCCGGGGTCGTTTCGGGTGGGAAGGCTGTGCTCATGGATAATCCATTCTACAAACCCGAACGCTCCCCGTTCGTTTCCAACCTGCTTTCACCCCCGTTATTGCCCCTGCCTGATGCGCTTTTTGATGCACGAACTTGAACTCAGGCCACACTTGGCCCGTTTTACCCAGCGCCCGCTTGCCCTGCTGGCTTGGGTTTTGCTGCAGGGGACAAGCGTCAGTGCGCAAGTGGCCCAGGTCGCACCCGACGAGCCGCCACTGCCGCTAAAGACCAGCCCTTTGCTGCAAGAGCAGCTTGCCCCTGCGCTGCGTAGCAGCTTGCCAACCTTCGTCTCGGCTGAGCACATCTTCGGGCGCCCGGACCTGGAAACCGTGCTGGAAGGCCGCGCCGAACTGCGCCGCGGCGACCTCGTGATCAAGGCCGACCGGCTGGAATATGACCAGCCAAGCGACCTGGCCACAGCCAGTGGCAATGTCCTGATTAACCGCGCCGGCAATGTGTATGAAGGGCCGCTGCTGGAACTCAAGCTCGATACGTTTGAGGGTTTTTTCAACCAGCCGCGCTATTATTTTCTCAAGAATGACGCGCATGGCGAAGCNGATCGTGTCGACTTCATTGATGACCAACGGGCCGTCATCCACAACGCCACCTTCACCACCTGCCGCCGCTTGCCGGGCCCGAGCTGGCTGCCGGACTGGATTCTGCGTGCCGCCAGCATCAGCCTGGACAACGAGGAAGATGTGGGCACGGCAAAAGGCGCCTTGCTGAGCTTCAAAGGGGTGCCACTGCTGCCGATTCCCTACCTCAGNTTTCCGCTCAGTGANAANCGCAAGTCAGGTTTCATGCCNCCGACGCTGGGGCTGGACAATGTCAATGGGGCCGAAGTGAGCGTGCCCTACTACTGGAACATCGCGCCGAACCGGGATGCTACTTTCACGCCGACGCTCATGAGCAAGCGCGGCGTCAATCTGAGCAGCGAGTTGCGCTATCTTGAGGCGGACTATGCGGGTCAATTGCAGCTGGATCTGATGCCGTCTGACCAGTTGCGTGACAGCAATCGCTGGGGTTTGGCTTACACGCACCAAGCCACACTGCAGAACAGTTGGACGCGGCCGTTCACCGCTGGCAGCATGGCCTTGAACCTCAACCTGAACCGGGTCAGTGACGACAATTACTGGCGTGATTTCACCCGCGCGTCGACCGGATCGCTGACCCAGCGTCTGCTCACCAACGACGCCAGCCTGTCCTGGACCGAGGGCAATTTTTCCAGCACTGTGCGCACGCTCAAGTGGCAGACCCTGCAGGACGTGAGCGCCCCCATCACGCCACCCTATGACCGTTTGCCGCAGTTGGCCACGCGTTACGCCCGCAGCAATGTCGGCGGATTTGATTATTCGGTGGATGCGGATTACACCCGGTTTCAGTCTGAGCGCAGCCTCACCCTGCAACCCAATGCCCAACGCGTCTTCTCTGTGTTGCAGCTCAGTCGACCCTGGCTGGCTGCGGCCGGCTTCATCACCCCCAAGCTGCAACTGAACGTCAGTGACTATCAATTTGACGCGCCACTGAGTAACGGGGCTACGGCGGCGAGCCGCGTCGTGCCGACCTTCAGCCTGGACAGTGGCCTGGTGTTTGAACGTGATGCCCGCTATTTCGGCATGAACTTTCGCCAGACCCTGGAGCCCCGTGCGTTTTACGTCAAGACACCGTATCGCGACCAGAGCCTGTTGCCCAACTATGACTCGGGCGCTGTCGATTTCAACTTTGCCACCATCTACACCGAGAACGCCTTTGTCGGCAACGACCGCATTTCTGACAGCAATTTGCTGACGCTGGGCGTGAGCACGCGCCTGCTGGACCCGGACACCGGCGCCGAGGCTGCGCGCTTTGGCGTGGCGCAACGCTTGCGCTTCAGTGACCAGAACGTCACCTTGCCGCCCTTGCCTGGCAGCACACTGAGTAGCGTTCCTGTGACCGACCGCATCAGCGACATTTTGCTGGGCGCCGCAGTCAACTGGAACCCGAAGTGGGCTTTCGACTCCACCGTGCAGTTCAACCCCACCACCGAGCAGTCGGTGCGCTCCACCATTGGCGCGCGCTACAGCGCGGGCCACTACCGCACGGTGACGGCCGCTTATCGTTATCAACGCGACGCCAGCGAGCAGCTCGACATCGGCTGGCAGTGGCCGATCAATGACCTGTGGGGCGAGCGCGGCCAGGAACTGGGCGCTGGAAGGGGTCAGGGCGAGGGGCGCTGGTACAGCGTCGGGCGCCTCAATTACAGTATGCAAGAAAGCAAGCTGGTCGATGCCGTCATCGGTTTTGAGTACGATGCGGGCTGCTGGCTGGGTCGCATTGTGCTGGAGAAACTGCAAACCAGTACCGCATCGGCCAATCAGCGCATCATGTTCCAGCTTGAGTTTGTCGGCTTGACCCGCTTGGGCATGAACCCCTTGAAGTCCTTGAAAGACAATATTCCCGGTTACCAGTATCTGCGAGAGCAAACCAGCCCTCCCAGTCGTTTCAGCAACTACGATTAATCCATCATGAACCATCGCCTTGTGGCCCTTAGTGTGGCCAGCCTTGCCCTTCTTGCTCCCTTGACTGCACCGGCGCAGGGCTTGCGGCCCTCCGCTGCGGCTGTCGGCACCAGTGTTGTTGCGCCCGCGAGGGTGCCAGCCGCTGCCGGGCTGGCGGCCGACTACATTGTGGCGGTGGTCAACTCCGAACCCATCACCAACAACGAGGTGCGCGCCGCCCTGCAAGGCCTGTTGCAACAGCTGGCCCAGCAGGGCAAGCCACAAGTCGATGGCAAAGCGTTGGCGCGCCAGGTGCTGGAGCGCCTCATCAACGAAAAAGCCCAGCTGCAGTTGGCCCGGGAGTCCGGTATTACGACGGACGACGCAGCCATTGACCAGGCCGAGCAGAACATCGCCCGGCAAAATCAGCTCACGGTGCCCGAGCTGCGCCGACGCCTGGCTCAGGAAGGCGGCGTGCCCAGCCAGTTCCGCAACCAGTTGCGCGATCAGATACTGCTGACGCGCCTGCGTGAGCGTGAGGTCGAACCGCGCGCGCGGGTGTCGGACCTGGAGGTCGATCAATTCCTGCGGGAGCAACAAAGCAGCAACGACCCTGCGGTCCAGCAAATCAATCTGGCTCAAATCCTGGTGTCGGTCCCCGATACTGCCACCCCGGTACAAGTAGCCGCCTTGCAGGCCCGGGCGCAACGTGCGCTGGCACGCGCTCGTGCGGGCGAAGACTTTGTCACCCTGGTGCGTGAGTTTTCCGATGCGTCAGACAAGGCCAGCCTCGCCAATGGCGGCGAGCTCGGCCTGCGCACGGCCGATCGCTACCCGCCGCTGTTCCTTGAGGCAACGCACAACCTGGCTGCCGGTGAAATCTCGGCGCTGGTGCGTTCGGGCGCGGGCTTTCACATCCTCAAAGTACTGGAAAAGAAAAACGCGGCACTGCCCGCCATGACGGTGACGCAAAGCCGAGCCCGCCATATCTTGTTGCGGGTCAGCCCGCAACTCAGTGAGAGCGCCGCCCGTGACAAGCTCAATGAATTCAAAAAAAGCGTCGCGGCCGGGCAAGCTGATTTTGCCGCGCTGGCCCGCGCCCATTCGCAAGATGGTAGTGCCGCGCAGGGCGGCGACCTGGGGTGGGCCAATCCGGGCATGTTTGTGCCGGAGTTCGAGGCGGTCATGAACAGCCTGGCGCCGGGGCAGATCAGTGAACCCTTGGTATCGCGTTTTGGCGTTCATTTGATTCAGCTGACGGAACGTCGCAAGGCCACCCTCAGCCCGCAGGAGCAGCGTGAGACCGTGCGCGCCATGTTGCACGAAAAGAAGCTCGATGAAGCTTATGTCAGCTGGGCGCAAGACGTGCGGGGGCGCGCCTATGTAGAGTTGCGCGAGCCGCCTCAATAAACAAATGACCCCCACGCCGTTCATATGAAGCACATTGCCCGCAAACGCTTCGGCCAGCATTTTCTGACCGATGGTTTCATGATTGGAGCCATCGTCGACGCCATTGCCCCCAAGCCGGGGCAGGCGATGGTGGAGATCGGGCCCGGTCTGGCAGCGTTGACCCAACCCCTGGTGGAGCGTCTGGGCCAACTCACCGTGATTGAGCTTGATCGTGACTTGGCCGCGCGCCTGCGGACGCATCCCCAGCTTATGGTGATTGAATCTGATGTACTGAAAGTGGACTTTGCCCAGGTGGCACAAGCGCTTGCCGCTACAAAATTGAGAGTTGTTGGCAACCTGCCGTATAACATCTCGACGCCGATTCTGTTTCACTTGCTGGATTTCATCGACGTGATCGAAGACCAGCATTTCATGCTGCAAAAAGAAGTGATTGACCGCATGGTGGCGCGCCCCTGCACCGCCGCCTACGGCCGTTTGAGTGTCATGTTGCAGTGGCGTTACGCGATGGAAAACGTCTTGCTGGTTCCGCCTGAGAGCTTCGAGCCGCCGCCTCGCGTCAACAGTGCGGTGGTTCGCATGGTGCCGCACGTCAACCCGGCAGCGGTGGATGGGCCGCTCTTGAGCGAACTGGTCCAAGTGGCTTTCAGCCAGCGTCGCAAGCTGTTGCGCCATACCCTGGGACAATGGCTGCAGGAGAAAGCCTACGCGGATAGTTTTGACGTGCAGCGCCGGGCGGAAGAAGTCCCCGTGGCTGAATACCTGGCATTGGCGTTGCAATTGGCCGCACAAGATCAACCCGCCAGTCACTGACCGGCTGGCGGTCAACCCAGAAAAAAAGGCCCTCTCTTTCGATGGGCCTTCTGGAGCGGGGAAGCGGCGGTGCGATCAGGCGGCCGCCAACCAATACCCGGAATTAAAGGGGCTGCTCATGCGCAGCGCCAGTGGTGATATGTCCAACAGTTTGTCAGTTGGCATTTTCTCCCCGGACTCGGTGGTGAGTTCGATGCCTGACAAGGTTTGGCTGCCGACGCCGTTGCCTTTTGCCTCGTTCGCCCGTTCTGCTTGGCTGGTGTGTGCAGAACGGGCTACAGAAAAGAATAGAAACATCGGAATGGTATCTTTCGATCACCCCAGTAATCAGCCGCGTCGCGGAAGATGTCGAGCAATTGNTCGCGCGCTTCCTTGTCGAACTTCGCATGGGCCGGAATGTGCTCCAACACCACAATAAANCCTGGCTGTGGGCCGGACTTGTGCAGCGGGTCGGTCATGCTGTCATACAGTGCGTCAAAATTNTTGCCAACGTGCACCGACAACATGAATTGCTGACCAATGAGATCCAGTACGTCCTGCTTGGTCTGGGCGTTGGCCAGATTGGCGTACAGAAAATGCTGGCCCAAGGATTGGGCCGCACCTTGCAACTCCGGCACCCGAAAAGCCCGGATCGACTGGACGATATTTGGCCGCACACCGCGTAGCGGCACGTCCGTTGCAGCACGTTGAAGTGCGGCGGTTTCTTGGCTCAATGACATATTCATTCTCGCTTCGCTTTTCGTAAGTAATAAACCGATTTCACGGCACGATCCGGCGGAAGCTCGCATAGTGATCGGCAGTGTAATAACAAGCGTCAGGCGTTCTGGCNGCCCCTCCGCACACAATGCGNCGGACTCCCCGNGCACGCAAATTCGGTGTTGCGACGGTATATTCACGGTAGTAGCCGCGCTTTTGGAGTGGCAGCAAACGCTCACGGTTGCCAAACACCACACCATCTTTTTCATGCGCAAACGGACCGCCTTGATGAATCAGGTCGTAGGTCTGCACACCTTGCTTGGGCAAGGCCGCCACCGCGATGGGAGTGGCAGCATCTGCCAAGGCTGGCCCTTTGGCCAGTACCCCTGCACAGGCGAAAACCGCAGCAAGAAAAAAGCTGGTAAGTACTAACTTAGAGCTTTTCAGACGCAACATGAACAAGACACCTCTCGCAAGACTCCGGGTTAACCCGTAATTTCAAGGTGTGTAGTGTCGCGTATTTACAAAAATAATGCAAGCGTCTGCCTAAAAAATAGGCAGCTGCAAAAGGCCAAATAGCTTGCTAAGTTAGCGCTAGCTTAGGCTTTAGAGCCTAGCGACTGGCGTTTGCATCGGCCACTGTGAGGGCCGTCATATTCACAATTCGACGCACTGTCGCGCTGGCTGTCAAGATATGCACCGGTTTGGCCGCACCCAGCAGCACCGGGCCAACGGCAATATTGCCACCGGCTGCTGTCTTTAGCAGGTTATAGGCAATATTGGCGGCATCGATATTGGGAAGCACCAGCAGATTGGCGTCTCCCGCCAGTGTGCTGTTGGGCATGAGGGCGGCGCGGGCGACGCCATCGAGCGCCACGTCGCCATGCATTTCGCCGTCCACCTCCAGCCAAGGCGCCTTGACCCGCAGCAAGTCCAAAGCCTCGCGCATCTTCACGGCGCTGGGTTGGTTGCTGCTGCCAAAGTTGGAGTGCGACAGCAAGGCGGCTTTGGGTCGAATGCCGAAGCGCACCATTTCCTCTGCCGCCAGGACCGTGATCTCGGCCACCTGCTCGGCACTGGGATCGTAGTTGACGTGGGTGTCCACTATAAATAGCTGGCGCTCGGGCAACATCAGGCAATTCATGCAAGCATAGGTGTTGACCCCCGCACGTTTGCCAATCACCTGATCCAGATATTGCAGGTGCATGGCCGTGGTACCCCAAGTACCGCAGATCAGGCCGTCAACGTCACCCTTGTGCAGCAACATGCTGCCAATCAGGGTCAGGCGGCGGCGCATTTCAATCTTGGCAACTTGGGCCGTCATGCCCTTGCGCTCGGTCATGCGGTGGTAGGTTTGCCAGAAATCGCGGTAGCGATGGTCCTGCTCCACATTGACGACGCTGTAGTCTTGCCCCTCTTCCATGCGCAAACCAAATTTATTGATGCGCTCGGCAATCACCAGCGG
>JGI24143J45723_1001485_pt1 | contig 11127 bp, 9 predicted proteins | sample BarGraIncu00432A_FD_45723 | JGI IMG/M metagenome (IMG submission 45723)
CTTAGGTAGTGGCACTGGTGTGTCGTAAATGGGCATGTAGTTACTCCAGCTATTCCTAACTGAACGTTTTATTCTGTTACTATTATTATTTTGTGTTCTAAAAGCCGGGGAAGACCGCGGACAATCACGCCCTGCGTTCGATTGCAATGAACGTTCTGGACAGACGAGAGACAGTTTTAATACGTATAGTGCATTTTTCGCAATGCATGCTCTCGCTAATAATTGACGCCTTGTGGCTGATGCTCCCCGCCTACGTGCCTAACTCGAGCGCGGTTCTCTTCTCAGGAAAAACCCCTATCGATTTTGGGCGCAACTTTATCGATGGTAGAAGGATTTTTGGACCGGGCAAAACGTTTCGGGGCTTAATCGGTGGTACGCTGTCGGGAATACTAGTCGGTCTGCTTTTACAACTCATCAAAGAAAGCACACAAATTGGCGTGCCCTCGTTTGAGCCGATTTCAGTCGTCGTCACCCTCTCGCTGGGCGCAATGCTCGGAGACCTTGCGATGAGCTTTCTAAAAAGGAGGCTGGGCCTTGATCGCGGCAGCCCGCTGCCCGTTGCTGATCAGCTTGACTTCGTCGTTGGTGCATGGGTGCTTACATACGTCTTTTTTAGCGACTGGTTTGTCCAAAACTTTACCCCTTCAATAATAGTCGTCGTCCTCATTTTGAGTCCGCTGTTACACGTCGTGGTAAACATCATCGCGTTTAAGCTCGGCAAAAAAAAGGAGCCGTGGTAATTATAATGGCAGCGTCAATAGCAACGCCTTTTGGGCGTGGAGCCTGTTTTCAGCTTGCACGAAGACGAGCGAATGCGGCCCGTCCATCACTTCATCGGTGATCTCCTGCCCCCGATGAGCAGGAAGACAATGGAGCACTATCGCATCGTCGTTAGCTCTGTCGAGCACTTTTTCGTCAACGCGGTACTTAGAGAATGCGCGCAGGCGCTCGGCAGAAGCAGNCTCATCTCCCATCGAAATCCACGTGTCCGTATATAAGATATCTGCAGCGGACGCGGCTTCAAGCGGATCGCGAATTATTCTCACGGCTGAGAGCTTTTGACCCCTCTCGACAATTTCAGCGTTCGGTTCATACCCCCGTGGACACGCGACGTCGATGCGCATACCAAAACAGGCACAAGCGAGTATAGCTGAATTGCAGACGTTATTTCCGTCTCCAATCCATGCAAGTTTTAGGCCACTAAGAGTACCTTTCTTCTCGTAAATCGTCATCAGGTCAGCGAGCAACTGGCAGGGGTGCTCAAGATCAGAGAGGGCGTTGATAACTGGGATTGAGGCGTAGTCAGCCATTTCAACAATGGTAGAATGGCGGGTCGCCCGCAAAATAATCCCGCTTAGATACTTCGAGAGTACCCTTGCGGTATCTGCGATCGTTTCACCTCGTCCGAGCTGGAGATCATTCCGGTTCAAGTAGATTGGATATCCTCCCAGCTCGACTATAGCAACTTCAAACGCGGTTCGTGTTCGCGTCGATGGCTTCTCAAATATCATTCCCAGCGTTTTGTGCTGCAAAACTTCTGAGAACGTCCCACGAGATCTTTCATCTTTGAGGCGGAGAGCAAGCTTTAAAACGTCGAAGATTTCGCCTTTGGATAAATCACTGATAGAAATAAGCCCTTTCATGTTGGGCCCTCTGGGATGAGTTCATAACCGCCCCCTCTAATGCGTTTCATGTGCTCAATACGACTTTGCACGAGTTCGTTCTTCCCGATATCGTGTCTCGCGAATACGTCACCCTTAATGAATTGTAGGGCTCGTTCTGCTTGTTGTTCGGCATGATCTATGGTCTCAGCCACACCAAGGACTGCCAACGCTCGGGATGAAGTGGTGAATATCGCGCCGTCGCGCTCGTCAACGCTCGCATAAAACAGCGTAGCATCGATCTCATCTTTGTTGATCGTGATCTCGGTTGGTTTAGGGTTTGCTGGATAACCAGCTGGAACAACATACTTACAGACCGTCGCACTAAGTTCGTATTCTGTCGACTTCAACGTCCCATCAATGGCCGATTCTGCGAGCTCGATGAAGTCCGATCTAAGGAGTGGGAGAACGTTCATCGCTTCGGGATCCCCAAATCGACAATTATATTCGACGACCATAATTCCCGCTTTCGTTAACATAAATTGTCCATAAAGAATTCCTTTATACTCCACTCCGCTGCTTTTCAGCGCGTCAACCGTATCTTGCATGATGGCAACGGCAGCGCTATAGTCCGCCTCCTCCATAAAAGGCAAAACGTACGACTTGTCTGTATACGAACCCATGCCACCGGTGTTTGGTCCAAGATCCCCTTCAAAAGCCCGCTTATGATCCTGAACAGCCGGTNCGGGAGCTACNACGTTTCCATCNACGAATGCTTGCAAGGTGAACTCTTCNCCAGAAAGACACTCTTCAATGACGACCGGTCCATTGAGCTTTTTAAGATAATCTCTACCCTCAGAATAGCTGCTGACGATCACGACACCCTTACCGCCAGTTAAGCCAAAGGGTTTAATCACTAACTTGCCGTCATCGATGTTCTCTTTAATGAAACGATCTGCTTCACTTAAATCGTCAAATAGTGCGTATTTCGGGCAGCCTTTGATGCCGTGTTGGGACATGAAAGTGCGCGTCCAACCCTTGTTCGACTCTATGAGCGCGGCCTGTTGCGTGGGTCCGAAAGCACGCACTCCGTGATCGTTGAGCACATCGACGATGCCAGCTGCAAGAGGCGCTTCTGGGCCGATAACCACTAAATCAGCACTTCTGGCGAACGAGGCCACCTTCTCTACGTCTGTTTCGTTAACGAGGTGATAATCATCGCATAACCGAGCAATTCCTGGGTTTTTGTATCTCATCGCAGCGTAGAGCGTTGGCTCTTCAGCGCTCCGCGTTATTGCCATCGCCATCGCGTGCTCACGACCGCCAGAACCGACTAGCAAGACCTTCATGTTGTGGGGGGTAGGTGATTTTACGATAAAAAGCTATCCAGCGTGAGGGGACTTGAAAAAGTATGAGACGTNATACAAGGTGGTACTTCCACCANTAGTGTTTCTTACCAAAATCAGCTGCAAGGGCACCTAATTCAAAATAAACTAAGCAGGAGTGAAAAATCGGAACTTTTATAGACCATCACAACCGCCTATGTTACGGGCCTTAGAAGGGATAATTCGCGAGACGGTTTTTATGTGCGGCATAGTTGGGTGTATCGGCGATAGAAGGGCAACGCCTATACTAGTCGAATCACTGAAACACCTTGAGTATAGAGGTTATGACTCTGCAGGAATAGCCACGCTTAACGGCGCTGAAATTGACGTCACGAAGATTGAAGGAAAGATCTGTGACCTTGAAACTATTATAAATGAGACCGATAACGCCTGCGTAGGGATTGGTCATACGCGGTGGGCTACCCACGGGGTCCCCTCCTCGACTAACGCACATCCACACGTTGATTGTACTGGCAGCATTGCCGTGGTTCATAACGGTATTATAGAGAACTTTCAGGCCCTCAAAGAGGAACTTACCAGTAAAGGCCATATTTTTTGTTCTGAAACTGATACCGAAGTGCTAGCACACCTCTGTGAAGAGTACTACAACGGCGATCTTGAGCAAGCTGTGCGTGAAGCGTTGCTTCGCGTTGAAGGCTCGTATGCCATTGCGGTCATATCGGACAATGAACCAGACATCATCATCGCCGCGAGAAAAGATAGCCCGCTAATTGTGGGATTGGGGGCAGGGGAGAACTTCCTTGCGAGTGATATTCCAGCAATTAGGAAATACACAAACAAGATCATTTACATCAACGACGAAGAAATTGTCAGGATCACAAGGGACAGCGTGGTCGTATCAACGTTACAAGGCGTAAAAGTTGAGAAGACCGTAACAATCGCAGATGGCAGCATAATAGATGCAGAGCGGGGCGGTTATGAGCACTTTATGCTTAAGGAGATCCACGAGCAACCCAAGGCACTGCGTGAGACCATGGAGGATCGTTTGTACGAGCTCGAAGGGAGTATCGATTTTAAAGAACTTCGGTCGCTCGAAGATGAGATCAAGGAGATTGAAAGTATCAGCATCATNGCCTGTGGGACNTCTTANCACGCTGGGCTCCTGGGCAAATACATACTTGAGGATCTGTTGCGAATCCCGGTTCGTGTCGAGTATAGTTCTGAATTTCGATATAANAACGTCCTTTCAGGTCAAAAATCTCTTGCTATCTGCATCAGTCAGTCAGGTGAGACAGCAGACACGTTGGCAGCGATGAACGAGGCCAAATCNCAAGGCTACCTCACGCTTGCNATTACCAACGTGGNTGGAAGCACTATCACGCGAAAAGCTGACGAAATTCTCTTAACAAAATCAGGAATAGAAATCGGGGTCGCNGCTACAAAAACATTCACGGCNCAGATACTGATTCTCTATATGTTCGGCGTCTATCTTGCGCGATTGAAGAAGCTAACGGACGTTGAAACGTCACGAAATATTATCACCTCAATGAAGTCGGTGCCGGGCCTTATCGAATCACTACTCGACAATATCAGCACCATCGAAAAAAATGCCTCTCGCATTGGCGAAACGGATTGCTGCTATTTCATCGGGCGTGGGCTCAACTACCCCATCGCTCTCGAAGGCGCGCTGAAGATGAAAGAGATCTCTTACATTAAAGCTGAGGGATTCCCGGCAGGAGAGCTAAAGCATGGCCCGCTCGCCCTTATCACTGCTGACACNCCGGTAATTGCGCTCGTGCCTGAGGGTAAGACATATTACAAGATGCTCGGCAACATAAAAGAGGTAAAGGCGCGNAACGCCTACGTAATTGCGATCGCAAACGCGTCTGATGACGAGATCGTCAAGTATGTTGACTCAGTCATNAGGATACCGGATGTTGATGAACTCTTCTCGCCGATGCTCGCTGCAGTAGTGCTTCAGCTAATCGCGTACTATGCGGCCAAATATAAGGGTGCTGAGATCGACCAACCGCGAAATCTCGCTAAAAGCGTTACGGTTGAATAGCTCACAACGAATCGAGTTCTAGCCTGACTTAGTATCTAGCCCCCCATTGATCGGACGGAAGTCCTAAAGGCCATCTCCGCGCACCGCACAACCGATTACATTCTATATGAAATTATGCCGCTAGAACGTGCCATTGACTTAGGACTGGTGATCCACGGTCCTGAACTCATAGATTCTGGAAAAATCGTTGATGTTATCGAAATTTTGCGCGTAATTGGGCCGGTATATGCCCTCGTTGGAGGTACGATGGCCCGAGTTGCTGCTTTAGATAACCACATGTCGTTCATCGATACTTCTCAAAAAATACACACAAGCGATGCGTTATCTAAGGTCTCTGACAGAGGGGCTCTTGTTCTCGCTAATTGCGGTAAAACGTCCGAAACAGGAACTGTCTTCGGCCAGACCGTATCGTCGCGTGTGCAACGTTCTGTTATCCAGGTGGAACGACCAGGAGTAGTTGATGGAAGAGTAATTCTTTGGCTGGGCGAGGATGGGGACAAGTCAAGTAACGTTCAGTACGTTGCAAAACACTTGTCACATCGCTTATCGCTTCCTCTCATTGAAAAGCAAAAAAAAGCNGTTTCCGTCGAAGATGCAGGCGGTAGGGTCTTGAGACACGTCCACGGCGCGAAGCAGGGAGAGCCCGTCTTTGTTCAGGGAAAGGTCGTCGGGACTGTGGTGGGTGACGACGTTGCGATCATCGCGCAAAGCGGTGTTATCGTTGAGATCACTGGGGTGACGACGAAAGCCCACGGGATCGAGAAGATTGGGAATATTGACTTACGCACCGCTTACATCAAGACTGGCCACCTCAGACCGAGCAATAATACTTGCGATCGCTCTTCTACGTTACCCGCACGCCCCTTAAAACGTGGCGCAGTTTCGTTTGTCAACCATTGTGCAGAAAGCACGTTTGAATCTGTTAATGAAAAAACCATCTGTGTCATCACAGTTGGTGACGACACCACAGCAATATGTGGCGACATCTTGTCACGCGCTGGCATTCCCATTATCGGCATCACTGACGGGGATGGCGACGAAATATACTCCGGTGCGCGTAAGGCCGAAGGTTCGATCTTGCTTCGTCTTAAAAACACAAGCGACGACGATGTGGGCCTCTTACTAGAAGGAAGTGCGTTGCTAGACCGAGAGGACTACACGTTGGACGATGTTGTTGACATTGTCAAAGTCTTTTTGCGGCAGTCTGGCGTTGATTTTGTCTTATTTAACAATTTAAACGAGCAACCAGAGGCCCTCGGGGGAAACACAGAGGAATAGGTAGGTTTGTAGTTTGTCGTATGAGTTTAGCGCGGCGCAATGCGTTAGGTCCGCAAAAGTCAATTATACATTCCTAGTAATAAGCGAATAAACGTCTCGTCATGNCTGTAAGGGCAATGCTACGCATCTGCAAACGCCTCATGCAATCCTTTACTGGTTTTTGAGGTAAGCGACAAACGGAAATATGAGGGCGTATTTTTAACACTGTGTATGGTGAGAACAATGATCCAAAAAAACCCTAAGACAAGTTGGATGGAGTCAAAAACGCCGAAAATAGACGCCTCTGCGTACGTTCATCCGTCAGCGGTTGTAATAGGTGACGTTGAAATCGGCGCAAACGTGTTCGTTGGACCACATGTGTCGATTCGTGGCGATGAAGGGGGACCAATAGTAATTGGGCGTGGCTCAAACGTACAAGATCATGTCGTGATGCACGCGTTGAAGGGAGAAACAATCACAATAGGTCAAGAAGTGTGTGTTGCCCATGCAGCTATCGTTCACGGGCCGTGCACGATTGGAGATTATAGCTTCATCGGATTCGGTGCGACAATCTTCAAGGCAAATGTAGGAAATAGATGCTTCTTATCGACAAAAGCACTCTTAACTGGCGTTGATCTGCCAGACGGGAAGTTCGTCTCAGATGCGCAAGTTGTTGATTCCCTTGCGAAGGTCGCTACGCTTGGTGGCGTTCCAGAACCACAGCGCGAGCTCGCTATTGAAGTAGTCGAAGTTAATAAAGAGTTCGCTCAGGGCTACCAGCTTCTCCAGCGCTGAGCGATGATTTAGATAATAAGAGTAGATCTATGTAATATAAGCTTCTAGCCCTGCTTGTCGACAATCTTTTGCAGAAGGTTTTTAATGTCCCTTATGTCATTGTAGGCTTCAAGTCTCATCTGGAATTCCGACTTGTCATGAAAGTGCTCAGTGTGCTCGCTATTGTAGTCGTCAACGACCTCTTTTACCATTTCTTCTCGTGTAGGCATTCAAATCACCAAGCTTAGTTTAACTCAAACCTCTTTAATCTTTCTAATTCGATTCTGCAGAACCAATAAGTTGAGGGTCTTCCGTTGGGCTCTACCCATAGCCTGCGTTGCTATGTGTAATTACTCCTACTGCTATATTCAACATCGCTCGCTAATTTGTTAAGAACAGAGCTCGGAGTAAAGCACCTGCAGTTTCGACGAGCGCTAATCTATAAGGGCCTGATCAGTGATAATTCGATCCTCCTCTGATTGCGCTAACTTTTTTCGGATTCTTGAAAGCAAACCCTCATCTTTTGCGACGCTGCTCAAATCGCAGCTAATACCTTTAGTAAGGAGTGCATCTTTATTCATACCCTTCAGATATTGGTCAAAGGAATCTTGAGCCGGCAGCTGCTTTAAGGTCGCAAATTTGCTAAGTCGAGTCAAGTCGAGATCACGGTATCGGCCAACTAAGGCATTACCTTTAGCATCTTCAATCACCACAAGTGCGCCTTCTGGACCTGCTACAAAATTATCGAGTACCCCAACGCGTTTGTTAGTGGTGTCACGTACCTCCACTCCATAAAGNGCGCACAAGAAATGTGATCGTTTTGCTGTATCGTCTGTAAACTCCCCTACAGAACGCGTCACTACTCGNTCATTGGACGTTAGCACATCTTCTTGGGTGAAATAGTATCTTATGTTTGGATCCTCACCTTTTTCGACAAGGTAATAGACCTCCCCTGAGCTTGATATAGACACATCACTTACCTTGCCTAGCTCCATGTCGTCTTCAGTCGTTACGTCTTTTCCTAGATACATAGTCCCCCCTTCAGTTTTGCCTGCAGAAGGGTACGCATGCAGGCTTAAGTTATCTTCCCCTAATACAGGCGGCGTTAATAAGGAAGAGTNTTTGAAATGGCGTCTTCTTGACGTTCAGGCAGCTTCATGATGGAGATTTTTACCTCGTACTTCTTTCCTAAAACATGTCCTCTCGTAGTGACTTAATTTTTGGCAGTTGCAGCTGCGATAACGCGCTAGGCATACATCCACCTGGCTGTAGAACTATTGATAGATGCTTCATGGGCGCTTTATGAAATGGATTGGCATGGCTCCGTCTTGTTTTTACAGAGCCATAGTTGGGCGTCGTGTGCGAATAAAGAATCGAAAAACGTTTTAATGAGTTGTTCTCTTATCTGTTTGGCAGATCGCTCTCCTAAATATATAGGGGGCCGTGTTATGTCTTTATACAAAGCGCATATCTGTTGAATATATAGGAGATGGTCAATCAAAATGAAGAAAGTAGTTATAAGCAGCGTTTTGGCACTTTTATTAATACTCGTTTTTAGTCTGCCATCAATGGCACAAGAAACTGCAAATGTTACAGCGACGAGCAACGCTACAACAACTGCGGTAGCAAATGCAACGACGACAGCAGCAACTACGAACGCGACGACCACAACAGCCGGGGTGACAAGCTTCCTGCAACCAGCTGATAATAACACTACAGCACCACCCGTTCCAGGGTTCGAAGCTATTTTCGCGGTTGCCGGAATTTTGTGCATAGCTCTGATACTTAAAAAGAAAATAGAGTAACTAAAGGCGTAGATTCTAAATTTGCGCGAAGCGGGGCCTTTCGGTGACTAAGGCTCCGCATTATTTCTAACCTATTTCTATATCCATCATTATTGCCACGACTGCTAGCTGAGCTTTTGGTCCAATTGCTATCTTATGTAGCGTGCGAATTTGATCCGGCAGCCAAGTATGCCACTCTCGTGTAATGCAGCTTCTTTGAAGACGAGATCCCCATTGTAACCCAGTGTAGCTCACAGCTCTCGAACTTGCAATCAACGCCGATTACAGCGGGCTTTATGTCCTTAGCGTCGCCGATGTACTTGAAAAGCACGTTTGATTGAATAACCAGAGCTTAGTGCAGCGCCACGGCATTTATCACTTGTTCCTCAAAGCAGCTTAAATAGCCGCTGCGTAGACCATAAGCGCAGGCATCTTAGCAGCGGGGTCAAAAGCAGAATTTGTCAGCGCTTTCGCTGCAGCTTCCTAAAGTGGAAGACAAAGCACTACCTCTCTTGGAAACCTTTCCTCGCGCTAGGATAACGCAAATCTTTGGTAGTAAAAAAGAAGGGACGGGCAAAAGCCCGTCAAGGTAGCCTGATCTTGCCTGGCTAGTTTATTCAGTCGATTTCTGCTTGGTCAGTGATAATCTTCTGCTTATCACTTCCACGAAGCAACACGTACCAGTAGATCGCTGCTACGAAGAGTACGCCGCCTACGATGTTACCTAAGGTCACAGGGAGTAGGTTAACATATAGGAATTCTCCCCATTTTGACATATCCCAGCCCCACCCGTTAGCGAAGATGTAGGTCGGAATGAAGTACATGTTGGCCACGCTGTGCTCAAAGCCGATTGCGACGAATGCCATTATTGGGAACCACATCCCAAAGATCTTGCCTATCGTATCGTCCGAGGCAACTGCAAGGTATACAGCAAGACACACGAGCCAGTTGCAGCCTATGCCTCTGTAGAAAGCATCCCAGAACGGTAAGGCCAGTTTGGCGTTGTATACTGCCTGAGAATTTAGGAAATAGGCGCTAGGCACTGCACCTGTCTTGGGCGCGACGATCAGGCCGGTGAGGAATGTCAGGACTCCAGCTAGGAACACCGCACCGATGAAGTTGCCCACGTATGAGCCGAGCCAATTCTTCCCCAATCCTGTGAGTTTTGCTTTGCCATGAAATACTGCCATTGTCGGGAACATACAGTTGCCCGTGAAGAGCTCTGAACCTGCGATCACTACTAACATTAAGCCGACGGGAAACACCGCGCCGAACGCGAATCGATATAATCCGATTGGATATCCCGCTCTAGTCATGCCGGCAGTTACGATAAGCGCTAACAAGCTCCCAAACGCGATATACGCGCCTGCAAGAAATCCCATGAGGACGAGTTTGTCCCATGGCATTAGCGTTTTCGCTGTGCCGGTGACTTGCACGGCTTTAGCCGTTTCTAAAGGACTTTTAAATGCCATAATTTCACCAAAATGCATTAAAAGAGTTATCTACTATATAATTGTTCATACGTCGGCCAATTACAAACTAATATATAGTAGAAGACTGCAGGTTCGCGCTTACTACAATGATCACACGTCCAAGCCACTTTAGATAAAGATTTGACATTCATCGATACCACTCAAAACATACACACACGCGATGCGCTGAATCAGTCTCAGAAAAAGACGTCCTCGTTTTATAGTATGAGTTTCATTAAAGCTTTGGCTTATCTTATAGAAACCGAAAGGAGGTTACTAGTTTGGCCAATATAGTTGAAATGTCGCCTGTCACTCGNGTCGAAGGGCACGCNAAGTTAGTTCTAGAGACAAACGATGACGGCATTGTGGAAAAAGGAAACTACTTCAGCATAACGCCGGTCAGGAATTTTGAAAAGTTCCTTATCAGCAAGCCGATGGAGTTCGCCCCACTTGCAACGTCGCGGATATGTGGCATCTGCCCCATCGCTCATTCGTGCGCTTCGGTAGAGGCTGTGGAGGACTCAATAGGCGTTGAGCCCCCAAAGGACGGCATGATATTACGAGAACTGGCTGCCATTGCTAACAAAATGCACAGCCATCCGCTTCATAATATTTTGATTTTCCCGGATTTCGGGTGCGGGGTCGGCTTCGACCAAAACGTCTACACAGACGCTATGAAGCGCTGTCAGGGAATGAGAAAAGTCGCTCAGAACATCATTGATGTGGTCGGCGGAGAGGGCCTACACGCGCCTGACATCGTCATAGGCGGCATGGAACATAACATCAGCGATCTCGCAAAAGCGAAATTGCAGAACAGTCTGCGGACCT
>JGI24143J45723_1001486_pt1 | contig 11122 bp, 10 predicted proteins | sample BarGraIncu00432A_FD_45723 | JGI IMG/M metagenome (IMG submission 45723)
TAAACATGCTGTCGGGGTTCAACTCCGGCGACAACCCAATGGCGGGATCAGAATCCTGCCGATACAGCAACCTTTGTTTGGGGGATAGTTCCGATGAACTTGAGCGCGGACTGCCAGTTCAGATCCTTGCCGTCCGGGTCGTTGGCCACGTCGCTCTTCAGGTAGCGGGTATAGTAGAGCGCCTCCAGGGCAAAGGAGGTGTTGGCGAGGTCGGAGTGCTTGTAGGAGCCGCCGTAGCCGATGCCGCCGTCCATGGGGTCGCCGCTTTCCGACTTATCCTGCAGGTTGATCTCGAAGGCGCGCGCCTTTTTGATGACCGGCTCGAATTCGGGGCGGTTGGCCATCAGTAGCGCCATCATGGAGATGGAGGTGTTGTAATTCATCAGGTCCTTGCCGTAGATCCCACCGTCGGGCTTGACGCTTTTCAGCAGGTAGTCGTATCCCTTGTCGATCTGGGTCTCGTATTTCTCCTTGTAAAAGCGCGAGGGATCCCCCTGGAAGGCGGTGAGCACCAGTGCGGTCGCCGCCGGATGTTCGGCCTGGGACCAGAAGCCTTCCGGGTTCTGTTTGCCGGCGAGCCAGGTGAGCCCCTTGCCGATGGAGTTTTCCAGCTCCAGTCTCAGGGAGACGTCGGGCCTGGACTTGGTGACGACCTTCTCGGCGGCGCAAGCGGCCAGGGGGAGTGAGCAAAAAAGGAAAACAGCAGCGACACTCAAGACAGTTTTCATTGGAATTTTCATCGGTATACCCTCCTTCAACCAGCACAATTTTCACTTACCGGATTTTATCACGACCGTCACGGGGGTGCCGACCGGCGGCACACTGCCGTTCTTGACGAACCAGCTCCGGTTGATTTCACCGCCCGGGGAGGCGTTGTCGATGAGCGCCACCGGGTCGTGATAGAGGGCAATAATGGAGCCCTCAAGCTGGGCCAGAAAACGACCTTCATGAGTAACAGAGCCAGTAAATACTAATTGAAGGTTTGCCACATCTTGCGCTTTCTTGTCAACCATTTTACTGATCCAGAGTTCGGGGAGCACGACGCTCGCCCCCCCCTCTGCTGCCAGGGAAAGGCTGACGGTCACCGGCTCCCCCTTGGGCTTGCCGGGGGCGCCCTGGAAGGGGAGCGGGGTGTCGGTCCCCTCCAGGCCGAGGAGCAGGCAGGCGAGCTGGATATGGTAGGGCTCCGCCTTGGTGCGCAGCAGGCTCTCGTGGGTCTTGCCGCCGGAGCGCACCACGATGTACTCCAATAGCCCGCGCTGCATGTTGACCTGGGCCGGAAAGCTGACCGTGCCGGCTTTTTTGTCGATGGTTACCTCGCCGATGCGGTAAACTCCGGGAGCGATTTTTTCAATGGGACTGGCCGGGAAGGGCTGTTTGACGAGCGGTTTCTCAGCCGGCGGAGGGGGAACGGAGACCTTATGCTCCGGCAGGGCGTAGCATGCCACGGAACTAGCCGCAACCATAAGGACGATCAGTGTGACGCGTGTCAGGATAGATAACATGGAATCATACCTCTTTTTAGGAAAAAAGAAGGCCGGCGAACCGGCCTTCCAGGTAATAGATCAACACGCTTGGCATGCTATTTCATTATCAACCAGGCTACTGGCAAAGAAGCGAGCCTTGCGGGACGGAACCGACAAAGTGCTGGCCGCCTCCCGCCGCATCGGTGAAGGTGAAATCCCAAGTGATCTTGGTGAGATCGATGCCGCTGCTGCTGGAGGTGCTGTAGCTGAAAGTAGCATTGGGCGGAGCAGCAGGATCGGTAGGATCACTGGCGTTACTCGCCACCGTCTGACCCGCCCCGATTCCGGCAGTCCAGTACAGTTTGCCGTCCAGCGTGGTCACCCCGTTGGGAACTTGGGACATGGCGGCGCTAGCCTTGGAAACTCCGCCGTTTCCTTTGTTCTGCAGCTTCATGAGCCAGGTATAGGTGTACAGCTTGGTGATCCTGTTATAGGCCGGTGAGTTGGGGGCAGCCTTGTAGCAGTAAGGCTGCAGGTTCGAAACGGCCACGGTGGTCGTGGTGGTGTTGCTACTGGTGGAAACCTTGCCGCGCGAGTCGGTTACCGTCAGGACTATGTTCGTGGTACCGGGGACCGCACCGCAGGGTACGATCGGTTTCACCCCGGTGTAAACGGCGCCGCCCAGGTTCCAGGAGTAGGAGACGATGGAGTCCGGCGGGGTGAGGCAGCTGTCGCCGGTGCAATGAGCCGGGTCGTTCTGATCCCAGGATTTGGAACCGTCCAGGGTGACGCTACCGTTGGTGACGCAAACATAAGGCCCGCCGGGGACCGCAACCGGCGCTACGTTGCCGCTCTTGACGGTGACCTGGGTGGTGCTGACCGCTGTACGGGGCGGAACGCTATCGTCGGTGACCCGCAGGGCAACGGTGTAAATCTGGGTGTCAGCGCCGTTGGTGATCTGGTAGCCGATGGCATTGGTGACTTTCTCGCCGAGTGCCGTGGGGTGAAAGTTCGTACCGTCATAGTTGAAATCCCACTCGAACTTGACCAGGTGATGGGCAAGGTCGTTATGGTGGGAGGCGCTGCCGTCGAAGGAGACCGGTTTCCCGGTGAAGACCTCCTGGGGCGGGCCGGCCACCGACACCGGAGGAAGTTCCACGAGTCCCGGGGACATGATCAGCAGGGCGAAGGAGGTGGCGATATTCCCGGCGCCGAACCAGTTCTGGTCACTGTTGAAAGAGCCCTCGTAGCCCCAGCCGTAATCGGCATACGTCGCGGCATCAAAGGGGTAGTTCTTCGCCGGGGTCATCTGGTTTGCGACCAGCCAGGTGTCGTACTCGGTCTGCCAGTCATGGGACACCGGGCTGTCACCCGGGTTGAGCGGAGGAGTCACCACCGCGTTGATCTGGGCATACTGAAGTCCCTTTTTCACCGCGTACATCGCATAGTTGTCGCCGATGTTGTTCTCGCTCAGCCCCCCGTAATTGGGGGTATTCCAGTCTTTACCTATGAAGCTGAGTGCACTGGCCTGATTCCCGCCGCTGCCGGCGTAGACCATTTCGATGATGCCTGCACCGGTCTTGGCGATGTTATCGTAGTAATTAGGGTCGGAATAGCCGAATCCGCCGGAGCTGTCCTGACTATAATTGATCCAGGTCGGCAACAGGGTTTTGACGAAGGATGGCGGGGTTAAATTCCAGGGTGCTCCTTCCGCTGCGACCAGGGCGAGAACCGGCCACTGGGTTACGGAGTTGTCGCTGCTGCAGTATTGAGGGTAATAGCGCCAGCCGCCGATGGCGCACCCGCTTCTTTTCTCCTGGGCGTAGGCGATGAAGTCGACCATGTCGGCAAGCACGTTCTTGTAGGTCATCCCCACCACGGGAGCCGACCCGCAGCTGCTCACAGTGGTGTCGGGAGTTCCGGTGTTGGCGAGCGCCATCGCCATGAGGCCTTGGGAGTACATGCTCTGGCCGCTCGATTGACCGTAAAGAGATTTCCCGTTGCCGTTGATGTCCGAGTCACCCGCAACGCTCGCCGGCTGTGAGGCGAGGTCTGCAAAGATGGCATCAAGCCCCCCCTGCACCGTCATCGCGTAGATGTCCTTGGTCGTGTCGTTGGATGCCCTGTGCCCGTAGTCCTCGAAGGCCAGGACTGCCAACCCGGTTTCGGCCCCGTAATAAGCGTAGGAGTACCAGTAGTAGGTCCCGCAGCCATTCGCGTTACTGGCGGTGCGCAGCATGTACAGATTCTTGAGACCCCTCTGAATGGCTAGGTTCTTGTCTACGTCGGCCGTGTGCGGGACCACGGCGATTTTAACCGAAGAGGATGCGGTAACGGTGCCGTCGGTTACCGTCAGGGTCGCGATCGGGGTCCCCTCCACGGCGTAGCTGTGGGGTTCCGCGATGTTGTCAAAGTTGCCAACCGTACCCGTGGCGGAGGTCCCGTCGCCGAAGTCCCAGATGTAGGTGAGGGGGAGGCTGCCGTCGTAGGTAATATTACCCCAGAGTTGCAGTTCGTTGTCCTTCCAGGTATAGGGCTTGCTGTCAAAGGCGTTTTCCGGGGAAGTCATACCGTTTGGCATGGTCCGGACGATCAGCTGCGCGGCGGGGGCCGTGCCGGGGGGGGCGGTAGCCGCGAAGGCGCTCGAAATGACTAGGGTTAAGAGTAAAAGAGCAGTCATGAATGCGGCAAGAGGGTAGTTCCAAGTCGTACGTTTCATCCCATTACCTCCTCGTCAAAAAGGGGTTCCTTACTGAGGCAGCAATCCTACCGCTGGGTTTCTTCCTGCAAAGGAGAAATCGTCCTGCTAAGGATCGCTGCCAGAATCAGGAGTTGGCGAAAAATCTCGCGATTAGTTGCGACCAGACAGAACTCCCTATCAGCGTCTCAGCTTCCTGCGAGCGCAAACCATGGCGGAAAGGCCCAGGCCCAGAAGCAAGACGGTGGAGGGTTCCGGAACCGTACCAGGATTCTCTTCGCGAGGAGCAAAGACGATTTGATTCGGTAAGCCGTCGGAGTTTAGGAACCCGGTGCTAAAGGTCGGGACCGGGTTACCCAGGGAGTCGAGTGTCGTGTCAAAGTCGGCGCTGAAACTGAAAAGCTGCTGGCTGGGGGCGAGAGTTCCGAAGTAGTCGAAGCTGAAACTGAACAGGCCGAGCGCGGTACCCGGGTCGATACCGTCTCCAAGGTTCTGGGTATAGGCGACGACGTTGCCGGGTGCCCCGAAACCGCCGGGCTGCAGAGCATCACTCCCCCAAGTGGGGCTGTTGAACGAATTCCATACGATATTTTGATAATTACTGGAATTGCTGTCGGCATCGAGATTGACAAAGAACTGATCGATCCTTCCCGGTGCCACGCCGGTCGAGGTATTGTGAACGTCGAGATTGAAGGTGTAACTATTTGCCCCTGACTGGGTGAAGTCATACGTGATATTTGCCTGGTAACTTGCCCAGGCATTTATCGAGAGTAGCAACAATGCTGCGATTGTGACGCTGAAAATACGAAATTTCATTCGAGCCCCCTTTACAACCGAATATTTGGAAAACCAATAAAATCAAAAGAGACAATTGCAAAAAATCACATTGCTATCTGGAACCATTAGCCTGCCGCGCCCATTATAGTGACCCCCTTGATTTGACGAACGGCTGCCTGGCCGGGCGAAAAGAATTCGTTGGTTTCGACTCTGCTCGTGCCACCAATCCAAGCAAGAAGCGGCAACCATCGTGCCTTGCAGTAAGACCTCGTTATTACTGGTTATATTTGAGGGTGACGCGGCGCTCCGTTGACGAGTGTAACTATAATCGACAGGTTCTTGCGGCTAAAAGCCCGGCGGGGTGGACAGATTCGAGCTAACTACTTTATTTCATTTGCCTAATCACTTATCTCAAATGTAAGCTAATCCGACAGTCCCCTGCCGGGCGTTGGCTAGGAACGGTATTGGCCGAAAACGTTGGCGCCGAAGCGCTGCAGTAAGACCTCGGAAAACGGCCCGAAACCCTGCGGCACAGGGGTACTGCGCCGGGCGCGGATAATGAAGGCAAACATTGGGAAGGACCTGCTACTGTAAGAGGTTCCGACAGGGTGGTTATGGTGATAAGAAGGAAGGATCACATGAGCAGGAGAGTGGTTAGCTGAGTTGATGAAGCCTCTGCAGATCAGCGGACATTTCGGCATTTCCAGGTTGATACCTGCCGTAACGGACACGGTCGCACTGCAAAAGCAGCTCGCTGGCGGATTGCAGGTAAAGGTCGGGGTGTCGACCGACGGGATGACAACTGTCGCGCGGCAAGAGCGGGTCGCTGGCCGGTTGCAGGAGGGGGTCGGCGCAACGGTCCTCCCCCCGTGCGGCGGTTATTCCGGGAGCGGGAAGGTCCAGCTTGCAGCCGAGATACCATTGGAGCGTTCGAAAAATTGCGGTATACAAGGCATCGGCGTCGCCCGCGGCCAGGGCCGCTTCCGCTTCGCTCATCCTGCTGCGGTTGACCGGAACCTGGCCGGAATCGGCGCAGGCCGGAAGGCTTCGCTGGCGGCGACGCACCAGGAATCCCGCACCGAGAACCGCTGCCAGCAACAGGGCGGCGCCGGTAGCGACGGGCCAAAGCGCGGGAACTGGTGCAGCGTGAGACTGCGGAGGGACTGGCCCCCTCCCCTTTAAGGGCAAAAAGGGTACCGGACCGGGGGGTGCCTCGACGATGCGCAGCACTACCGGAGCGCTGCTGGCGTTACGGTAGCGCTCCGACGTCGGGTCGAAGAAAGCCAGCGTGGCGCGAGGGATCTCCCGGACCGCAGACGATTGCGGGATAACTACCTGTTCGCAGACCAGGGAGTCTCCCTTCAGGTCTCTTTTGGGTGGGTAATTTTGCAGCTCGGGGCCGCTAATCGGGCTGCAGGGAAACGCTTGCAGGTTTCCGGTGCCGCGGATGACCGTGCGCACGGTCACCGGGTCGCCTGCCTGAACTGCCGTCGGACGGGCGCTCCTGGAGACGCTGAAGCTGCCCACCGCACCGCTGAAGCCCTCCGGTCGCCCGACCAGTGGCAGCGGGGAAACCGTCAAGGGAACCGGAAGAGAGTGCAGCGCGACCTGCCTGGCTTCGGTCCCGCCGAAGAAGGCGGCCGGGCCCGCAGCCGGGGCAAGCAGTTCGCAGCTCAGCTCGACCGGGCCGACCAGGAACTCTCCGCTTCGGATGGGGGTGAGAGTTGCGACGAATTCATGGGCGGTGTAATCCCGCCCCTCGCGAACGACACTGCGCTGACGGGGAGGTCCGAATTCTCCCAGCAGAAAGGCCGGGTTCTGAAGTCGGGGGTATTCGATATTGCGCACCTGCTGCGCCTCGCTGAGGAGGGTAACGGTAATGGCGACCGGCTGGCGCGGATAGCTACGCGCACGCTCCAGGCTGACCTCCAGGAGCATCCCGGAGGCCTTAGCAGGATTTGGCTCACTACCCTGCTCCGCCAGGGCGGAACCGGCCGCCAGGGCGCAAGCGAATAATAGTAGCAGCGCCAGGATCGGCCATATTAGTTCTCGCCGGTTTTTCATGGTTCACCAGTCCCTGTCAGGCCGTGCCTGGTGCCCGCGCTCCCCTTGGGAAGCAAGGGGGGCGGAATTCACCTCACGGCCGCGCGCCTCGTTCAGCAGGCGCTCGGCGGAGTCTTTGGTCAGCTGCGGCAGGCCCTTTCCCGCGGAGTTGTGCTGGCTGTGCTGCGGCCGGCCCGCCGCTTCCTTGCGGCTTTCCCCCATCCGGTCGCTGGACGCCTGCGCTCCCTGCTTCGCCTCCGCACTCTGTTTTCCGTTTCGGCCGGCACCACCTGCGGCGTCCCCGTTCCCGGGCTTTGCCTCGCCACCTGGTGCCGCGGCGGGGGCGGCGCCGGCTTGACCAGCCAGCCGGTTGCGAACCACGGCAAGGTTATACCGGGCATCGGCGGCGGGGGCAAGGGCCAGGACTTCCCCGTAACGCCTGGCGGCTTCCTGAAGCAGGCGCTCCCCCCCCTGCCGGTCGACGCCCCCTTGCCGCAGGTCACCGTCTCCCTTAATTCGGTTGCCGCTGCCCCGTTGCTGGTCCCCGCCGCTCTTCTTTTCACCCAGGCGAAAAGCGCAGTTCCCCAGGTTATAAAGGGCCGCGGCCCGTAAGCCCGGTTCGGCTGCCGCGGAGGCGCGTGCGAAGCGCTCCCGCGCACGCGGGAAATCTCCCAGCCGGTAAAGGGCCACACCTGCATCAAAGGCGAGCGCCGCGGAGTCGACCCAGCCACGCTGCGCCAGGCGCAAGAGTTCCAGAGCCCCGCGCGGGTCTCCGGCGGCCAGAAGCGCCCTACCCTCCCTGTAGCGGAATACGGCAAGGTCGTGGCGCCAGGTCACGGCAAGGCCCGCCAGCACCGGCATCAGCAGCAAAATAGCAAGCGGGCGCCGCATCAGCTTTCCCTCCTGCAGCCAAGGCAAAGTTCCAGGGAGAGCAGCGCCAGCGCCAGCGCCAGGGGTATCCCGAAGCGCTCCCGTAGGCGTGCCCGGACGCTGCGCTGCGCTTTGCGCTCCAAGGCCGCGAGCTCGTTTCGGTAAAGATCCGTCAACGCCATCGGCGCCCCGGCGAGTTCGATGGTACGCCCGCCGCTGCCGGCGGCAATCTCTTGCAGCAGGGCCGGTTGTAAGCGGCTCTTGACGACGGCTCCCCGCCGGTCCTTGAGGAAATCCCCCTGCGCCAGAGGAATCAGTCCGCCCCGGCGGGTGCCGGCGGCGACCGCATATACCGCGACCCCAGCGTCACGCAAACCCTTGACCTCGGCGTGGAAATCTCCGCCCGGACCTCCCTCTCCCTGGTCTTCTCCGTCACTCACCACGATCAGCACCTTCCCCCTTTTTGCACTGCGGGAAAACACCTGCCGGGCCTCCTTCAAGGCGGCGGCGAGCGAGGTCCCCCCCCGCGGGATGGTGTCGCTGCCGGTCTCGGCGAGCACGCCGGAAAAGACGCCGTAGTCGGCGGTCAGGGGACAGACCAAAAAGGCGCTCCCGGCGAAGGCGATCAGGCCGATCCGGTCTCCCTGCAGCCCCGCGGTCAGCGCGGCAACCGCCTGCTTGGCCGCGGAGAGGCGGTTGGGACTCAGGTCATCGGCCAGCATGCTGCGGGAGGTATCTAGGGCAACCAGAATGTCCATCCCCTCCGTTTGATGCTCCTCGGCGATCTCTCCCCACTGGGGACGGCAGCAGGCGATAATAAGAAGCGCCAGCGCAGCCGACAGCAGTACCCCCCGGGCTATATCCGCCCCGCGCCCGCGCAGACGAGTGCCCCCCGCACCGGTCAGGGAGACCATTTTTTGCCGGCGCCGGCCGGAGCTCCAGAGTGCCAGGAAAAGGAGCGGGACGGCCAACAAGCCGAGCCAAAGGTATGCGGGGGCGGCCCAGGTCATCTCAGGGGAACCTCCGCAGCACGGTCTGCCGCAGCAGCACATCCCCCAGGAGCAAGGCCAGCGCCGCCAGGAGCGGCAGGAGATACAGCTCACGGTAGCTGAAGAAAACCTTCTCCTGCCGGGGGCTTTTTTCCAACCGGTCGATCTCGCGGAAAACCCGGGTCATTACCTCCCGGTCATCGGCGCGGAAATAGCTGCCGCCGGTCGTGGCTGCGATCTCGCGCAGGGTGGTTTCGTCCAAATCGGCCTCCACCCTCCGGTAGATGGTTCCTCCCATGGGAGAGGCAATCGGGATGACGGCCGACCCGCGCGAACCGATGCCGACGGCGTGGACCCTGATGCCGAGCGCCTTGGCCGCGGCAGCCGCCAGGGCGCTGGAAGCCGTTCCGGCGTTACTGCGGCCGTCGGTCAGCAAGATGACCGCGCGGCTTCCGGCCGGCCGGTCGCGCAGACGGTTCAAGGCTGCCAGGATGGCGTCACCCAAGGCGGTACCGTCCTCGATGGCGCCGGCGTTCAGGCGGTCGATGGCCGCCTGCAGCCATTCGTGGTCAAGGGTAAGCGGAGCGGCCGGATAGGGGCGGCCGGCAAAGGCGACCAGACCGATCCGGTCACTTCGTCGCCCCCGGATAAAGTCGCGCAGCACCCCCTTGGCCATAGCCAGCCGGTTTTCCCGCACCCCTTGTTGCTGGGTGTCTTCGGCAAGCATGCTGGTAGAGAGGTCAAGCGCCACAACAAGATCCATCCCGAGGCTGCGGACCGTCGTTTCGCGTTCCACGCTCTGGGGGCGGGCAAGCGCGACCACCAGCAGCGCCAGGACCGCGAGGCGCAGATACGGCAGCAGTCGGGACAGGCGGGAGCGTACGGTTTCCGGCAGGGCGCTGCAGATGGTGCCCCGGGAAAAGGGAAAGGCGGGGCGCTGACGCTCGCGCCGCCGGATGCAAAGGGCCAGGGGGGCGAGCAAGGTAAGGAGGAGCAGTAGATGCGGGTCATGAAATCTCATGCCGCCCCTTTGGGTGGACTCAGCAGCCCCCTGGCCTCTGCCAGGAGCCACTCGGCCTCCCCGGGATCAGGGTCGTACCCGGCAAACTTCACCCGGTCGCAGAAGTTGAGCAGGCGTCGGACCCGGGCGAGTTCACCTGAATCCAGAAGTTTAAGAAGGGTAAGCCGCTCCAGCAGATCGCCGGAGGTAAGCCCGGTCGCCGGAAGTTCCGCCCGGCCAGCCAGAGCGGTCCGCAGCAGTGCGGCAATTCGAAGGCAAAAAAGCAGAGCCGTGAATTCGCCCTGATGGTATGAGGCGGCATAGCGCTCCAGGGCATCGGCCGGATTCCCGCAAGCATCGGGCGCCGCAGGGGCGCACAGCGTCCGGCGCCGGCGCAGCCGTGCCCAGGCGAGCGCCAGAGCGCTGGCGGCAAGAAGTTCCGAAAAGGTCAGGGCAAAGGGAGGCGCCCCGCCGGCCGGAAGCGGTCCCCGCAGGTCGCGGATGTCGGCGCCGCTTGTCGGCGCTGCGGCCGGCGCTGCTGCGGATGCTGCTGCGGATGCTGCTGCCGATGCTGCTGCCGATGCCGCTGGCCCTGCTGTCCCCGTTGTCCCCGTTGTCCCCGTTGTCCCTGATGCCGTGGTTGCCGCGCGTGCCTCAGCCGCCGCCCCAGCCAGCGGAGAAAGCCCGGCCGACCAAGCGCCAGCAGCCAGCAGCACGGCGAGAATTTCCCAGCGCAACCGCCCCATGGTCAGCGCCTTCCCTGCCGCTGGCGCGCCTGGAAAAACCGAATCAGAGGATACAGAGGAGCCTGGGCGGTATCCACTTCCAGATATCTAACCCCTGCGGCGGCAAAGCCCCGGAGCAGCTCGTCCCTCCGTGCGGCACTTTCCTGGCGGTAGGCTCTGCGCACCTGTTCCGCGCCGGTGTCGATCAGACGGCGAGCGCCGGTTTCCGGGTCCAGAACCTGGAGCAGCCCCGCGTCCGGCAGTTCCAGGTCGTCCGGATCCGTTATCACCAGCGCCACTACCTCGTGGCGCCGGGCAACGGCAGCCAACTGGGTGCGGAAATCGACGGACTGGAAATCGGAGACGAGACAAAGTGTCGCTCCGCGCCGGGTTACCCGGTCCAGGTAGTCCAGGGCGCCGGAGAGGTCGGTTCCCTGCCCGGCTGGCTGCCGGGAAAATAGTGCGGCGATGATCCGTTGGGCGTGGCGGGCCCCCTTAGCGGGGGGGATGAACTGTTCGATCCGATCGGTGCAGGTGACGATCCCTACCCGGTC
>JGI24143J45723_1001487_pt1 | contig 11119 bp, 12 predicted proteins | sample BarGraIncu00432A_FD_45723 | JGI IMG/M metagenome (IMG submission 45723)
GCCTCTTAGCCGGTAGTGGCTAAGAGGCACGATAACACTGAGATTTTATATTTTCAACACCTTTGTATAATGGCTAGGCCTAAAGCGTCCCCCCTTTTTTATTGTTGATGCGCAGAACTGCTAAAAAAAGGGGGCACTCAAACGGGCGCGGGTCAGACCGGTGAGATCTGACCCGCGCCCAATTTGGTGCCTTGAGGCCCGGCCGCCACAACCAAGGCTGCTGTGGGCTGTGGCCTGCTGTCTAGTGCTCGGCGAAGACCTGGGCGGTGAAGACGTAGATGTCTGCTCCCTCCTTCCAGTCGTCCTGCTTGAGTCCCGCCTTCAGGGCAGTTTTGTTCAGGAAGGTCTCCCGGTCCCAACCCTGCTCGGAAGCGACCTGCGGCAGCAGCACGCCGCGTGAGAAGTTCTTCTCCAGGTACAGGCCGTGCACACCGACTTCCACCTCCTCCGGGGAGGTTATCTTCACCAGTGGGGAGAGCACCGATATCTCCAGCTCGAAGCCGGTGAGGTCGTCCTCCTTCATCGGGTAGAAACGGGGGTCATGGGTGGCCGCCGAGACCGCCATCTCCTGTACCAGCTGGTGCAGCGGCTTATCCGAGGTGAAGTTGCCTATGCAACCGCGCAGGGCCCCCTTTTGCTTGATGGTGACGAAGCATCCCTGTTGCCCCAGCAGCTGCGGCGCGTTGATCTCGCGGCCGGGAAGCTTGCCGGTGCGCACGGAGACGGTAATGGCCTCACGGGCCAATTCTAAAAGGAGTTTCTGGTCTGCGCTGCTGAGTGTGTCGTTCACGGGGCCCCCTTGTTGGCGGTATTGTCTTCACTAGCGGTACTTTAATTGAGCAAAGGTAATATATTTGCAGCCTGTTTACAAGCGTAACCTTAACCAACCTGAATAAAACTAGTGCCGTTTTTCACCTGGCGCTGCGGGGCCGGAGCGAAGCTGTTCCTGAGGTTGGCGGTCGCTACCAATCCGAACCGCGCGGAAAGAGCTTTGGCGCAGAAATAAAACAGTAGCGTTCTTAAAAAGTATTGACATCTGCCGGAATGCTAGTATATTCGTCATTTGTTGTGACACAAAAAAACCATGCGCTTTGCGCAGTAATGGTCAACTAAAAACGAATGAGGGGAAACTACAAATGAAAAAAATGATCTCTTTAGCACTTTGCCTGGGTTTGGCTCTTGCTCTGTCCGCTGGCTGCAAGAAGAAAGAAGAAGCTCCGGCACCGGCCGCTGAGACCACCACGACCACCACCCCTGCTGCTCCTGCACAGGCACCGATGTCTTCTGCTAAGGCTCCGGCAGCTCCGTCGACCACCACGACGACCACTACCCCGGCTCCTGCAGAAAAGAAGTAACTGAAACAGGGTGAGCCCTGTTTCGAAAAGCTCACAGAGCAATCTGTGAGCTTTTTTATTGCCAATTATCCCATTTGCCTTGACAAACGACAAGCCTGATGTTATTAGGTTCGTTGGAAAAAACGGCTGGGAACCTATACTTGAGGTAGTAAGCCGTCTATCCTGTCCGCCGCACCAGGTCATCAGCAGCGGATTACTGGAGCGGGAAGCGGACCGGTCACGGTGCTACGTTTTCGCAGCAATCCATAAATAAAGAAAAAAGTGCGCAGTGCGCACCAACAGTAAATCTACTAAAAAGCGAGGTGATATCGTCAATGAAAAAACTGATCTCTTTAGCTCTTTGCCTGGCTCTGGCTCTGGCCATGTCTGCAGGCTGCAAGAAGAAAGAAGAAGCTCCGGCTCCGGCCGCTGAGCAGGCAGCTCCGGCTGCACCGGCAGCTCCCGCACAGGCTCCGATGTCCTCCGCTAAGGCTCCGGGAACCACTACCACCACCACTACGACCCCGGCTGCTCCCGCAGAGAAGAAGTAATCGAAACAGGGTGAGCCCTGTTTCAAAAAGCCCACAGAGCGATCTGTGGGCTTTTTTAGTACCCGTAAATCCCGAAATACCTTGACAATTGGCGAGCCGGGATGCTATCAAGAGCCGTTTACAATAAAATGAATCTGGAGGATATTATGGAAAGAACTTTTGCAATCATTAAGCCTGACGCAGTAGAGAGAAACGTTACGGGCAAGGTGCTGGAAATGATAGAAGCGGCCGGTTTCAAGATCGTCGGCATGAAGAAGATCAGACTCTCCAAGTGCCGCGCTGAGGGTTTCTACTACGTGCACGCCGAGCGCCCTTTCTTTGGCGACCTCTGCACGTTCATGTCCCGCGGTCCGGTCATCGCGCTGGTACTCGAGAAAGACGACGCGATCCTTTCCTGGCGCGGCCTGATGGGTGCCACCAACCCTGCTAACGCCGAAGAAGGGACCATTCGCAAGGCTCTTGGCGTCAGCATCGAAGAGAACACCGTGCACGGCTCCGATTCCCCCGAGTCCGCAGCTTTCGAAATACCGTACTTCTTCAGCCAGCTCGAACTGGTCTAACCCACTACAATAAAAGAGGCACAAAAGGCCCTTCGCACAGAAGGGCTTTTTTATATCCAAAGTATGGAAAAAATAGACATAAAGAATTTCACCCTGCAGGGGCTCGAGTCCTATATCGCCGGCCTCGGCAAGGAGCGCTTCCGCGCCAAGCAGATTTTCAAGTGGCTCTACCAGATGGACGCGACGGATTTCTCCCAGATGACCAACGTCTCCAAGGAGTTCCGGTCTAACCTGGAGCAGAGCGCCGAGATCAGCAACCTGGTTCCTGAGGTGGTCGAGGCCTCGGATGATGGTACCAAGAAGTACCTGTTCCGTCTCTCAGACGGCGCCAGCGTGGAAAGCGTCCTGATTCCCGACGAGGGGCGCAATACGCTTTGCATTTCCAGCCAGGTCGGCTGTGCCATGGGGTGCGCCTTCTGCCTCACCGGCTGTTTCGGGCTCACCCGGAACCTGACCACCGCCGAGATCGTGAACCAGGTTTGCGCCGTGAAGCGCGACGAGCCGGTCAGGAACATTGTCTTCATGGGAATGGGGGAGCCGCTGGCCAACCTGTCGGCCGTGATTCCTGCCGTTCAGATACTGACCGATCCGGACGGCTTCCAGTTCTCGACCCGCAAGGTGACCGTTTCCACCTCGGGGCTGGTTCCTGAAATGGCGGAGCTGGGTCGCTCGGTGCTGGTGAACCTGGCTGTTTCGCTCAACGCGACCACCGACGAGGTGCGCTCTGCCATAATGCCGGTGAACCGGCGCTACCCGCTGCAGGATCTGCTCGCTGCCTGCAAGGCGTTCCCGCTCCCGTCCCGGCGCTGGATCACCATCGAGTACGTGCTGATTCGGGATCTCAACGACACCCTGGAGGACGCCAAACGGCTGGTCCGGCTGATATCCCATATCCCTTCCAAGGTGAACCTGATACCGTTCAATGAACATGAAGGGTGCGATTTCAAGAGCCCCGGCCAGGATTCCATCGATCGCTTCCACAAATACCTTCTGGACAAGAACGTGACGGTCATCACCCGCTCCAGTCGCGGCACCGACATCTCCGCTGCCTGCGGCCAGCTCAAGGGGAGACTGGAGAACAGGATTTAGACAATCTGCAGCGGAAGCTTCCTCCCTGTGATTCAAGGGTTAGGGGCTTCGATAGCGAAAACATGCATCTTATCAGGAAACTGAATATTAAATGACGGGAGGTTCTCACATGGCTGAGGAAGTAATCGGTGTCATCGGTGGCAGCGGACTGTACGAGATGGAGGGTTTGACCGGGATCGAGCAGGTGACGATCGACACCCCCTTCGGCAGACCGAGTGACGAGTACACAACCGGGATGCTGGACGGCGTTCCGATGGTCTTTTTGCCGCGTCACGGCAAGGGGCACCGTTTTACCCCCAGCGAGGTGAACTACCGGGCCAACATCTACGGCATGAAGAAGCTCGGTGTTACCAGGATCATCTCGGTCTCCGCTGTCGGCAGCCTCAAGGAGGAGATCGTCCCCGGGCATATCGTCATTCCCGACCAATTCATCGACCGCACGCGCGGCAGCCGCAAGGATACTTTTTTCGGAAATGGCGTGGTAGGGCATGTCCAGTTCGCCGATCCGGTCTGCGCCGAACTCTCGGCCCAGCTACATGCCGCAGCCGGTGCGGTGGGAGCGACGGTGCACCGCGGTGGCACCTATGTCTGCATGGAGGGCCCCGCCTTCTCCACTCGCGCCGAAAGCCACCTCTACCGCTCCTTTGGCGCCTCGATCATCGGCATGACCAACCTCACCGAGGCGAAACTGGCCCGCGAGGCTGAGATCTGCTACGGCGTGATTGCTCTCTCCACCGATTATGACTGCTGGCACGACGCCCACGCTGACGTGTCGGTTGAGGCTATCATTGCCATCATCAAGGCGAACGTCGCCACTGCGAAGCTGATTATCCGGCAAGCAGTGGGGCAGATCGCCGGCGAGCGCACCTGTCCCTGCGCCTCCGCGCTGAAGTACGCGATCATCAGCGACACCTCGGTCATCCCGGTGGAAACCAGGGAAAACCTGGAGCTGATCATCGGGAAGTATCTGTAAAGGGTAAAGGCACCAAGGGTGAGGGGTGGACTCAACGTATGACCCGACGCCCATTGCGTTGCAGCACTTTACCCCAGCTCAATCAAAATGAAATTACTATCGGGAGAAAAATAATGAGCATACTCGTCGTAGGTTCCGTCGCTCTGGACTCGGTTGAAACCCCCTTTGGCATCAGGGAGCGCGTGCTTGGTGGCTCTGCTACCTACTTCGCCACCTCGGCCAGCTTCTTTACTGACGTGAATCTGGTGGCCGTGGTGGGTGAGGACTTCCCCGAGGAGCACACCGCGTTCCTCAAGTCCAGGAACATCGACCTGACCGGCCTTTCGCAGGTTCCCGGCCAGACCTTCCACTGGAAGGGTCGCTACGGTTACGACCTCAACGAGGCGCAGACCCTGGAAACGCACCTGAATGTCTTCGAGACCTTTAAACCGGTGATTCCCGAGGCCTACGCGGACGCTGAATATCTGATCCTGGCCAACATCGACCCCGAGTTGCAGATGGAGGTCCTGAACCAGGTGAAAAATCCCAAGGTCGTCGCCTGCGATACCATGAATTTCTGGATCTCCTCCAAGCCCGAGGCGCTGAAAAAGGTCATCAGCAAGGTCGATTTTCTCATCATTAACGAAGGGGAGGCGCGCCAGCTTTCCGGCGAGTCCAACCTGGTGCGCGCAGCCCGGGCCATCCTCGGCATGGGGGTGAAAAACCTGATCGTGAAGCGCGGGGAATACGGCGTGCTGATGTTTAACGGTCACTCCCTGTTTGCAGCTCCAGCCTATCCGCTGGAGGAGGTCTTCGATCCGACCGGCGCCGGCGACACCTTTGCCGGCGGCTTCATGGGATATCTCGCCAATACCGGCGACCTCTCCGATGAGGGGGTACGCCAGGCCGTGATCTTCGGCTCCGTTATGGCCTCCTTTAACGTGGAGGCCTTTAGCCTCGACCGGCTCAAGACCCTGAACTATCAGGAGATCGAGGCACGCTACCGCGGCTTTAAGCGCATGACCCACTTCGAGGGGGTGGGCGAACTCTGATCTCCCTGCCCCGTGTGGTGCCCGGATCCCGGCTGCCTTCATTGACAATGCCGCCTTAATCTGTTAATTTTCTTGACAGAAGTTGTACGTTTTCTTCCAGGTGAGGGGCTATGGCTCGTTTAACCGCTTTGATGATCGTCGTGGCACTGTTTGCCTCCGGGTGCGCACTGAACCAGGCGGCGAAGAACAAGTCGCTTTACCATTATCAGATGGGGCAGTCCTTCTACGCCGAGAACAATTTTACCGGCGCACTGGTTGAGTTCAGCGAGGCGGAGAAACTCACACCGAAGGACCCCTCGCTTTTGAACGACCTCGGGCTCACTTACTTCAGGAAGGGCCGCTACGATCTGGCTGAGCCCAAGTACCTGAGAGCGATCGAACTGAAGCCGGACTTTTCCGAGGCGCGCAACAACCTGGGGGTGAACTACCTGGAGATGAAGCGCTGGGATGATGCCATCAGCCAGTTCAAGATCGTCCAGGACGACCTCTTTTATCAGGGGCAGGGTGGCACCACCATCAACCTGGGGCTTGCCTACCTCGGCAAGGGTGACTATCAGCAGGCTCTGGCCCTGTTGCGTGCCGCGGTCGGCAAGGATCCCTCGGATCCACGCACCAGGATGGACCTGGGACGGGTGTACTTCGCCCTTGACAAGCCTGAGCTTGCCGTAGCCGAGTACCGCAAGGCGTTGGAGCTGAATGGCTCTTATGCCAGCGCTTACTACAACCTGGCATTGGCGCAGGTAAAGCTCAAGGAAAGCGGGGCGGCCAAGCGCTCCTTCAAGGAAGTGATCCGCATCGCTCCTGATTCCGAGATCGGGCAGCTCTCCAGGGAATACCTGGACCTGCTCAAGTGAGGGGAACGTGCCTGAAGCAGATGCAGAACGTAGTGCCGGGCTCCCGGTAGGGGAGTACCTGCGGGAAGTTCGGGAATCGCGCGGACTCCAACTGGAAGAGGCCTCCCGGGTGACCAAGATAGGTAAAAACTATCTGGCCGCCATCGAGGAGGGACAGTTCGAAAAACTCCCCAATGCTGCCTATATAAAGGGATTCCTGCGCCTTTATGCCGGTTACCTGTCGCTCTCCGGCGACGAGGTGGTGCATAGATACGAGCAGGGTCTCCCCGCTGTGCGCCCGCCGGTCGAGGCCAAGTCGGAGCCGGAGCTCCCCAGGGTCGAAATCATGGAACGGGCCAAACTCGGCGGGCACGGCAGATGGGNTATTCCGGTCCTGCTCCTTAGCCTGGTGATTCTCGCGACCCTTTTCTTTAGCGATGGCGAGGAAAAACGGATACGACCCAATTCCAAAACAACGGAAACCCCTGGCGCGTCGCCAGCCCAGGTCGCAGTCCAACCGAAGCGCTCTTCTGCGGCCAGCAAGCCGAGTGCTCAAGCCGGCTTGACCGCTCCTCCGGTTCCGGCTCCGGCACCGTTGCCGGCCGCGGCTCCGGCCGAGGTGCCGGTTCCGGCCACGGCCACGCCCCCGGGCACGGCACACCATGACGGCATCATCCTGAGGCTGCGCTTCAATCAGGACAGCTGGCTCAGCATTACCATCGATGACAGTATCTCCCAGCGTTACGACCTGAAGGCCGGTGACATCATCGAGTGGAAAGGTGCACGCAGCTTTGTGCTCGATATCGGCGACGGCACCGCCGCGGAGGCTGAATTCAACGGCCGGCCGCTGAAGGCGCTGGGCGAGGCGGGGAAACCCGCGCACGTCGAATTGAAGGGCGCATAACGCTACCTCTCGGGACCAAGTCAACATCCCCCCCGGATTGCGGTCTGGCCGAGGGAGCGTCGTGGAGGGAAAATTCAACTCCATGCTCCCTTTCCCGAGCGCAGGCACGCAGAAACTGTTCGGTGTCATCAAGGTGAACAGCAGCACCGTGAAGACTTTTTCCGCGGACGAAATCTACTTCATCTCGATTATTGCCAATCATATTCTCTCAGCAGTGAAGTTCAGGAATAGATTTGCTACCTCTGACCGGTGAGTTGCTTGACAGTCGGGGTACCGGTGCTAGAATCAAGTTGCATTTTAATAAACGAGGCCGGAGTCTGATTTGCCAAAGCAGCCCAAGCGGATACTGGTAGTCGATGACGAGGAGAACGCGCGCATAGGACTTTCACGCCTCCTCGCCAAGGAAGGCTTCCATGTGGACAGTGTGGCGAACGGGTTCGAAGCTCTCAACTTTCTGCGCGAGCAGGAGGTGAACCTGATCGTTACTGACATCAACATGCCGGAGATGAACGGCATCACCTTTTTAAAAGAGTTGAACCGGACCTATCCGCGCAGCAACGTGATCATGATCACGGCTTACGGCGGCGTGGAGTCTTACATCGAGGCGATGAACCTGGGCGCCTTCGAATACATCAACAAGCCGGTAAAGATCGATGAGTTGAAATCGATCCTGAAAAAGATCTTCAAGGAGACCAGCCACTGATTCGATGATCTAATGACTTGTTATGGGAGGTTTCTAGATGCGAACATTCGATAAAATTCTCTTCGCCACCGATTTTTCCGAGAGTTCCGAGCATGCCTTTGAGTACGCGCTGTCCCTGGCGCAGCAGTTCCGCTGCCACCTGACCATCCTGCACGTCATCAACGAACCGGTCGACCTTCGTGGCTTCTACGTCCCGCATGTCTCCTTTGAAAATTTGGAGAAGGAGATCGAGGAGGGGGCGGAGCAGATGATGACAAAATTCTGCGCCACCCACATAACCGATTTCAGCGACTACGAGACCCTTATCGTGACCGGGATCCCCTATGAAGAGATTCTGAAACTGGCCGAAAAAAACCAGGTCTCCTTTATCGTACTTGGCACCCAGGGCCGCAGCGGCATCGATCACCTGCTGTTCGGCTCCACTGCAGAGCGCGTGGTCCGAAAGGCGCTCTGTCCGGTGGTGACCGTAAGGCTGCCATGAATAAGATGCACGCCGTAATCAGTTTGAGGGGCAGCGTTTGCTGCCCTTTTTTTTGCCCGTTGCACCCCGATTGGTGCTAATCTGCAGATGATAGACGACTAACATAACCCCCGAGAGAGACCCCATGACCACCAGTCCGGAAAAACAGTCGCGCGGTCGCGTGCTGATCGTAGACGACGAGAAAGTAATTCTCGACCTTACCGCCATCATCCTGAAGAACCGCGGCTACCAGGTCTTCACCGCTCTGAACGCCCGAGAGGGGCTGGCGAGTATCGAGCTGGAGCGCCCCGAACTGGTCCTGCTCGACTACATGATGCCGGACATGGACGGTCTCACCGCGCTCAAGGAGATCAGGCGGCGCTTCCCGGAAACCTACGTAATCATGTTCACCGGGAAGGGGAGCGAAGAGATCGCCGTCGAGCTGATGAAGGCCGGCGCTTCCGATTACATCCTGAAGCCCTTCAATAACCAGGACATGGTGGAGCGCATCGAGAGCGTCCTGAAGCTGCGCGCGGTGGAGCTGCAAAACCGCGCCCTTTTGAGCGAGCGCGAGCGGCTACTGGCGGAGATTGCCGACTGGAACCGGGATCTCGAGGCCCGGGTGCAGGAGAAGAGCGAGGCACTCAGGCGTGCCCAGGCCGAAATCGTACAGTCAGAGAAGCTTGCCACCCTCGGTTACCTGTCGGCCGGCATGGCCCACGAGATCAGGAACCCGCTCAATTCCATCGCCCTCTTCGTGCAGCTCATCAAGAGCGGCCTCGATGAACCGGAGCGCCTCGACTACGTGGACAAGATCCTCAAGGAGGTGGACCGGATCGACGGCATCTTGAGAAAACTACTAGACGCCGCGAAAAGACCCCGGTTCGAGATCAGCGAGGTTCGGGTCGACCGCATCCTGGAAAACACCCTGGACGCTTTCACCCCGCAGCTGCGCCAGAAAAAGATCCGGGTGATCACCGATTTCCGCTCCATCCCCCCGGCGATCAAGGCCGACCCGATGGAGATCGAGCAGATCTTCACCAACCTTTTTCTCAACTCCATCCACGTCATGGAGGAGGAGGGGACGCTCACCGTGCAGCTGGACCAGGACGACAGCTACATAAACCTGAAGGTGTCCGACACCGGGTCCGGGATCCCGCCGGAAAACCTCCCCAACATTTTCGACCCCTTCTTCACCACCAACAGCCGCGGCACCGGGCTCGGGCTCTCTGTCGTGTTGCGCATCGTGAAGACCTACAAGGGGAAGATCGAGGTCGAGAAGAGCGACTCCTCGGGCACCACCTTCTCAGTCCGCCTGCCGCTCGCCACCTCGTGAGGCACACTGGCTGCTTTCCCCTTTCCTTTTGCTGTGCGTTTTTGTATGATGGCCCATTCCAACGCAATTTGAGGTCGAAATGGCAGCTACCCGGGGAAAAATCCTCCTCGTTGACGACGACAGGTTTTTCCTGAAGATCCTCTCCGACGCCTTCACCGAGGCGGGCTTCACGGTCTGTACCGCGGAGGACGGCATGCTGGGCGTCCAGGCCTTCAAGGATCAGGCGCCCGACGCTGTGGTCTCGGATCTCATCATGCCCCGCATGGGAGGAGTCAGCACCTGCCTGGAAATCTCCCGCCTGGCCGGGGAACGGGAACCGGTCATCGTCCTGCTCACCTCCATGTTCCAAGGGGCCCCGCACGAGCACCAGGTAGCCGAAATGGGCGCCAAGGTGCACATCCCGAAATCCACCTCACCACTGGATATCGTCATCATTGTCGAACAACTCCTGGACAGAAAACGGCGCGCCTCAAGCGCTGCCTGACGGATATCCCATGCCATTTGTGTTGCGCAATATCACTCTGAACCCTGGCGATGAGGAGGACACCCTACGTCCTCTGGTCGCCCAAAAAATCGGCGTCCCCGAGTCCGAGATCACCAGCCTTACCCTCGTACGCAAGGGGGTCGACGCCCGCAAGAAGGGGCGCATCAAGCTGGTGTACACGGTTCAGTTCACACTGCGCGACGAGTCGCGGTTGGCGGTCGGCGGGGATCTGTCGCGCCTGGCAGCCCCTTTAGCAGAGCGCTTCGCGAAACTTGCCAAAACAGACGGGATCGTCGTCGTCGGCATGGGGCCGGCCGGCCTCTTCGCGGCGCTGAGACTTGCCGAGTACGGGCTTTCGGCAGTCATTCTGGAGCGCGGCCGCCCGGTCGATGAGCGTGCCCGGGACGTGGCCCGCTTCTGGCGCGACGGCACGCTCGCCGGCGAGAGCAACGTGCAGTTCGGGGAGGGTGGTGCGGGGACCTTCTCGGACGGAAAGCTGACCACGCGGGTCAAGGACCCCAACTCCCGCTACGTGCTGGAGCAACTGGTGCGCTTCGGCGCTCCGCCCGAAATTCTCTACGCGGCCAAACCGCACATCGGCACCGACCGTTTGCGCTCGGTGGTGAGTGGCATCCGCGAGCGGCTTTTGGAGGCGGGCTTCCAGATTGCCTTCCAGAGCCGGCTTTCCGGCCTGCAGGTGAGCGCAGGGAAGCTGTGCGGGGTTGCAGTGAACGACGGGGGGGAGATCCCTTGCGACAGGCTGGTGCTGGCACCCGGCCACAGCGCACGCGACACCTACGTCATGCTGCAGGAGGCGGGGGTCACCCTGGAGCAGAAGCCGTTTGCGGTGGGGCTTCGGGT
>JGI24143J45723_1001490_pt1 | contig 11111 bp, 7 predicted proteins | sample BarGraIncu00432A_FD_45723 | JGI IMG/M metagenome (IMG submission 45723)
CTCGGGGCCGGGAGCGGACGGCTGCAGCGCGGCAGCGCTTGCGGCAGCAGCGGCCGCACCTGGTGCCTTGGCGGCTGTGGCGGGCTCCTGCCCGGGGTCGGCTTCCCCGGTTTCCTCGGGGACGACGGCATCTTCGCTCACCGGGGCGGCAGTCTCCAGGCTTTCGGAAAGCTCCTCTGTGGCAGGCGCCGACGCCGGCTCCGACATCTCGATGGAGGGGGCAGGCGCCGCCAGCCGGCCGGCGGCCCAGGCGGCCGTACCGGAGAGCGCCGAATGAATGATCAAACAAAGTGCGATGCTTCTGACAGACATATTTTTCCTCACCATGTGACTTAGCATCTAGTGTCAACTACGCGTTTCACTTAAAGCCGCTAAGCTCTGACTGAAGTAATTACTGACTGGTAACAAGTTCGAACCGACAGGATGGTTTATACATGCCTCAGGTTACGTTTGGATCACAACCGAATGAAACTTTAGCAAGAACAGTAATATTTTGGTCCGACTGCTCCTGCTGCCGGATAAATCGGAGCTTCCGGGCCCCGCGACCGGCCCCCCCTCCCTTGGCCGGGGAATGCCGCTCGCGGGCCGGCTCAGATCTTGGCCAGGGTCCGGACCGCCTCATCCCGCCCCGGGAACGCCGCCTTGCCCGCGAGCGACTTGTTCAGCTTCTCCTTGGCCTCCGGGAGCACCCCCGTCCGGTAAAGCGCCATCCCGAGGTGGAAGTTGGCCACGGGGGCGTCCGGGCTCTTTAACTGTGCCTGCCGCAGGATTTCCACCGCCTGCTTCGCCTCGCCCTTCTTGTAATGCAGCCACCCCAGGGTGTCCAGCACGTTGGCCGCCCCGGGATTGAGGGTGCGCGCCTTTTCGGCGAGGGTGAGCGCACGGTCGAGTTCCCCGGGCGAACTGGAGTTCTCGGCGATCAGGTAGGCGAGGTCGTTGGCCAAAAGCCAGGACTCCTGGTTCAGCCGGTAGGCCTTTTCGTACTCGGCGATGGCGCGCGCCGGCTTTCCCTGCCTAAGGTAGAGCGCGCCGGTCTTCAGGTAGCCGATGGGAAGCCGGGGGGCCAGGGCGCGCACCTGCGCGTACTCCGCCTCGGCCTTGCCCTGCTCGCCCAGAGCCAGGTAAAGGTCGCCCAGCTCGACCCGGACCTCCAGGTCCTTGGGAGTCCGGGTCAGTTGCTTGACGAGCACCCCCTGCGCCCCCTTGAGATCCTTTTGAGAGCCGTAGTAGCGGGCCAGGGCGAACTGCACCTCGCGCGAGGCCGGATCGATCTTCTGCGCGCTCCTCAGGGTGTCGAGAGCGAGGCCTGGGTCCTTTTTCAGCAGGTAGGCCTCCGCCAGGCGGATATAACCCTCGAGAAACTGGGGCTTCTCGCTCACCACGGTCCGGAATTCGTTCACCGCGTTCATTCCGTCATGCTTTTGCAGCTGGATGCTCCCCTTGACAAAACGGGCGTCCACGTTCTTGGGGCTTTCCTTCAGCACCTGCTCGACATACCCGGAAGCCTTATCCAGCTCGCCGCGCTGCAGGTACAGCTTGGCCAGCGCGCTCTTTGCCTGGACCACCCCGGGGTCGCTCTCCTTGCCGAGCGCGGCGGCCTCCTTCAGGGTCGCCAGACCCAGGTCGGCACGGTTGGTTTTCAGGTAGAACTCGGCGAGCGCGAAGCGGAGCTGGAAGCCTTTGGCGTTCCCGGCGATCCCCTGCTTCAGCTCGCGCTCGGCATCCTCCCCGCGGTCATGGGCCAGGTAGAATTCGGTCACCTTGAGGCAGCGCTCCTCGCTGGCGGGATCGGCAGCCACGATCTTTTTGAGCAGCTCGATTGCCTGGGGCACTTTCCCCTGGCTCCAGTAAAACCCGGCGAGGCCCAGCGAGTGGTTGAAATTCTTGGGCTCCAGGGTGCAGACTTTGAGGAGCAGCGCCGTCGCCTCATCACCCTTCCCGGTCTGGGCGCAGACCGACACCAGGGCGAGGTTCAGCTCCACCGAGTTCGGGTTGGCGGCCACCCCGCGCCTGAACGCCCCCTCGACACCCTTGGGGTCGCGCCCCAGCGCGTAGGCGCTCGCCAAAAGGAGGTAGGCGTCCGGGAGCTGCACCCCGCGGGCGATGACCCCCTCCAGGTACGGCTGCGCCGCGATCTGGTCTTTGCGGGCCACCAGGACCGCCCCCTTCAAAAGGAGCGCGTCGGGATAGTTGGGGTCCAGCTTCAAAAGCGCTTCAGCCTTCTCCATGGCACGGTCCGGCTGGCGCGCCGCGATATAGATCTTGCCGATCTGGTACAGGGCGACCTTGTCCGAGGGGCTCAGCTGGATCACCTTGTTGAAGTCGCCGAAGGCGCCCTTCAGGTTCCCCTCCTTCAGGTCGATGAGCCCCGACAGGCGGTAGGCATCGACGAACTTGGGGTCGATCTGGATCGCGTTTTTCAACTCCAGCCGGGCCTTCACCAGGTCGCCCTTGTCGAAGAGGGCCTTCCCCTTGCCGTAGAATTTCTGTTTCTTCGCTTCGGGGCCGGAGCAGGCGACCAGCGTCAGCAGGGAAAAAACCAGGAAGAGGCGGGCGTTTCGTTTCATGCGCATAAAAATGTTCTCCTTAAAAAGGGGTATTGGGACGGTCTTAACAGGAAAAGGCGACCAGGGACGCCACGGTCCAGAGCGCCAGGCGGTACATCTTGCCGCGCATCTCCGACTGCAGCACCTCGAAGCTGAAATAAAGGAGCAGTATCTTGGCGGCGACCAGCCCGATCTGGTACTCCTGGATCTTCTGCTCCGGGAGGTTGGGGATCACCAGGGCGAGGATGATGATCAGGAAGTCCATCGGGGTACTCCGGAAGCCGGACTTCCGGCGGGAAAACTTGGAGATCAGTATGATGAGGACAGCGACCGCGCCAAAGGACGCGCTGTAGGCGCGCATCGGCAGAAGATCACCCAAAAGGGTCACCCGGTCCGCGCTCAGGTAGACCGAGAAGGGGATCAGCAGGTAAAACACGAAGCGGAGCAGGCCCGGCAGCCAGGCGCTGCGCAGCAGCGCGACCAGGACCACCAGCGCCGCGCAGGCGAGACCCGCGATCCGGAGGTAGGGGTGGGCCCGTTCGGCGACGAGGCAGGTGAGGAAGAGGAGCAGGGGAACGCCGGTCTCGAAGAGGCGGAAGGAGTACCTTATGAGCGTCCCGTCGCGCTTTAAAAGGCGCAGCCTGCCGGCGACCTTGGCGTCCAGGAAGACGAAGCGCCGCACCTGGCGCCGGGTCCGGGAGGCATGGGAGAAGCCGTAGAGCACCAGCGCGCAAAACGCCAGGTAGCCCGCCAGCAGCCCCCAGTCCGAGTAAAAGCGAAAGAGCACCGCCGCGAGCAGCAGGAAGGACTGGAACACGTAGATGATGAAGACGCTCTCCGGGTGCTGGAAGCCGAGCGCCATCAGGTGGTGGTGGAAATGGTTCTTGTCCGCGGCAAAGGGGGAGCGGCCCGAGCTGATCCGGGTCACCATGACGGTCAGGGTGTCGAGCACCGGGAAGCCGAGCAGGATGAGAGGGAGCACCGGGCTTAACGCAGTGGGGTGCCCCTGGGTGAGTGCGAGCGACAGGGTGATCGCCGAAAAGCCCAGGAACTGGCTCCCGGCGTCCCCCATGAAGACCGAGGCGGGGTGTGTGTTGTAGCGCAGAAAGCCGAAGAGCGCCCCCAGCAGCGCTATGGCGATGAGCCCGACGCTGAGGTTGCCGTCCAGGTAGGCGAGGTAGCCGATACCCGCGAAGACCAATAGCGACAGCCCCCCGGCCAGGCCGTCCAGGCCGTCGGCAAGGTTGATGGCGTTGGTCACCCCGACGATGGCGAGCAGGGTGAACGGGACGCCGAGCCAGACCGGGAGCAAGAAACCGTCGGGAGCCAGCGCCCCGAGGCTCTCGATCCTGACTCCGCCCCAAAGGACGGCGAGGAGGGCGGCGGCGAACTGACCGGCGAATTTCACTCTCGGGGAGAGGTCGCGGAAATCATCCACCCCCCCAAGGACCACCAAAAGCCCCCCGCCCGCCAGGAAGGCGAGCACGAACGGCTCGGCATGGAGCCAGTAGCTCAGCGGGAGACGAAGACCCCGAGCGCCATCGCCACCCCGCCCACCCGGGGGGTCGGGATCAGATGGACCTTGCGCTCGTTGGGAAGGTCGACCCACTGGTAGCGCAGGGCCAGGGAGCAAAGCGGCGGCGTCAGCGCGATGGTGATCAGCACCGCCAAAAGTAGCGTGGTCAGGAGGCTCATGAAAAGTGGCTTCCGGGCAGCACCGGGTAAACGCCCCTCATGACCGGGCAACCTGCGGCAGGAAGCGGCCCAGGGCCGGATTAAAGAGCCGGAAGAATTCCCTGAGGCGGGCCTCCGCCGCGCTGGTCGTCTCCCCCTCCGAAAGCGGCGCGATGAGGCGGACCAGGGCGCCGTCAGTCCGGTTCAGGGTGACGGAATCCACCATGTTGAAGAGCTTAACCTGGTAGAGGTCGGTCAGGGTGCGGTCGCGCTGGACGAACCAGTAGTAGGTAAGCTGGCGCTGGGTCCCCTTGGCCATGACGGCGCGGTTGACGACCAGCGAGCGCCCGGCGCCGTCACTAAGAGCGATCTTCTCCGGGTCTTTCAGCTCCCACCCGGTGCCGGGGAGGCAGGAGGCCGGCGAATGGATGGTCTTTCCTTTGGACTGGTAGTCGCTGAAGGCGACGTAGCAGTTGATGGTCTCGCCGCGGCCGTTGCGAAAGTCGGCCAAAAGGTAGTCGCTCAGGTTCAGGTCGTCCAGATAGATCTGCTCCAGGGCCTGCCGCTGTCCGCTCCAGCCGCCAAGAGACCCGGGGAACGAGCTGAAGGGCCGGGCCATGGCGGTGCGGTGCCGCTCCGAGACCCCCTGCACGGCTGCCGCGCTCCCTCCCATTAAAAGCAGGATCACCAGGAATTGCGGCGCCAGCAGGGAAAGCCGTCCGGCAGCGCGTGAGGGCGTGGAGCGGGCAAGGGGGACTGTCCCCGGACGGGGGCTGTCCCCTTCCGCCTTGCTCTCTCCTTGGGCCACCTCGGGACCTATCCGTTTCAAAAGAGCCAGCTCGGCCACCATGATGCCGAGGCTGATCATGAAGATGAACCAGCCGGAAAAATCGTGGAAGAACCCCTCGGCCGCCGCCGGCCCCATGAACTGGTAGAGCACCCCGACCGAGGCGATGCGCACGCCGTTGGTGAAGATCGAAATGGGAATCGCGGATAGTACGATGAGGAGCTTCTTCCAGAGCGCTCCCCGAAAGAAGTAGGCCAGCAGGATGCCGAGAATGATGAGGGGGAAGAGGTAGCGCAGACCGCTGCAGGCGTCGACCACCTGCAATTTGGTGAAGCCCAAGTCGATGACGTTCCCCTCCCGGTAGGCGGTCAGGCCGCAAAGCTGGAGCATGCGCACTCCAAGTAGCGACGAAAGGAGCTTCAGCCTGAGGGTCAGATCGTTGTAAAAGACCATGGGCGGCGGAATCATAGCGAGAATCAGGATCGCGGGGAATGCCATGGTCTGTATCTTGCGCCACCCGAGTATGGACCAGAGCGCACCAACGCACAAAAGCCAGAAGGAGACGAACATGATGGTGTACTCGCCGCCCAGTTCGCCGAGCCAGTAAAAAAAGATCCCCAAAAGAACCGGCAAAAGGGCTACCCAGGTGCGACTGGCGGGAATCAGCGCCATTTCGGCGCGCTTTTCCCACAAGATATAGACAGCCACCAGGGGAATGAAATAGCTGTAGGTGAAGTCGGCGACCTCCCACTTGGTTATGAGATAGTTTGCCGTACTGACATACATAACTGAGGCAAATGCCAGGAAGAGCAAACTGCCCAACAGCGTCGGCAAAGAAACCGCCTTGCGCATACTCATACTCCTCGTTACGCGGTTAACCCCGGGAAAGAGCCAGGTCACATCGGGACCCTGGCTTTGTCACAGTGAGGTTTAATCGAACCTTGTTGCGCTGCACTATGCCTGAGCTATGTTACAACTGTGGGGCGAGTGGGTGAATGTTTGTTGGTTTTTTCAAAAAGAGGCGGGGGGAAGGCGGAAGTTCCGCCGGCCGAAGGGAGCTAAAAAAAACGGGAGGGCAGCGGGAGGGCAGCAGGAGCGGCCGGTCCCAGATTCCAGCAGCTACCCGGCGGGGAGCTTTTGCGCCGGAATGACCTTCCGGGCCGGGCAGGGGGCGAGCAGTTCGGCGACCAGGGCGCGGTACTGCGCGATGATCGTCTCACGCGAGAACCTCCCCTCCGCGGCGGCGCGCGCCCGCTCCCCCATGACGCGCAATAGCTCCGGGTCACTTCGGGAAGCGAGGATGGCCTGCACCAGATGATCCGCGACCAGCGGTGGCACCACCCAGCCGATCCCCTCTTCCTGCACCAGGAGTGCTACCTCGGAGTCCTCGCGGGTGACGGCGATGATCGGCTTCCCCGCGGCCATCAGGTTGTAGGTCCTGCTCGGCACTCCGGCGCCGGTCACCCCCGGCAGGAGAGAGATCAGGGAAAGGTCGCAGGCGTTGAGGAAGACGGACTGTTCCGAGCGGGGACGCTGACCAATGATCGTGACGTTCGTCAGACCCTGGTGCGCGATCTCGGACTCCAGCCAGCTTTTCTTGGACCCCGAGCCGATGAAGAGGAAGTGGATGGTCGGGTCGTCCCTCAAAAGCACGACCGCTTGGAAGATGAACTCAACGGCCTGCGCCATCCCCATGTTCCCGACGCAGGAAACCACGTATTTGCCCGTCAGGCCGAGTTCCTCCAGGAGCGGGTTTCCTGCCCTGGGGGCCGGAGCCACCAGGTCGGTGTCCGCCCAGCTCCGGATGATGCAGATTTCCCCTCCCCCGGCGCCGATGCGGCGCTGCGCGAGCGCCTTCATGTCGCGCCCCAGGACGACCAGCCGGGCCGCGCTCCTGAACAAGATCCGGGTCAAAAGGCCGAGGCCGCGGTCGATGACGCCTCGGGCCGGGATCAGGCCGGTCGCCACCAGAATCTCCGGGTAAACGTCCTCCAGCCGGACGATGCAGCTCGCCCCCTTGCACCAGGCGACCAGCTGCGCCACGAAGGGAGAGCTGGGGGGGCTGGTGACGGCAACCACGACGTCCCCCCTTTTGACGCTCACCAGAGCCTTGAGAAACGTCGCGGCGGAGTAGCTCAAAAGGTTGACGATCCTTAAGGGGAGGATGTCCTTATTGAGGGTGGTTCCCAAGCAGCGCTGCACGATGACCCCGTTTCTCAGCTCGCGGCGGGGGACCTTCGCGCCGCGGGCGGTCACCGTGGGAGCGGAGCAGAGGACGTGCACCTCGTGGCTCAGTGCGAGCCCCTCGGCTATGCCGGTCGTGTAAAAGGCGGTCCCCTGCTCGTCCGGGTAGTACACTTCAGAAAGAAACCAGATTTTCATAGCTGCCTCCCCGAAACTACCGGTGCCACACGGTCCGGTTCACGTACCCCGTGTAGCTCATGATGATGCGGACCACCTTCTCCGACACGTTGGGATTCTGGTAATCGGCCACCGGGCAGAGGGTCCGCTCCGCGCCGCGGCCCTGGCTTTCCAAAAGCTCCAGCGCCTGCCGGATGATCTCCCAGTTAAGACCGGTCATCATGACCGCCGCCTCCTCCATCGCTTCGGGACGCTCGTGCGCTTCGCGCAGGTTGAGCGCCGGGAAATTGAGGATGGACGACTCCTCGGCGATGGTGCCACTGTCCGAGAGCACCGCGCGGGCGTTCAGCTCCAGCTTGAGGTAGTCGGAGAGGGAGAAAGGCTTGTGCAGCACTATTCGCGGGTCGAGCCGGACCCCGCGCGCCTCCAGCTTCTTTCGGGTGCGCGGGTGCGCCGTCACGATCACCGGGAGGCCGAAATCCGCCAAAAGGCCGTCGAGGACCCGGAGGAAACCGTCCAGGTTCCGCTCGCAGTCGACGTTCTCCTCGCGGTGGCAGGAGACCAGGAAATACCCCTCGGGCTGCAGCCCGAGCAGGGTCAGTATCTGGGAGCGCTCAACCTTGGGGAGGTAGTGGCGCAGCACCTCCAGCATCGGGCTCCCGGTCTTGATCACCCGGTCCGGCGGGAGACCCTCGCGCAGCAGGTAGTCCCGGGAGATGGAGCTGTAGGGGAGGTTCACGTCGGAGATGTGGTCGACGATCTTGCGGTTGATCTCCTCGGGAACCCGCTGGTCGAAACAGCGGTTGCCGGCCTCCATATGGAAGACCGGGATCTTGCGGCGCTTGGCGGCCAGCGCCGCCAGGCAGGAGTTGGTATCCCCGAGGATCAGCACGGCGTCGGGTGCTACCCGCTCCAGGACCTGGTCCACGGAGCAGATGATGAGTCCGATAGTCTGCGCCGGGCTCTCCCCCACCGCGTTCAGGAAGTGATCCGGTGCTCTCAGTTCCAGGTCGTCGAAGAAGATCTGGTTCAATTCGTAGTCGTAGTTCTGTCCGGTGTGGATCAGCACATGATCCAGGTGGCGGTCGAGCGCCGCCATGACCCGCGACAGCCGGATGATTTCCGGCCGCGTCCCGACGATTGTGGCCACTTTGAGTTTCTTCATAGCTGTAACTCCCCCGCGCGTTGCCGTTATCTGAGCACCGGCTCGAAAAAGGTGTCCGGTTTTTCCGGGTCGTAGAGCTCGTTGCACCAGATGACCGTCACCAGGTCCCCGGAGCCGGTGTTGCTGATACTGTGGGTGTACCCGGTCGGGATGTCGACGGCTTCCAGACGGGCACCGGACACCGGGTACTCGAGGACCTCGAGGCTGTCGACCCGTCGGAACCTGATGACGCCCTCCCCGCTTACCACCAGGAACTTTTCGTTCTTACTGGCGTGCCAGTGGTTCCCCTTGGTGACTCCCGGCGCCGTGACGTTGACCGAGACCTGCCCCCGGTCGGGGGTCTTCAGGAACTCGCTGAAGGAGCCGCGTTCGTCCCGGTTCATCCGCAGCGGGTAACTGAAAGCGTCCTCCGGCAGGTAGCTCAGATAGGTGCTGTAAAGCCTATCGGTTAAAGGGTCGCAAAGGTCGGGGACCCTGAAGTCGTCCCTGGTAGCCCTGAAGGAGCGGATTAATCGGGTAATCTCCCCGAGCGAGCGCGAGTGCACCGGGTGTACCTGGCAAAACCCCGGGTTCCCGGCCCCCCCGTCCAGGGCGGCGAGAAAATCCCGCACCACGTCGTCGATGTACACCAGCTCCATGTTTCGCGACGGGTCGTTTACCTGTATCGGCAGGGCGTTAGCCACGTTGTGGCAGAAGGTGGCGACGGCGGAGTTGTAATCGGGTCGACACCATTTGCCGAAGAGGTTCGGCAGGCGATAGACGTACACCGGGGCGCCGGTCACCCTCCCGTAGGCGAAAACGGCCTCCTCGGCCGCGCGCTTGCTGAGGCCGTAGGGGGTGTCGCTGGCGGCCTGGGTGGAGGAGCTGAGCAAAAACGGCGTCCTTCTCCCCTGCTGCACCAGGTAGGAGATGACCCTCCTGGTGAGGCCGGCATTCACCCGGGCGAACTCGCTCTCCTCAAGGGGGCGGTTCACCCCGGCCAGGTGAAAGATGAAATCGGCCGCGCCCACGAGGCCCGAAAGCAGGGCCGGGTCGTCGCAGCTGTCGAAGCGGGTGAGCGCCAGGTCGCTACGCTGCGACAGTGCCTGCGCCAGGTTCCGGCCCACGAAGCCGGCTGACCCGGTCAGCAGCACGGTGGTTTTTCCCGTCATGGAGGTATCCCCCTTCGCCCTGCAGGGCTTCGTTTATGATATCGAGCTTCAAAAGGAGTTCCATCATGTCCTCGACGCTCAGGCGCCTGGTATTGTGCGAGTTGTAGTCCTCGACGCGAGAGAGGTCCACCTGCCCCTCCACGAAGAAGCAGTTGTAGTTGAGATCCCTGACGTCGGCGGGGACCCGGAAGTAATCCCCCATGTCGACCGCCTTTGCCATCTCCTCGCGGTTCAAAAGGGTCTCGAAAAGCTTCTCGCCGTGGCGGGTGCCGATGGTGCGGATCGCGCGTCTGACCCCGAAAAGCCGCTGCATCGCCTCGGCCAGCACCTGGATGGTGGCGGCCGGCGCCTTCTGCACGAAGATGTCGCCGGGGTTTCCGTGCTCGAAGGCGTAGAGCACCAGGTCGACCGCGTCGTCTATGGTCATCATGAAGCGGGTCATGTTGGGGTCGGTCAGGGTGAGCGGGGTCCCTTCCAGGATCTGCTTCAAGAAGAGCGGGATGACCGAACCGCGCGAGGCCATCACGTTGCCGTAGCGGGTCCCGGAGAAGACCGTCGTGGTGTTGCCGTACATGCGCGCCTTGGCGACCATGAGCTTTTCCATCATCGCCTTGCTGATTCCCATGGCGTTGATCGGGTAAACCGCCTTGTCGGTGGAGAGCACGATGAGGTTTAGCACCCGGCAGGCGAGGGCCGCGTTCATGACATTCTCGGCCCCGAGGTTGTTGGTGCGCAGCGCCTCCATCGGGAAGAACTCGCAGGAGGGAACCTGCTTCAGGGCCGCCGCATGGAAGACGTAGTCGACCCCCTGCATGGCGGGGAGAATGGAGTCGTAGTTGCGCACGTCGCCCAGGTAGAACTTCAACTTCGGGTTGGCGAGCTCGATCCTCAGGTCCTCCTGCTTTTTTTCGTCGCGGCTGAAGATGCGGATCTGGGCGATCCCCGTGTCCAGGAAGCGCCGCAGCACTGCGGTGCCGAAGGTGCCGGTGCCGCCGGTAATCATCAAGGTCTTTCCTGTAAACATGCGCTACCCTCCCGCTCTGGCTCGCCGGAAAACGTTTCCAGCTATCGGAGGGTACACCGGCAACATGAATCTGGTGTTACAGTCAGGAAAGGTTTGGGAAATACTTAGGGGTAAGGGCGCTTGTCGGGGTTCACGGTGCAACCGACCAGCGCCGTTGGCTGCGCTAGCCATGCATGTCGATGAGCGAATGATCCCCGATGTTCATGCGCCTGGTGGTGCCGATCAGCTGCACCGAATCCCCCAGGATCGAGTCGTGCAGTATGATGTTACTCACCTGGGAGTTGGAGTTCACGATCATGTTCTTCAGGATGCACGCCTCGACGACGCTCCCCGCCGCGATCGAGACGTTGGGTCCGAGGATGCTGCCCCGCACCAGCGCCCCCTTCTCGATGTGGACCGGCTC